>Ga0193964_1000388_pt1 | contig 21760 bp, 26 predicted proteins | sample FB_7_MG_FD_140323 | JGI IMG/M metagenome (GOLD analysis project Ga0193964, IMG submission 140323) | Microbial mat bacterial communities from the Broadkill River, Lewes, Delaware, United States - FB_7_MG | ecosystem: Environmental > Aquatic > Freshwater > River > Microbial mats | place: USA... | reverse complement strand
TCTTAATTATCGCAAAAGTATCCGCAACGACCAAGAAGATATAAGCTTATTAGAAAAAGCTATCCTACGCTATAGAGAACAAAAAATAACTGCTCCACAAGAGAGCCATCTTAAAACTACACAAAGTGACTATATCCAAAAAATATCTGATGCAAAAGAAGAGATACAACTAAGAAAAAAAAGAATTATTCAAACAAAACTTAGTATGAGTGAAAACTTTGAACAACTAGGAATCAATCTTACTCCTGTGCAAATAGATGTACTTCTCTCACGCGTAGATGGAGATGATATTATAGCTATGACTCTTATGATGGATGTACTCAAACAAATTACCCTACAACTTTTGGGGATTATGCAAGAGTCTGGAGAAGAACTCCATCATGCCAAAAAATACTATGGTATGCATACTGTACTTCTTGAACTTGTTGTCTATGTACAGCAAAATTTAGCAGATAAAATAAAACATGCCTATATCCCTAAAATAGATAAGATACTTAGTGATACCAAAACTATTTTGGCAACAACAAACCAAAAAATATCTACTGAAACAAATCTCCAAAGAAAATCAATCTATTATAAAAACTATGAAGCTCAAAAAATGACATTTAAAGTAGCCACACTCTACAAAAAAAATCTTCAAGATGAACTCAAACAGATAAGTAAAGCCAAAAAAGTAAGCCAAAAAAATCTTGATGTCTCTAAAAATACTTTTGAAACAGTGACACTAAGTAGTGATTTATTTAAGATTATCTCCACAAGTCAAGAGATGATGCAAGAAGTAATGCAACTCCAAATCCCTGCAATCATACCCTTTGAGAATATGAAAATGCAGGAGAAATTTCAGGAGTTGACAAAGAAGATTAGAGAGTAGAAACACTACTATCTATAATAATACTGTCCATTACGATAGTATCGTTCTCTATCTTTTCTATCTTCATTTGCACCAATAGCAGCACCTGTAACGCCTCCAAGAGCAGCACCTGTAAGTGCTCCTCTAGTTCCGCCCATCACTCCACCAACTACTGCTCCACCAGCCACACCTACAGCTGTTCCTGTTTGTGTTTTTGGTCCTGGTTGGTTACATCCTGTTAACAGTGCTATAGTAGCTATTGATATAAGAGTGGTTTTTAATTTAGTTTGCATTTTTATCTCCTTTTAGTATTCATATTTTTTAGTGGATTTAAAACTCAAATCCTCCACCTTCTCCTTTGCTCATGCTCTCATAAACAGCCTTCACATACTCATCTCTTAGAGTGCAACTATTTAGCTCCCTACACCCTAAACAACTCTTAAGGTCTCTGCTAACTTGGCACTCTTTGAGTTCTCTACTCTTCTCTTCTAAGACTATCTCCCATGTATCCATTATAAGTCGTTATTCTCCAAGAATATATGCTTTTTTGAGTGCCTCTATCTCATAGTTAGAGCCAAAAAAACATGCTGCGGTATCATGCGGATGCTCAGGGATTAGCTCCATCAGTCTCTTGCCATGTTCATCAATCGCTTGACCACCTGCTTGTTCATACATCAAAGCAAAAGGGATAATTTCAAAAAGCTGACGAAGCTTTCCATCTGGTCTATCAGGAGTACGAGGATAAGAGAAGAGACCACCACCTTTGAGTAATATTTGATGTAAGTCAGGTACCATACCACCACTATAACGCAACCTATACCCTTCATGAAAGAGACTATCTATAAAGTTTTTATGTTTTGTTGCCCAATTCATTTGAGTTCCCCCTGGTGCACTAAGGTTTCCTTTTTCTTCTAGTGAAACCTCACCTATCTTTTGGAAGTGATTTCTTCTTGTACAGTAGAGAATAGGTTTACCCTCTCGTGAAGCAACAAGCATCTCTATACGAGGTCCATAGACTACATAAGCAGATGCCACAAGGTTTTCTCCTTTGAGTTCCCCTTCATAGATACCAAAAATAGAACCTACAGAGAGGTTTACATCTACAAGACTTGAACCATCGAGTGGATCATAACAGATAGTATACTTGCCATCATCATGCAGATGGTGGATTCCCTCTTTCTCTTCACTCACCAAATCTTTTACAACTTTAACCTTAGCAAAAGTATTTTCTATAATAAGATCACTCTGAACATCTAATTTAAGCTGATCTTCTCCTGAAGAATTTTCACTATTACTATAGCCTAAATCCTCCATCTTGATAGCCTCATCTATTCTATGTGCTATCTCTTTTATTGCATCAATTACATCTTCCATATTCTATATCTCCTTTGCATTTTTTTGAATCCAAGTAACTATCTCTTGGGTATCATTAAGGTTGAGTATATCTATAGAGGGATCAACTACATACTCCTCTATATTAATACTATCATCAATTGCTATGGCTTCACTACACGCAAAGTAGCTCTCTTCTATACTGTTACGAAATATAGATATGCGTGGAAGAGGTAATGTTTTGAGTCCTTCAACTAAAAGATAATCAAATGCACCCAACATAGAGACAATCTCATCTAAAGAGTTTTCTCGTTGGGAGAAGTAGGTTGTTCGAGTAGGTGAAGTCACTACAACTTCTGCTCCTGTTTGTGAAAACTTATAGCTATCTTTCCCTTCTATATCAAACTGAGCTTTGTTTTTGGGGTCATTTTTGATAATTGCTACTTTATATGTTTTGATAAACTCTTTTGCTACTTTTTCTATAAGAGTCGTCTTTCCACTATTTGATGGTCCTGTAAAAGCCACAGCATATCTTTTGTTCACATTTACCCTTTAGAGTTGAATAAGTGCTTATTATACATCAATCTTTATTGAATATATGTTAAAATGAAACTAAAATAGTCTAGTTGGGTAGGGAGAAGAGAATGACGAATAAAATAATAGTAAATACAACAACTTCCATAGTTTTAGCTTTCTTAATTCTTGGATGTAGTTCTAAAAATGAAAATGAGATGAAAAAATCATTTCATAATCATATCAAAAAACATACTGCACTCCAAAAGAGTGAAAAGATAAAGCTTACACAAAACAAAGAGGTAAAGATAGCTCTTACAGCTACTTATCTAAATCCTAAAGAGTCACTCAGTGACAAAGAGGAGAAGACAAATGAGATATTTATTATAGGTTTATATAAATCAGATGATACAACAGCTGTAGGTTTTAATAGTAACGAACAAAACCTTACTCTCAATGTTCAATATCCAAAAACAGATAAAGTACTTACAAAAGATGAAGAACATCAAAGAAGAAGAGGCTATGATGCTCTCCCTCTAGTATCTAAAGAACTCTCCTATAACGACCCCCTACTCTCAAAAATACCACTAGTAAATAGTTGGACACAATATTATTTTGTAGAGTTTCCTTATAGCCATAGAAAGAACTTTTCACTTGTTTTTCAAAATAGACAATTTGGAGGTCAGAAATATCAGCTAAATTTTGCAAAGAATGCAAAATATCTCTATTTTTCAAAAGAAGAGAAAGAGCAATACCTTTTACTTAAATAGTAATATGTTACTTTTATTTACAAGTTGCATAATTTTTCTATAAGTTTGAAGTAATTTTTAAATGATTTTTGTTTTTTACTAAATAATATACACTAAATTTATAAAAATATGCTATAATTACATTGATATTAATCTTAACAAAGGAGACACTGATGAAAAAAGTAATCGTTTTTGCAGCAATCGTTCTTGCAACACTTTCTTTTGCAAATGAAGCTGAACCTGCTGCTGATGCAAACACAACTGAAGCTGCTGAGTAGTTTCTTTATAGATAGGGTACTTGCTATCCTATCTCTCCCCTCAATATTTTCACTATAACAAAAATTAATATATCTGAGCAAATGATAGTATATTTCAACTATCAGATAGCTTAAAAGTAGAAAAAATTAGTTTGTCTCTTGATCTACAATTTTATTGGCTTTAATCCAAGGCATCATACCACGAAGTCTCTCACCAGTTTTTTCTAGTTCAGTCTCTTTAAGATTTCTTCTCTCTGCATTCATTCTTGGGTATCCTGCTTGACCTTCTAGTACGAAGTCTTTTGCAAATTTACCATTTTGAATCTCTTTGAGTACATCTCTCATAGCTTGTTTTGACTCTTCGTTAATAACTCTTGGTCCACTTACCATATCACCATACTCAGCTGTGTTAGAGATAGAGTATCTCATATCTGCTATACCACCCTCAAAGATTAAGTCAACAATAAGTTTTGTCTCATGAAGACACTCAAAGTATGCCATCTCAGCAGGATAACCAGCCTCTGTAAGTGTCTCAAAACCAGCTTGAATAAGAGCAGTGATACCACCACAAAGAACTGCTTGTTCACCAAAGAGGTCTGTCTCTGTTTCGTCTTTGAATGTAGTCTCGATAATACCTGTTCTCCCACCACCAATTGCAGAAGCATACGAAAGAGCTACATCTTTAGTGTCACCACTTGGGTTTGCACCAACAGCAATAAGGTCTGGAATACCACCACCTCTTACAAATTCACTTCTTACTGTATGACCTGGTGCTTTTGGAGCTACCATCATTACATTAATATCAGATGCTGGATTGATACGACCATAGTGGATAGAGAAACCATGTCCAAATGCAATAATAGCACCTGATTTGAGGTTTGGAGCAATTTGAGCTTCATAAATCTCTTTTTGGTTTTCATCAGGAAGAAGAATCATAACAATATCACCCTTTGCAGATGCCTCTTCGATAGTAAGTACTTCAAAACCTTTTGCAGCAGCTTTATCCCAAGAGCTTCCACCTTTTCTTAGTCCAATAACAACGCTTACACCTGAATCTCTAAGATTCTCTGCATGTGCGTGTCCTTGACTACCAAAACCTATCATCGCTACTGTTTTAGATTTAATAAGGTCTTGATTACAATCTTTATCATAATATACATTTAAATGTTCCACTATTTATCCTTGAAATAAAAAAATTTTCGCGATTATATCTAATCTTTACTTACTATAAACTATCTATAAGTAATTTATATCTATTTAATAGAACAAAATGTATAATGATGAACAGTTCGTAATAATAAAGGATATATTATGCTAAAAAAACTCTTTGTAATAATTTTTGTTTTTACTACTTTTGTTTTAGCGACAACACCTATAAATACAAATGTAACAAGACTCTATATTGCCAATTTTGATAGAGCTCCTGATGCCGATGGGTTAAAATATTGGGTAGAAGAGAGCGGTCTTTTCCTCGAAGAGATAGCCATGAGCTTTTTTGAACAACCAGAATCAATAGCGAAATACCCATCAGGATATACAAATGAGGAATTTATAAAGTCTATCTATCAAAATCTTTTTAATAGAGAACCTGATACTGCTGGATTAGCCTATTGGCAAAATACTTTAGATCAAAATCTTATGCCTCGTTCACTCTTTATACTCGCAGTTACCAATGGAGCTACAGGTGATGACAAAAAGATATTAGACAACAAAACAAAAGTTGGTTTAGCTTTTGCATCTGCAGGTGCTACTAATATAGATCAAGCCTATACACTTATGCAAAATGTAACAGCCGATGAAACAAGTACTACTGCACTTATTTGTAATCCTGATATAGAGTATTGTGATGATTTTTATAAAGATATTAAAGATACATCTAGTGAAAATAATACTACAGATGCCCAAGAGAAAGAAGAAGTTGTTGTTATTGTATCTGTAGTGCCACCTACTATTTTAGATGCTTCAGGAAATGTATTAGAAAATGCCTCTAGCGGTGCTATAGTAAGTCGTATTAGTATTCTTAGTAGAGGAGACTCAAATATTACTGCCATTAATCTTAGTGGAACAGGCAGTACAAATTTTGAAGTCTCAGTTGGAGGTCAAGTCACACTTAAAACTGGTGCGACCCTAGATTATGATACAAACCCATCCTATAATCTTAGCGTCGTAGCTGTCAATGGTGCAGGTAATAGTAATACCGCTGAACTAAGTATACTAGTAACTGATGTAGCTACAGATGTCCCTATACTTGATGACTTTTCAAAAACTATAGCAGAGAATACAACACAAGGTACAAAAATAGGTAGACTCTCTATAACTACAAGTGATTCACCAGTCACCTCAATTACTTTAAGTGGTACAGGAAAAGAATATTTTACAGTAGCAACCAATGGAGATATCTCTCTTGCTTCAGCTGTTGATTATGAAGAAAAACCATCTTACTCTCTTACTGCCATAGCAAGAAATAGTGCAGGAGTTAGTAATAGTGCCAATGTAGCTATTACCATTACAAATATTGATGATGAAGTACCTGTATTAACAAGCTTTACAAAAGCTATCTTAGAAAATACTGCTATTAATACTCTTATAGGAACTATTCCCCTTAGTAAAGAGGGTGACTCTTCTATTACAAAAGTTGAATTAACTGGCACAAATAATGATAAGTTTTCAGTAGATATAGATAGAAAGATTACTCTACTATCGGAACTAGATTACGATAATCAAGAAAAATCCTATGCACTCAAAGCTACGGCAACTAATGATGCAGGAGAGAGTGAAGCTGTGAGTGTGACTCTTAATGTTGGGAATGTTGCGGAAGAGGTTCCTGTACTAAAAATAGATCATGCTTTTAATGTAAGTGCAACTGCAACTGCTAATACAACAGTAGGTACTGTAACTACTAGTGGAACCACTGATGATCAAAATATTGTTACAAGCTATACTATAAAGGGCGGTAATACAGGAACTTATTTTACTATCTCACCTACAGGAGTTATTACAACTGCTAAAGATTTAGATGCTTCTACTAGTACTACCTATACTTTAGAAGTATCTGCTACAAATGCTGCAGGAGAGAGTAGTAGCGTTGATGTAGGTATTACTGTCAATCCATGATATTTAGAAGAGTATTAAGAGTTAAATAACTCTCTCTCTTCTTTGCTACTAAGTATAAACTTTATGGGTATCATCTTTACACTCTCGCCTTTCTGTAAGAGTGATACTTCAGGAGTGGTAATAATCATAGCATCTGCTCTGGCTATCGGAGAGACCATTCCAGGGGCTTGAAGAGGGAGTGGCTCAAATGTAGCTCCATCAAAGACTCCTAGCGTAACTGTATATTTGCCTCTTTTTATTTTGTACTCTTCTTTTATTTTTGTCTCTATACTCTGATGATAACAGCTACTAGCCCCTGATAGTTTTAATATAATAAGTTTTACAAATAACTCATAATTAACCATAGATGCCAAAGGATTTCCAGGAAGATTTACTATAATAGTTTGATCTATTTTGCCTATAGTAGTAGGTTTTCCTGGTTTAATATCAATGCCAGAAACCAATGTCTCCATTCCTAGTTGTCTAAACGCCTCTTTGGTAAAATCTTTATCCCCTACACTCACCCCTCCACTTGTAATAATAAGGTCAGCTTCGAGTGCCTCTATAATTGAGCTTTTAAGAGACTCTATAGTATCACTACTCCCTTCTATGTAACTCACCTCACACCCTAACTCTTTTGCTCGTGCAAGAAACATTGGAGCATTTGAGTTATAGAGTTGATGGGGTTGAATCTTTTCATAATGTGGTCGAAGCTCATCACCTGTTCCAAAAACAGCTACCCGTACTACCCGTACTACACGAATATGGCTTATCCCTTGAGTTGCAAAAAGAGCTATCGTATATGCAGATACGCTCTCACCTCTATAGATATAAGTTTGAGCTTTTTTCATATCCTCACCTGCATAACGGATATGTGCATTTTTTTTGATAGGAGTTGGTACTATAATACTCTTCTCAAATATCTCTACATTCTCTATAGGCACAACTGCTTCACACCCCTGAGGTATTGGAGCACCTGTCATTATCCGTATAGCCTCACCCTCTTTGAGTATAAAGTTACTTGCATCTCCTGCATAAATAACTCTACCACTCTGAAGCTCTCTTCCTGCATCACACAATTTAATAGCATATCCATCCATAGCTGAGTTATCAAAGCGTGGAAGATCAAACTCTGCATTATAATCACTCCATACTGTACGCCCTAGACTCTCTTCAATAGGAATAGTTTCACTAGAGAGAGTATGAATTTGTTGGTTAATAATATCAAATACTTCTGTTATAGAGAGTGCCATTTATGGAACCTTTTAAAAATTATTTTGTAGATTATAGCCAAAATAGAGTATAATCTCTTTTTAAGGAGTCAAATATGATCGAAGAGACACTACTTTATCACGCTGTAATTATTAAAATATTTTTGGCAATGCTATCTATTAATTTACTTATCCCATTTATTAGTCAATCAGATAGAGCAAGAGAGGTAAAATGGACACGAATATCATTTTTCTTTTTCTTTGGACTCTTAACAATGGTTGCATTTTCAGGACTAATACTCTGGATGCTTTTGGAGATACCATGGAACATAAGTATGAGCATCATGCTTATTGCATTTATACTCTTGGCAACTCTTGAGATATTGAGAAATAAATCACTTCATCGAGTATGGATGGTGAGTGAAAGCGGTGCTTCTATTTCGTGGAAGTTTGTTCTTGTAGAGATAGTGATTGTTGCTCTTATGGTACTATTAATGATTATGGAGAAAAAAGGTGCAATATCTTTATCATAAAGATGCGAAAGTATCTAGTCTATCTCTTGTAGGAGATGCACATCGCTATATCTTCAAAGTACGAAGACACAAAGAGGGAGCAATACTCTATTTGCGAAACCTACAAGATGATATACTCTATAGTTACCAAATAGCGTCTCTTACCAAAAAAGAGGCTCTCTTGGAGCTACAAACAGAAAAAAAATATCCAGTAAAGCCCAAGAGAGAACTTCATATTGGGTGGTGTATAGTAGACCCAAAAAGTATAGAGAGGGTACTCCCTACACTCAATGAGCTAGGTGTTGCTCAAATTACCTTTATCTACTGCCAAAGATCACAAAAGAGTTTTCAAGTAGATTTTAAAAGATGGGAAAAAATCATTCTAAACTCTTCGCAACAATCTGGAAGAAGTACGCCTATGAGACTCACTACAAGCCCTACGCTTAAAGAGTTTTTAGAATGCAACCCCTCTGCTTATCTTTTAAATTTTTCAGATAACAACTTATCAACAAAAGAGCAGATAAAAACTATTGTTATAGGGTGTGAGGGTGGATTAACAGTGGAGGAGATAGAGTTATTTCAGACAGAGGCTATAGTTGGATTAGATACTCCACTTATACTCAAAAGTGAGAGTGCTGCAGCTGCTGTAGCGAGTAAGATACTCCTCTAAGCTGTAAGTTGCATCAGTGCATCATGCATCTGAAAATAGGCTATCATCATCTCAAATGCCATACGCCAAAAAAGTTCCATCATCAAAAAACAACAGATAAACACTCCATACACAAACACTTTGTACCGTAATTCTATTTGAAACTTAAGCTGATTAAAATATCTATTTTCAATCCAAAGCTTAAAAAGCCAACTCAAAAACGGCATCACAAAAGCCCCTATTATATAAAAGATAATAAGGATATTTGGAGTGATAAAGCTCTTAAAAAGAAGGAAATCTAAAATAGAGAGTACTCTTGTTTGATTTGATTAAGAATACTCTTATCAAGAGAGTAGATAAAAGCATAATTAAAATGCACACTCTTTAGTATCTCTCTCACCTCCTCTTCTGTCTCAAACCAGTGAGGTCTTGTAATGTTTTCTACTTTAGTTTTGGGTGGGGTTAAGACGATACTCTTTACCCAAGTACCATTAAATTTAATATACTCTCTAGCACGATTAATATCTTGAAGATTATCTGCAAAAATAACAACCTTATCACTTTTACTAGAGTGTGTAGTATTTAAAGCACCATCTATAAATACAGGAACAAAATGTTTTGTATATTTAACTCTATCAATAGAGTATGGCAAATCATTACTTTTACAAAAATTAACAACACTTAAAAGATAATTCAGATGAAAAGGTGCTAACTCTTTATCTTGATAGACATAATTATTGACCTTAAATGTACTCTTAAAGAGTGTATCATCTACTGCATATCCCTCAACATCACTATTGAGCATCTTGACATCTGGTTTAATACGATGCATAAGCTCTCTATTTGTACCAACAAAAATTTTCTGAGGAGAGTTTAAAATCTGTTCAAAAGCTTTTCTCCACTCATTTGCAATAAAAGCAATATTACTTTTTTGAAGAAGTATCATCTTCAAAAAACTATTCTCATGCTCATTCAAATAGAAAAAACTTGCCTCTTTTTCTAGGATAACATAACGAAGAAGCTTAAAAGCTGCATCTTCTATAGAGTGTACTTTAATCCAAGCTGTATCACTATCACTTATAGAGATATGCTCATCATCATAAATAATAGTATAGGCACCCTTCTCTACTGCTGTATTAATCTCATCTTGATTTGAAGAGATAAAAAGGTCTCCATGGTCAACTTTTGATGGAAATACCGTAGCTCCCTCAATTGCTTGAATAGATGGGCGATTTTGAAGAACGCCATCTGTTAAATTTAGTAATGCTTCTATTGTCATAATCAACCTATCGCCGTGCCATTAGATTTGGGTGCTTCAGGACGGATAAGGCTTAAACCCTCTGCATCCTTTGCAGCAAGGAGCATTCCTTCGCTCTTCATTCCCATTAACTTTGCAGGTTTTAAATTTGCCACGACACACACTTGTGTATTTAAAATACTCTGCACACTATACCACTCTTTGATACCAGCAACAACCTGTCTTGGTTGCTCCTCGCCAATATCCACCTGAAGAAGAAGGAGTTTTTTACTTTTTGCTACCTCTTCTGCTTCAATAACTGTACCAATTTTGAGAGTAGTTTCAAAAAATTGGTCAATCCCTATAAGAGCGACTCCCTCATCTTTTTGTGATTTAGATGGCTCTTTTGGTGACTCTTTTTTGATTTCTGGTTTCTCCTCTTTGGCTACTTCAACATGTGCTAAAAGAGGCTCCTCTATACGAGGAAATAGTGGTGGTATCTTCTCTATAATAAAATTTTCTAATAACTCATCTCCTTGAATGAGTTGACTCCAACTTTGGTTAGAGATTTCAAAACCTAATGCTGTTGCTATTTTGGTAGTAATTTGAGGCATTACAGGATAGAGCATAATTGATACCTTTGCAAGAATAAGTGCTATAAGACCATTGAGTGCCATAGCCTCCTCTTCTCTGCCATCTTTCATCATACTCCATGGCTGATACTTATCAATTGCTTTATTTGCAACGCTTAATGGTCTCCATAGCTCTTCTAAATATCTATTTATCTGCATCTCAAAAAGAAATGGTTCTAGCTTTAGAAGTGATGCATTAACCTCATCGAGTTCTTGTTGATAGAAGTGCGTTACTTTTTGGCTCTCTACACGCCCCTCAAAATACTTTCCACTCATACCAATCAGACGATTCAAAAGATTACCCAAATCATTTCCTAGGTCAGAGTTGATTCTATCAATAAGAGCTTTTTGGCTAAAATCTCCATCTCCACCAAAAGGAACTTCTCTAAGCATAAAATAGCGAAAATTATCAAGTCCATAGGCATCTGCTACCTCTTTAGGGTTCACAACATTCCCTTTGGATTTACTCATCTTCTCTCCATCACGCGTCCACCATCCATGTGCTGCAATATGTTTTGGTAGAGGCATCTCTAGGCTCATCAAAAATGCTGGCCAATAGATAGCATGAAAACGAAGTATATCTTTGCCAATAAGATGTATTCGTGCAGGCCAATACTCCATTTTTTCATCATCTGTACCATATCCAAGTGCAGTAAGATAATTCATAAGTGCATCAAGCCAAACATACATCACATGTTTTGGGTCATTTAACTCTTCTGGAAGTTTCACACCCCAATCAAAACTTGTTCGAGTAATAGAGAGGTCATCTAAGCCACCCTCAACAAAACGGATAACTTCATTTCGTTTACTTCTAGGAAGAATACAGTCAGGGTTTTCATTATACCAAGCAAGAAGCTTATCTTGATACTCTGAAAGACGGAAAAAATAACTCTCCTCTTCTACCACAGATGTAGCTCTACCACACTCAGGACAAAACTCATCATCTACAAGTTGGCTCTTAGGAAAAAAGGTCTCACAAGGGATACAGTAGTGTCCTTTGTAGACATCTTTATAAATATCTCCTCGCTCTTTCATCTTTAAAAAGGCTTTTTGAACCCCTATTTTGTGATGAGTATCTGTAGTACGAATAAACTGATCATAAGAGATTTCAAAATCATCCCAAAGAGTTCTAAATGTATTTGAAATTTCATCTGCATACGCTTGAGGTGTTTTTCCTCTAGCCTGTGCAGAGTGCTCTATCTTTTGACCATGCTCATCTGTACCAGTGAGAAAGTAGGTCTCAAGACCAATAAGACGAGAGTAGCGTGCCATAGTATCAGCAACAATAGTGGTATAGGCATGACCAATATGTGCAACATCATTAACATAATATATAGGGGTGGTAATATAAGCTTTTTTGTGACAAGACATGAAAATGTTTTCCTTAAACAAATGAGTTTAGAATTAGTATATCCAAAAGATGCTGTAGAGGTGATTATATTTATCCTCTATAGCTCTAAAATGGAGACAACATCTCCTCATCATCTTTGTTTATAGGCGTTGAGTGGGGCTTTAGATTGCTATCTATATTTTGCCAACTATGATCAGATAATACTCTATCTAATACTCTATCCATAGGCGTAGGAGTATGTTCTTTTTGGGTAGGTTCTTTCTTTTCTACAGATGGTGGCACTATATTTTCTGTTTCATTTGTATCTTTAGAGATATTACTATCACTCTCTTGGCTTGTATTCATCTCTTTGGACTCTTCGACTGGTAAAGTTGTAGCATGAAAATATCTATGATTATACATCCATCTATAAATCTCTGCTACTATAGGACCATTTGTACTTCCCCCATGACCTCCATGTTCTATAATTGTTGTAATAACATATTTTGGATTTTTAAATGGTGCATAAGTTGTAAGAAGTGCATGTGAACGCCTCCAGTACTCCATATCTTCCTCTTTGGCTCTATTGACAACATTTTGAGGAATTGAGACAACCTGTGAAGTTCCCGTTTTTCCAAGAACTGTAATGGGGAGACCGTGCAGATGCTTATAGGCTGTTCCCCCTGGGGTATTACATACATCATACATTCCTAGATGTATCTGCTCCATCAGTTTAGAATCAAGGTCAATAGGTTTTATTTCTGCTGGAATCACCTTACCATTAATTGATTTGGCAAAGTGTGGTGTTACAAGATTGGATGTACCAAGAAGAGCTGTATAGCGTGCTATCTGCAGAGGAGTAATATTATCATACCCTTGACCAATAGCTGCAATAACTGTCTCACCCATATACCAAGGCTTTTTGTATCTTTTCATCTTCCATCGTTTATCTGGAATAGTTCCTCTATATTCACGAGGTAAATCAACACCTGTCTTGACACCTAAACCTAAAGTCTTTAGTGATTTAGACATAGAGTCAATACCCATATCTAAGCTCTTATTATAAAAAAAGACATCACAACTCTCTTGAATAGCCCGACGAAGTCCTACTGTGCCATGGCCATGCTTTTTCCAACATCTAAACTTATGACTACTTCGCCCTATACGAATAAATCCACGGCAATGCTCTGTCTGTTCTATAGTATTTTTATTAGACATAGCATTCGCAATAGCCACACCCATCTTGATAGTAGACCCTGGAGGATATGTTCCATGGATAAACCGATTGGTAAAAGGGTGTTCTAAATCCTCTTGAAGTGCTACCCAATTCTTTTTGCTAATCCCTCCAACAAATAAGTTTGGGTCATAACTTGGCGTACTCACTGCGGCAACAATATCCCCATTTGTACGCATAACAATTACTGCTCCGCTCATTGTTTTCATTAATTTATATATCATCATCTGTAGGTCAATATCAAGATGTAACTCTAAATTACGGTTATCAATAGGTTTTATATATTTAATCTTATCAATCTCTTTATTTGTTGCTGTAACTTTGTTAATTGTATAGCCTAACTCTCCTTGGAGTACCTTATTATACTGTCTCTCCAAACCAGCTTTCCCAATAACACCTACCTGATCGACAACAAAATCTTTCTCATTCTCTTTATTATTTGACCTTCCTGTATAGCCTATGATATGCGCTCCATACCTTCCATAAGGGTAGTATCTTTTTGTCTGTGCCTCTATCTCAAGGTTCTCATCAATACTCAATTGAGGATACGCACTCATCATATCATGATAACGGACAAAATCAACAACCTTAATATATTTATGATTATAAGCTGAACTCTTTTTTTTGTATACCTTCATCATAATAGTTTTATTAAGATCAGGAAAAGTTTGAACTAACTTATCAACAATATTTTCAAGCTGTTTACTATCTCTTTTAAGATGTGGTTTAATAGAGATTGAAAAACCTATACGGTTCATAGCCAATAGTTTTCCTTTACTATCAACTATCTCTCCTCGTACAGGTTTAATATAGCGTTTTTGTTCGATATTCTCTTTTGCTAACTGTTCATAATAAAAATTCTTAGTCATACTAATATGATAGAGTCGAACTATCATAACAACCCAAATTAAAAAGAAAATTGAAAAAATAAGTTTATATCTCATAATAAAAACACCATTACCATATCAACAACTAGGGTATAGAGAAGAAGCTGGTCAACTACAATACTAGAGGCATCAAAAATAAAATCATACCCTACAAGCATAATAAAATAGAGTAAATCAATAAAAAGAACCGAAAAGAGAGCCACACAAATCTTACACTCCTTTAAAATAGCTAGTATAGGATAGATAAAGATATAGAAAAATATAACCGTAAGAAGTGTTAAAAAGAGTGGTAATGAGAGATTAACCTCTAAATTTATAAGATAGATAAGAGATAGAGTTATATATTTTGTATCTGACCTCTCAATACCATAGATAAACAGATACCCCATAAAACCTACCATCAATGGCAAAAAAACATAAATAGAGATAAACATAGGATAAAAAATAATATAAAAGAGTGTAGCAATCCAAACTACAAAAGATCCTAACTGTCTCATCTACTACAACTTCTCACCAAGTTTATAGACTAAAGAGATCTCATTACAAACAGGAAAATGGATACATTTAATACAATCTGTCCATATTTTATGTTCAGGAATACTCTCTTTGTTAATCTCAATAAATTTTATTTTTTGAAAAAATTCACTAAGATATGTCAAGACAAGTACCTCTTCATAGACTCCTAATGCTCTTGCTTCATTGAGTGTAAATTCCACAAGTCTTTGACCAACTTTTTGACCACGATACGAGGGAGCAACAATAAGACTTCTGATTTCTGCTAAACGAGCAGAGTGTATATGGAGTGCTGTATACCCTACTAATATACCATTATCTTTGGCTAAAACATACGAACGAATATTTGTTGCTACCTCATCTTCATTCCGTTTTAAAATAATTCCATCTGCAACTTCTTGAGCTACAAGTGCTTGCATAGAAGGAATATCACTAAGCGTTGCTTTTACAAGCTCTATCAAGAAATCTCTCCAAAAATAGTTTCAAATATTTTTGTATGTATTCTCTCTTGACCACTCTTTTTGAGGTTAGAGAGAGTAATTGAATTTGGAAAATCTCTTTTGAGTTTACTTCTCTCTTTTTGGTTCAGTTTATCTATCTTTGTAAAGACGGTAAGATACTCTTGGTCTGCTCTAATAAACTCTGATATATACTTTTGTACATCATCATCAATTTGAGCATAGGGATGCCTAGCATCTCTTAGGTGGATAAAGAGTCGGATAGAAAGACGCTTTTGAATAAATTCAACAAGATTATTTTGCCAAACCTCTTTAAGACTTTTTGAGACCTTGGCATAACCAAACCCTGGTAGGTCTACATAACGAATATTATAATCATCTTCATCCAATCTATACCGCACACTAAAAAAGTTAATAAGTTGTGTCTTTCCTGGAGTTGCAGAACTCTTGGCTAGATTTTTTCTTGCTGTGAGTGTGTTAATAGAAGAACTCTTGCCCACATTAGAACGACCCAAAAAGACCACTTCGCTCATAGTATCATCAAGTGAGTCATTAATACTCTGTGCTGATTTAATAAAATCAGAATGAATTAAACGCAAAGATGCCATTAATTACCACCTATATCAAAGGTAAATTTTACAGGTGCTTTTCCTGTGCTTTTTACATCTGCATCACCAGTAATAGAGTTGACAACTACAATATTGCCAATAATTTGTCTATTATTGGCAATATCATTAATAATAGCCTCTCCTGTAAACATATAGACAGAGGTTTCAGGATAATAAGTCACTTTATTAGAGCTTCCTTTATAGTGATTTTTTTCTTTAAAGACTTCATAAGTTGCATTGCCTATTGCATCATACTGAATTGTCTCATTTTTATCATTAAAATAGACTATTACTCTATCACTATGTATCCAACTTTTGCCCTGTTTAACTAAGACATCATCAATAAAATGTACCTGTTTTTCTGCATCTTTTGCATAAAATGATTCAGAGGTAATTTGTACTTTTTGAGCAGATATAAAAGATGGTAAAAGTACTAAAAGAAGGAGTGTTTTTAATGTTTTTTGCATACGATATTCCTTTTTGATATATTATAACATCTCAACCATAAGAGTAGCTACTTTTTGGGATAAAAAGTAGCGTTAATTTTGTGAGCTTTTGCTACAGCTTCTTGGCGATTATACTCTAAGTTGCTTCCCTTAATTACACTATTATTAACATATCCAACAAAAGGACTTGTAACATAAAGGAGTTGTGTCTGTTGGTCATAGATGGCATGATCACTCTCATAATAGTATCCATTATTTTGCAGAGCTGTTACATTATAATCAAGATATATTTTATTCCCCACAAAACGCCCTTGAGAGGATTGGAGCTTTTCAACTGAATTTCCTATATATGTCATCTGAGTAAGTGTCAAAACACCACTCTCTTTTACTCCATATTTAGAAAAAAGCTTATTTTTTATCCCCTCTTGGTCTACCTCTATTGTCACAGAGTTATAGACATCAAACTCTTTTTTAAATGTACTATTTTTAGCTTCACGATGTTTTGCTTCAAATAAGAATGAGACGCTTAACATAATTATAATCATTGCTATAGCAATCCACTCTACTCTTATACCCATAAATCCAAATACTTATTCTCTAGTCCCTCTTTATTGATAAGATACTCTATCATCTCACGAACAGCCCCATCTCCACCTCGTCGCATTAATACAACTGTGGCTACTTTTTCTACATGCATACTCGCATCACTAGGAACAAAAGAGAGATTAACAGCCTGAAGCATTTTGTAATCATTAAGGTCATCACCAATAGCTGCTACATTATCCATTGTAATATCTAACTTTGCACAAAGCGTCTCTAAAGTGCCTAATTTATCTTCTATTCCTTGATAAAAATACTCTATATGCAACTCTTTAACGCGTCGTTGAACAATCGAAGATGACCGCCCTGTAATAATGGCTACTTTTTTGCCAAGTTTCATCCAAGAGACTATTGCTAGACCATCTTTTACATTAAAACTCTTAATCTCATCACCATTTTGACTATAAGTAATATGACCATCAGTCATCGTCCCGTCAACATCAAGAACAATAAGCTCTATACTCAAAGTGTTCCTTTAGTACTAGGAATACCTACATTTTTATTAATAACCAAAGCTCGACGCAACGAGAGAGCAAAAGCTTTAAATCCTGCTTCTATTATATGGTGTTTATTCTTGCCTCTAGCACAAATAAGATGCATATTCAATGGTGCATTAAAGACCAAAGATTTAAAGAACTCTTCAACTAACTCTACATCAAAATTACCAACTTTGCCTTCTATTGGCATATCAAAGACCATATAAGCTCTATTAGATAAATCTATATCACACGAAAGACTTGCCTCGTCCATAATAACTGTAGCATTCCCAAATCGTTCAATCTGCTCTACGGGATAGATAACTTTACCAAGTGCCTGACCAATAACAATACCAACATCCTCTACAGTATGATGATCATCAATATGTCTATCACCTTGGCACTCTATAGATAAATCAATATGGGAATGTTTAGAAAAGGCTTCAAGCATATGATCAAAAAAGCCTATACCTGTATCTATGTTTGCTGTCCCTTTGCCATAGAGATTAAGAGTAACAGTAATTTTTGTCTCTTTTGTCTCACGAGTTATTTTTGTTTTTGTCTCTTGAACCATTTTTATCATTTTTTATACACCTTGATTCTAAATTTTTTATAATTTTAATTATATCTAAATTATTCCCTAACAATAAATGCCTGTTCTAAATTATGACAATATTTATAATCCTCAGCTTCCTCTTCAGACTTAAAGCCCATAACCCACACAAGATATAATATCTCTTCACTCTTATTATAGGTCTCTTTGATAATTGTATGGTAGTTTGTATCAAGAATAGCATAATGTCTTTTATAGATAACTGCCCCTGACTTCTTACTAAACGCACCTACTTGAAGACCAAAGTTCGAGAGTTTTACACGCTTTGGTTGACTCTGTGCAATTTTTGTTTTTAAGTTTGGTTTATAGACCTTTCCTTTAAATCCAACTACCTCTACTTGCACTCGTGCTACCCCCACTCTATCTAGCCCCAAAGACTTTCCTGCTGCATAACTACAATCAATAACTCTTCCCCTTACAAATGGACCACGGTCATTAATCCTCACAATTATACTTTTTTTGGTTTGTAAATTTGTAACTCGTACCATTGTATTCATAGGCCATGTTTTGTGTGCAGCAGTATAAGCATACATATTATATCGTTCACCATTACTCGTGCGTCTTCCATGAAACTTTGGTCCATACCAACTAGAGATACCTCTTATTTTTTTGCCTACAGATACATAAGTAGGATGGTAGGTTTTGCCACGAACACAATAGGTCTTCATGGTAGCAGGAGTACCTTTTTTGTACTTTTTTTTGGGTGTGCATCCACTCATCATAAGGATTAAAACAATCAAAGAGAGCTGAATGGTTATAATTTGGCGAAGATATTTCATACGCTCAATTATCTCCATATTATTCTTTAAATATGTTGAGAAAACTCTATAAATATCTCTTCAGTAACAGGAATAATTAATATATCCCCCTCCTCTAAAAGTAAGTTTTTTAGTGAATTTGTTGCTATTATCTCTCCTAAACTACTTTGATACTCTTTTGCTATCTTTGTAATATTCTCTTTGGAGCTTACAATATGAGAGATAAAATGGCTCTTTTTTTGTTGGCTTAACTCTTTTTTGAGTTTATATGATGTATAGAAATCTACTATTTTTGAAGAGGGGATATTGAGTTTATAAGAGGGTAAAACCACAGGCACACTCCCATGTTTAAAATGGTGATTTATTTTGAGTAACTTTTTGGTTTCTACTCCTATACTTTGAGCTATAGAGGCTATATTCTCTCCTGCTTCTACCTCTACTTGGACTATTGAATCTCCATAAATTTGGTTCCACTCCTCTTTTGTATCTCCAAAACCTAGAGTGATATTCTCACCTATCATAGAGAGTAGAAGAATTTTATTAATATACAATCGAGTCTCTTTGGGAATATATCCTGCTTTTTCATCCATAAGTACCTTAAGCGTAGTGCTTTTGGCTCTTTGTATCCCCTTTTGCAACCTTCCCTCGCCACAATTATATGCCATCATTGCCAAATACCACTTACCAAAGTCTCCATAGAGTTTATGAAGATACTCTATAGCCGCATTTGTAGAGAGTATAGGGTCTAATCTCTCATCAAAATTAGAATTAATATCTAAATTATATTGCTTAGCAGTAGCCTCCATAAACTGCCATAACCCTGTAGCCTTTTTGATTGATTGAGCATCTGCCTGAAAACCTGACTCAACCATAGAGAGATAGACAAAAAGGTCAGAGAGTCCCTCTTGAATAAGCATACTTTTAAAAGTAGGTATCAGATACCCTCCCCTATTAATAGAGTGTTGATAAAAGTTTTTATATCTACTATGATTTTTTTGGATAAAAGTATTAAAATTACTATTATATAAGTATTCATCTTCAATATCAAACTCACCAAATACATAGGAGTAACTTGGATATTTTTCGACTATATCTAGTGAAAAAGACAAAATAGTAAAAATATAGATAAAAAATAGGCTTCTCATAGAAATACTCCTCACTTTTTTCAATGATATTATGTTACCATAGATATTCAAATTATTTATGGAGAAACAGAATGGATATTTCTAAAATTGGTCATGGTGAAAACCCAGACGCAGTAAAAGCAATCATTGAGGTTCCACTTAATTCAGGTATCAAATATGAAATAGATAAAGACTCAGGTGCTGTTGAAGTAGATAGAGTACTCTATTCTGCTATGCATTATCCTGCAAACTATGGATTTGTTGCAAATACTCTTTCAGATGATGGGGATCCTGCTGATATTTTAGTTCTTTGTGACTATCCACTTCAAGCGGGCTCGTATGTAAAGTGTCGTTTAGTAGGTGTATTGATGACTGAAGATGAGAGTGGTGGAGATGAGAAGCTTCTAGCTGTACCTACTGCTAAGATTGATCCTACCTATAAAGATATTAATGACCTAGGTGATGTACCTACGCATACTCTTGATAGAATCAAAAATTTCTTTGAGACTTATAAGATGCTAGAACCAAATAAATGGGTAAAAGTATCAGGATTCAAAGACAAAGCTGCAGCAACTGAGATTCTTGAAAAAGCAATCAAAAATTATAAAGCATAGAACTACTATTTAGATAATCTGTAAAGATTATCTAAATATCTTACCTAGCATACCCATAGCACCCTCTACACCACCTACTTTTTCAAGCATTGTATCTACAATAGAGTCTTCTCCTGAAGTAGCACTATCAATAATATTTGGCAAGGCATCAGCAATTGCACTTGTAGCACTCTCTGTACTTAATCCCAATTGTGAAGCAAACTCTGCAATCTGTTCACTACTAAAGAGGTCTGTTATCTGATCAGCAGAGATAGATTCATTCTCTCCTGACCCAAGCCAAGAGCTTACAACATCACTCAATCCATTTGTAGAAAAATTTGAGACTAATGAACCCAAATCCAAACTCCCCTCATCATTAGAAAGTAAATTTCCCAAAGCATTTGATAACTCATCTCCATCTAATGAAGATGTTGAGTTATCACTATTTTCTTGTATAAGTGATGCACCCATTTTTAAAATATCTGATAGTTCCATATATTTGTCCTTTTCTTATTTATATAAAGACCATAATAAGATAATATTGCTTAAATTAAACGAATAGAACTCTCTAAAAGCTCTATTTTTTTAGATGCTATAAGCTCTGTTAAGGCTCGTTTATAGTTTTTTTTGCTTAGAGAAAATACTTCTTTAATCGTATCTGCATCACTCTTATAGGTAAAGTCTATCTCTCCACCCCTATCTTTCAAAACTAAAAGTACACTTTGAGTAGCACTCTGTTTGTTGGCTTTTTGTCCAATTGGCTGTAGAGATATATCTAATTTTCCATCTTTGCGAATAGTTTTAATATACCCTTTTTTATAATCACCCTTTCTAATCTCTTCAAAAATTTCATTATCAAAAAGCATTCCCTCATAGAGATTATCTACAATTACTTTATATCCAAGAGGTGTTTTGGCAAGTATCAACATATTCACCTCCTGCTTTGGCTCCAATTTTGAGAGGTCTTGAGAAAAATATTTACCAATTTTTTGTGTGGCATAGAGTCTATTTGTCTTCTCATCAAGACAGATACGCAAAATATATTTTTTACCAATGCTAAAGTACTCTTTTTGTTGCGATAGAGG
>Ga0193964_1000387_pt1 | contig 21794 bp, 24 predicted proteins | sample FB_7_MG_FD_140323 | JGI IMG/M metagenome (GOLD analysis project Ga0193964, IMG submission 140323) | Microbial mat bacterial communities from the Broadkill River, Lewes, Delaware, United States - FB_7_MG | ecosystem: Environmental > Aquatic > Freshwater > River > Microbial mats | place: USA... | reverse complement strand
GCTTACGAAGAGCCTTCAATCTAAAAAACTCAGCCTTACTAATCTGATAATAAGTATGATAATTAACACCATCATCAAACTGATCAACAAGCTCTACCCCCTCAAAAATCTCACTAGTAACAGCCTTAATCCTTTGATTATATATCTCATGCAACTCATTATCACCCTCAAACAGATTCATAATAGAGACTGAAGAAATCTTAACAGATATCTGTTGCGACATATCAGCCAAAGCATTCTCACGAGCCGCCTTCATATAAGAATCAGGAGTACCAATCTTCCTGGAACTACCTATGCCATCAAAAAACTCAGAAGAAGCAGGCTTCTCCTTAAGCCATAAAGGAAACAACGAATCATCAACAAGCTGCTTACTACCCCCACAAGACACCAGCACCACTAAAACAAATCCGAACAATAATCTCCTCATCGCTCAGGATTATAATTAACAACACCCTTAGCAATCAACGCAGCAATAGAACGCTCCAGATCATCACTAATCTTATATGTAGGAGTCAGGATTTCTCTAGCCCTAAACAGTCTATGCAACTTTCTCACACTAGCCTTATCATCATACACCCTATCATCCTTACGCTTACCCTTCTGATACTTCCACTTACCAGGAACAAGCTTCTTATACGATCCATTATATCTGGCAAAACGAATAACATCCTCACCATGTCTTGAATACGAATCAGCACTTATAACCTCACCCGTCTCTGTAGAAATCAGCTGATACTCAACAGAAATATCAACAGAATTAGACGCATAATACTCAATATACCAATCCTTATCATAAGTCACACGAGTCTTAGAATTACCCTCCTTATCCTTATACTTAACCTCACGCCTGATATACACCTTTCTCTTCACAGTATGAACCTTACCCTCCTGCACACGATAATTAGTAACACGACCAACAATAACAGCCTTAATACCAGCAGCCCTGGCCGCCTTAATACTAACACCACGCCCAATATACGAACGATCGCTAACCATACTATAATCCTTAAAACTAATAAAAGGACTTCTAAACCTCTTAATACCAGAAATAATCTTATTACTAAAATTAGCAGTCTGTCTTTGTGTAAAATAAGGAGCATCAAACGGAACAACAGCCATAGTAATCATAGCCTTCTCCTGAGCCTCTCTCTTCAAAACATCAGCCTCTTTATACTGCCCATGCGCCCCCTTAAGAACCTCAGCAAAATCATAATAAGCCGAGCGGAACATACCATTAGTCAATTCTTCATTAGCCCTTCTATAAACAGGCTCATACTGAGCAACAACAAGCTGAGCATTAACATCCCTATAATTAGCATCAAGCCGCTTAATCTCTCTAAAGATATTACCAGCCATCTCAAAATCATCCCTATCCAAAGCCGACGTACCCTCATTATACCTCTCATCAAGATACTCCTCCTTCACCTCCTTATAATACTGCTGAACAGTAGACGGAATCTCAAGTTGAACACCAACAGACGCAATCTTCCTCTCATATGCAAAAGCATCCTGATAACTATACACAGCCGCCTTAATATTACGATTAGTATAATCACCCTTAAAACTCTCTATCTTCTTATCAAGAGCCAACTGCCCATTAGTCCTAAGACCAATCTTAGCATCCACATTATTTCTATTAGCCTTGGCAGACTTATAATACATTTCTGCCGCATCCATATATAATCCAGCTTTCTCAAGCTCCTTTGCTTTCTTAGCATATCTCTTTGAAGCACAACCACATGCCAGTAGTGCTACTAAAAGAAACAGTATAATCCTTTTATTCATATCTTATATTAAATATTACTTACAAACTATAAATATAAGAGTTTATACGTGATAAATAATAGAATTATATGATGAATATAAGATTATACTGTTCACACAAGCATACCCTAATACAGTACACCTACTACAAACCTGATATTGTCTTACGCAACCAATCGCTCACAAACATCTGAACATCAGGCGACATCGTCTCCTCTATACGAGAATACTCCGATACTTCACCCGTCTTGCAAGTCTGAAACAAATGGTTCTTATTTGGGAATAATTTAATTGTAGTCTTTCTGTTCTTACCCTTTCTCAAAGCCTTTTTAATAAGATCAAGATTAACAGGCAATACCTGCAAATCCTTACCTCCATTAATAGCCAGTACAGGACACTTCACTCTCTGTAAATATTTACAAGGATCTTCAAACAAATCAATCCTCATAGCAGGAGACAAGAACTCATAAAAAGCCTTAGGATTCAACGGAGTCTTAAGCTCCAGTATTTTCTGCTCCTTCTCACTAAGCTTACTAACCTCAGGATTAAACAACTTCAACTGCTCAGCAATGCGCTTCTTAGCAAGCTCAACATCACGCTCATCCCTAACGATAGAAATAACCTTCTCATTAATTCGCCTATTCAAATCTATCCCCTCACGACTAATGCCCATAGCTGAATAACCAGCCTCACACTGCATATAAATAGTTTGTTCCAAAGACATACCAGAACCCGACATCAATACAATAAAATCAATCTCGGGCATTTTAACAGCAGCAATAGGGGCAATATCTCCACCAAGACTATGACCAATTAGTCCCACCTGATTCTCTATAATATCACTTCTACCCTTAAGATACTTAACACCTGCCACAACATCATCAGCCAGATCAATAACAGAAGCCGAACCAAAATCACCTGTAGATAAACCAGCACCTCTATCATCAACCCTCAACACAGCAAAGCCCTGACGAGTAAGATAATCAGAAAGAACAAGAAATACCTTATGACCAAAGATATGAGCATCCCTACCATTCGGTCCACTCCCTGAAATAAGAACAACAGCAGGAAACTTACCATCAACAGACGGCTTAGTCAAAGTACCAGCAATAGTAACCCCTGCATCCTTATTATCAAACTCAACAATCTCCTCTACATACCCATAAGGCTTTTTAGGTTCCTGAGGACGCTTAACTAGACCGGGCATCACATCAACTCTCTTAAGAGTCATAGGAAAAGAAGCGCCCTGTACAAAATCACCCTTTATACCGTCAGCTCCACACAGAGCACCTTTAAACTCACAATTTATAGAATTAACCTTTAAGAAAATATCATTATCACTAATAGAAACAGAATCAACAGGAATGCCAAAAGCAGCCTGATCAATACTATTAAGAGTTGCAGTATAACAATTATCTCCAGCTTTAATATCAAAAGCCATCCTAAAGCTGATATCTTCATTCACCTTAAGAGTTCCAAGCCATATGCCTTCAAAAGATTTGCCCGACTGAGCATAACTATTACAGATTCCAATAACACTGACCAGTATTATTAAAAGAAAAGATTTAACTAATTTCATATATAAGTGTTTTAGTATTTGTTTAATATAATAAGTTATATCAAACAATAAGACGCACTTAATACACAATCAGTTACAACAACAATATAAAAAACTTAATTAATCACCAATCTTAAGAATATCACTCCACTTAGTAGTATACTGAGGACTCAACTTCTCACGCTTCGACCTCTTATTAGCAATAGCACCCTGACTAGCTACACGGAGAGTACCCCTGCCATTCTTATTATTAATAGCATCCATCGCTTTCATAAGAGCCGACTGTTTAGTCCTGTCAACAGTATCGAACAGACTACCCTGAACCTGCTCCTGAGGAATAATATTAGAAACCATCACCCCCACCTTATTATACTCATACCCCTCAATAAATATCTTTCCAAGCAACTCCTTAGCACGCTCCACAAGTTCAGTAGTACTACTGGAAGCCACATCAAGAGTAGTAGAAATAGAATTATGATACTGATGAATATCCTTCTTATGACGGTTAGTATGAATAAACACCATAAGTGACTGAGCACACGACAACTGAGCACGCAACTTACCAGCACACGAAGCAGCATAATTAGCAGCAGCCTCCTCAAGCACCTCAAGAGCCACCTCACCCTTACCAAAACTCCTCGACGTAAGAATACTTTTCTTACTAGCAGGCTGATTATCAACCTCCATACTGGCAATCCCTTCCAACTCCCTCTTAGTTCTCAGACCGGTAACAGTAAAATGCCTACGCACAAAAGAATCAGAACGCGAAACAAAATCGAAAGCAGTAACAATACCATGATACCTCATCTTCTCCGACATCCTACGACCAATACCCCACACCTCATCAACCTTAGCCCACTTAAGAGCCTTAACACGCTTCTCCTCAGTATCAATAACATGCACCCCGCCAGTCTGAGGAAACTTCTTAGCAATATGATTAGCCAGCTTAGCCAGAGTCTTAGTCTCAGCCATACCAACACAAGTAGGAATACCAACCCAACGATTCACCCTATCCCTTATAGACTTACCATAAGCAGGATAATCAATATCATACATATTAAGATGCAAAAAAGCCTCATCAACAGAATAAATCTCCATCTCATCAGAAAACTGAGAAAGCACATTCATAACCCTCGAACTAATATCACCATAAAGAGGAAAATTAGTAGAAAAGATTGCCACATCATGCTTCTCGAAGACCTCACGACACTTAAAAGCAGGCGCTCCCATCTTAATGCCCAAATCCTTAACCTCCTGAGAACGAGCAATAACACAACCATCATTATTACTCAGCACACAAACAGGCTTATTGCGCAAAGACGGCCGAAAAAGCCTCTCACAACTAGCATAGAAATTATTACAATCAACTAAAGCAATCATACCGCCTTAATAACATAAGTGACAACACCCCACACAATAAAATCAGACTCCTCCTCAACCTTAATAGGCGGAAAATCCTCATTCTCAGGCATCAACCAACAAGCGCCATCAGTAACTTTCAAACGCTTAACAGTAAACTCACCATTAATACAACACACCGCAATCTTACCATCAGCAGGTTCAAGACTCCTGTCGATAACAAGAATATCACCATCATCAAGCCCCGCTCCAATCATCGACTGACCAGACACACGTGCATAGAAAGTAGCCTCACGATGCTTAACCAACAAAGAATTCAAATCAAGACTCAACTCCTTATAATCATCAGCAGGCGACGGAAAACCAGCCGCCACACCCCCATCAAAAAACGGAGCCACCGCCTTACCACTATCATCAACCCTATAAATATTTAAATCTCTCTTTTCCATGAATCACAATTCTTATAAAGTCCAATCAATATCTCCCAGTCTCTTCGCTATCTTTTTAAGGGTATCAACAATTACAGATTCCTCAGGCATTTCTCCATAAACCAACTCCTTAAACGTAGTTCTATAACTACCACTTATCTTCTTCCAACAATCATCAACATCAGAAAATACTATAGCCTCAACTGGAGGAATATCTATCCACTCAATATTCTTTTTATACTTTTCTTTATCATCCATGCCCACCCTCACAAGCATCTTATCAAAATCTTTACCTTTAAAAAACGACTTCACCTCTGCATCCTTAAGCATCATATGTAAATCATATACATGCCTTATCTTATTAGATAAATCCTGATAAACATTATCGGTATGCGAAAACTTTACTAAACTCATTATCTTCTCACATAAGGTTCTTTTTTTACTTAAAACCCTAACTTCAAAAGGAAACAAATCATACTTTTCAAGCAAATCCTCTAATCCAAGCTCAACAATCATATCTGCAATCAAGCAACTCACTTTCTCAATACTTGAAGGCTCATAATATCCAAACAAACTGGATTCAAGAATAACCTTATCCCTAACTTGTCCAAACTCCCCCTTACAAAGACAATCATATTTATAGGCAACCTTTCTTACCTGTCCTCGTTTATTTGTTATTCCCTCAACATTTACCTCCTCTAGTACATCACCAACGACCGACGTTACTGCTTTTAATTTTTTCTTTAGTTTTCCACCAGTTTCATCTGTACTATTAAGTACAACCAAATCAATATCTTCAGAAAACCTCTTTATCAATCCAAAACATTTAGATAAAGCAGTACCACCCTTAAAAACACATTCCTTACCAATAGGCGAACTGAATATCTTTTTTAATGCATACGTCACCCAGTAATCCTTCTCAACGTATATCTCAAGAATACCATACTTTTTAGCAGTCTGACTAATCGCATCACGAAAAGCCTCACTATCCTCATGCAAAATCATAACTCTATATATTTATTGTATTCTCCACAAACTAGAACCTCTCAACAACTCCTCATTCAACCCAAGCTTGTAGATTGTTACATAATTCAAACTATCACGTAGCTTTGTAACATTCTTCTCATCCGACTTAACAACACAAAGCAAAGCCCCCAAAAATGCCCGAACTCTTGATGGATATTCTAATGCTATTTTTATCAGTTTCTTTCTATCTATAAACTCTTCCAACCTATCCTCTAAAAGTCTAATAGCCATCTTCCTATCCAGATCAGGAATGCTTTTAAAGTCCTTCAAAGCATCAAGAAACTCCAAATAACTTACATTATCATTTGTCACATCAACATAACTCTTTACAGCCTTTATTTCTATATTTCCAATTTTAGTAATAACCCTTCTCCCTCTACTAGCCACTTTAATAACATGAGCAACCTGAGTAGTTAACCCCATTCTATTATACAACGAAATACCTGTTATATATGCAAACCTCTTCTTACCATCAAAAAGATAAGGTCTCAAAAGCTCTTCATCACTTGGTTGCAACTCTCCAAAAAGACTTTGTTTAGGTTTATAATACAAACCCTTAGCCATTCTGTTTATCACTCCCTTCTCCTGAAGCCTAACCAATGCTTTAATAGCAGCTTCATACTGTTCTGGATCAACCCCAAGTTCACTATACTTAAAAGTCACCCCATCAGCCATTTTTTCTATCCTCTTATATATTTGTTGTGCTATTGTCATAAGCTTATCCTTTATTACTTAAAATCAAATATACAACTTTAAAAGATAATGTCCAGTTTTTTGCGCAAAAAACTGGACACCACACATCAAAAGCCATCAAATATACTTACATCTAACAAAGCTAATTCTTATTACAATAGCCAACCCCAAAAGCATTTATATTTGATTATAATTATGTACCTTTGTATTCAGAGTTCCAGAAACAATTATACTTCTTTCAATTTCTTCCCGTAAGCTAATTTAAACTCTATTCCAATTAATCATAATCACAAACTTAATCACCCCAAAAAAGCATCATTTTCAGACCTTTTTCCATAGGGACCCTCTACCTACCCTCTTCCTCCCCTCTTTTACTCCTCTTTTACTATCAATTTGTCGCCCCTTATTTAACAATAATTCCAAATAACTTTTTAAATAATATCTTATCAAAAAAAACAGGTAGCTATAATATCACCATTTAAGATCTTGGAGTTATGTATTGTATAAAATCTACTCTGCCCTTTTAATTTGTCATTTATACTATCAATAACTATGAACCCTGATTTTATATATCTTACAATTGGCTTATCATCTACAAGCTCAATAATTAATGTATAATCATTATCCCCACAGTAAAAATGAAATAAGCCTGATGGATTATTAATCTTTATCTTTTTAAAAAACGAATTGCTATATTCATAACCATTTGCATCAATAAACTTTACGTTATCTTGCTTCTGTGCATTTACATTTATACATAGCAGAATAAAGAATGTAACTAAACACATAAATCTCATAATACTAATTTTACTACACATAATTAATTCCCTGAATCTCATCTGAATGGATATTAGATAATTACTTTGAAATCTCAAATAAAGATTCCTCATCTTCCAAGGTAGTCTTATTATCATTCTTATAGATAATGATTAAGTTACCATTAGGTTGCTTTAATAGAAAGTCATCTATAACTACAACATCTATTATTGAACCTCTGACTACATACCAATCTTTTCCAACCAAATACATATAATAAGTTTCCTTATCTATTATTTTATTTACACGACCACTAAATGACATACTTTTAAAAGACTCTTGCCTCTTAATATCTGACTCAACACTTACATAAATCATTAATATAAAAGCGATAATCACGAAAACAAACAATGGCCATGATTTCCTTAATGAATAATGAGAATACCCTAATACAATTCTTTTGCTCATAATTATATATTTACCGTAAATTCCTATAAATCAGGAGGCATTAATACCTCTCCAGTACTTATTCTTCCGACACTAATTAAATAATACTGTAAAATAACTACAACGTACTGTACACTTCTTTTTCACTTCTAACAAATATAAAAATATTATATTCAATTATCTCCTCATCCCCCCCTCCTTTCCCCAACTAATTCTCCCTCAGATTTTGCATTCTCAAAAACTTTCTTTTTCTTTGTTCGTAAATTAACGAACAGTAATTATGAATCAACCTATTACAGAGCAACATAAAAGAACTGCCAGATATGCTAAGGCGCTTTCTCATCCTGTGAGAATTTATATCCTTGAGTATTTATCTAAGCAGGCTTGTTGTTATAGTGGCGACTTGTCAGAGATTCTTCCTATTGCTAAGTCTACGCTTTCTCAGCATCTTAAGGAGTTGAAAGTGGCTGGTCTTATTAAGGGTGAAACAACTCCGCCTAAGATTAAGTATTGTATTAATATGGAGAATCTACAGGAGGCTAGATTATTGCTTAGACATATTTTTGAGTAAAAAAATTTATAAAACATGTTCGTGTTTTTACGAAATACGAACACTAAATCTAATGTATTATGGAAATTAAAGTATTGGGTACAGGTTGTGCTAAGTGTAAGACTCTTTACAAAGCGACTGAAGAGGCTATTAAAGAGGCTGGTATTGATGCTAATCTTACTAAAGTGGAAGATATTGTTGAGATTATGAAGCATGGTGTTATGACTACTCCTGCTCTTGTTGTTGATGGTAAGGTTGTTGTTAAGGGTAAGGTGCCGTCGGTTAAGGATATTATTAAACTATTAAAATAATCAATGATGAGAAAATTAATTATTCTATCTGTAGCTATTGCTACTTCTCTTGTGGCTTGTAAGTCAACTACTAAGAAAACTACTGAAACTAAGGTTGTTGCTAAAACTGAGCAGGCGGCCTGCTGTTCTGCTAATAAGACTGCTTCTTGTTGTGATAAGAAAGAGTCTGCGGTTAAGGCTTATTATTTCCACAATACTCGTCGTTGTGTGACTTGCAAAACTGTTGAGAGTGTTGCTACTGAGGCTTTGTTGACTAAGAATATTACTCTTCAGTCGGTTAATCTTGAAGAAGCAGAGGGTAAGGCTCTTGCTAAGAAGTTAGAGGTTAGTGGTCAGACTCTTCTTATTGTTGCTGGTGACAAGAAAGAGAATCTTACGAATTTTGCTTTTTTAAATGCTCGTTCTAATCCTGACTTGCTTAAGTCGAAGATTAATGCGACTGTTGATGCCTTGAATAAATAATGGAGATATTACAAGATTTACTTTCGTCTACTCAGATGCCACTGTTGTCAGCATTCTTATTAGGATTAATGACGGCTATCAGTCCTTGTCCTCTTGCAACGAATATTACGGCTATTGGATATATTAGTAAGGATATTAGCGATAAGAAGAGGGTGTTTTACAACGGATTGGTTTACACTCTGGGTAGGGCTATAAGTTATACCCTTATCGGTCTGCTGTTCTTCTTTGGTGCTAGTCAGCTTGAACTGTCTGGTATTTTCCAGGAGTGGGGCGAAAAGCTTATTGGTCCTATTCTTATCATCATTGGCTTGTTTATGCTTGGCCTTATTAATCTTAAGATACCAGGACTCGGGTCACTGACTGAGAAGATGGAGAATGGTAATAATAAGAGTTTCTGGCATGTGCTTTTGCTTGGTATTGTTTTTGCCCTTGCCTTCTGTCCGTATAGTGGTGTTCTGTATTTTGGAATGCTTATCCCTATGACAGTGACTAAGGCTAGTGGTTTGTATTTACCTGCGGTATTTGCTTTAGCGACTGGTATACCGGTTATTATCTTTTCGTGGCTTATTGCTTTTTCTTTTGGCTCTCTTGGTCGTTTTTACAATGGTATTAAGAGTTTCGAGAAGTGGTTCCGTAAGATTATTGCTGTTTTATTTATTGGTGTTGGTGTGTATTACATCTTTACAATTTATTTATAATGAAAGAGAAAATTAATAATTTGAATAAAAACTTGAAGGGACTTCTTATTCCTTTATTGTTGCTTCCTGTGTGGTTGTTATTATATAATAACCTACAGAATATCTCTGACTTTTTTGTCTTTGATGTGTTTAACATGAAAGAGGGTGCGCATCTTACTGAGTCTATTAGGTTCTTTATCTTTGAGGTGCCTAAGGTGATGATGTTGCTTGTGCTTATTATCTTTGGTGTTGGGGTTCTTAGAACTTTCTTTACTCCTGAGAAGACTAGAAAGGCGCTTGAGGGTAAGTCTCTTTTTACTGGTAATATTCTTGCTGCTTTGCTTGGTATTATTACTCCTTTCTGTTCGTGTTCTGCTATTCCTTTGTTTTTAGGATTCATTGAGGCGGGTGTGCCTCTTGGGGTTACTTTTTCTTTTATTATTGCTGCCCCTATGATTAATGAGGTGGCTGTGGTTCTGCTTATTGGACTGTTTGGCTGGAAAGTTACTGCTATCTATGTGGTTACAGGACTGGTTATTGCTATCTTTTCTGGCTGGATTATTGGTAAACTTAAGATGGAGAAGTATGTGGCTGACTGGATTTATAAGGTTAAGGCTGAGCATAGTGATGAGTCGGATGATAAGGTTGAGTTCTATGAGAGAATTGAGAGTGGCTATGATACTGTTAAGGAGATTGTAGGTAAGATATGGATATATATTATTGCGGGTATTGCTATCGGGGCTGGTGCTCATGGTTATGTTCCTGCCGATTATCTGGGTGAAATTCTTGGTCGTGAGCATTGGTATGGTGTACCTCTTGCTATTGCGCTTGGTGTTCCGTTGTATTCTAATGCTGCTGGTATTATTCCTATTGTGAGTGTACTTATTGAGAAAGGTGTTTCTCTTGGTACTGCCCTTGCTTTTATGATGTCGGTTATTGCTTTGTCTTTACCAGAGATTATTATTCTTAAAAAAGTTCTTAAATGGCAACTGATTGCAATATTTGTTGGTATTGTTGCTTCGGGTATTATCTTCGTTGGATTCTTGTTTAATTATCTAATGTAAAGCGAGTTATAAACATTTATCATAAATTAAACGTATCTTGTAATGAGATATAATTAAATACTATACTATGAAAATATTAATTCTTTGTACTGGTAATTCATGCAGGAGTCAGATGGCTCACGGTTTCATGGAGTTTTTCGACAAGAGATTACAGGTCTTTTCTGCTGGAACCGAGGCTTCTGGTAAACTTAATCCTACGGCTGTTCAGGTGATGGATGAAGTTGGGATTGACATCAGTAAGAATACAAGCGATTCTATTGATAAATATCTTGATGAAGAATGGGACTATGTTATTACCGTTTGTGGTGGTGCTAATGAGACGTGCCCTACTTTCCATGGTGATGTGAAACGTAGATTACATATTGGTTTTGATGATCCTTCTCATGCCGTTGGTACTGACGAATTCATCATGTCTGAATTTCACAGAGTAAGAGATGAGATTAAGAATGCTTTTTATAATCTCTATATTAAAAGTATTAAAACAAACATATAATTTAAGTAATGAAATCTGATACTAAAAGAATCGGTTTTTTTGAGAAATTCCTTTCCCTTTGGGTTGCTCTTTGTATTGGTGGAGGTATCCTTATAGGACATTTTGCCGGAGACACTATCTCTGTGCTTAGTGATATGGAGGTTTTTAATGTAAATATTCCTGTTGCTATACTAATCTGGCTAATGATTTATCCTATGATGATTCAGGTAGATTTTTCCAGTATTAAGAATGTTGGCAAACGACCAAAGGGACTTTTACTTACGCTTGTTATTAATTGGCTTATTAAGCCTTTTACTATGGCATTCTTCGCGTGGGTGTTCTTCTCTAAGCTATATTCTGCATTTATAACTCCCGATATGGTTGGTGAGTATATTGCAGGTGCTATTCTTCTTGGTGCTGCTCCCTGTACTGCTATGGTTTTTGTGTGGTCTTATCTTACTGATGGTGATCCTAACTATACTTTAGTACAGGTGTCGGTTAACGATTTGATTATTCTTGTGGCTTTTGTGCCTATTGTGGGACTGTTATTAGGTATTACTAATATCACTATTCCTTATGATACTCTTGTTGCAAGTATAGTTATTTTTGTTGTTGTTCCTCTTTTGGCTGGGTATATTACTCATAAGGCGTTGATAAAAAGTAAGGGACAGGTTTGGTTCACTGATGTGTTTCTACCTAAGTTAAAGCCTGTTTCTATTATAGCTTTATTACTGACTCTTGTTCTGCTGTTTGCCTTTCAGGGAAATAATATTATTAATAATCCGCTTATTATTGTTCTTATAGCTATACCCTTAGTTATACAGACTTATTTTATATTTTTTATTGCCTGGTTTGGTGGTAGGAAACTTAAACTTCCACACGCAATCTGTTCGCCTGCTTCCATGATTGGTGCAAGTAACTTTTTTGAACTTGCCGTGGCTGTGGCTATTGCTCTTTTTGGTTTAGAGTCACCAGCTGCTCTGGTTACGGTTGTAGGTGTACTGGTAGAAGTTCCTGTTATGCTTTCGCTTGTCGCTTTTGCTAACAGGTTTAAGTATTAGAACAACACCCTTTTGAACCTTATTGCAACACCTAGTGTTGTGGTAAGGTTCGTTATTTTATATGGTATTTCGTCAAATGTTGGATCTGCTAAAAGATAATCAACATCGCAGAATAGAACTAGTTTGTTTAGGTTTAAGCGAAATGTCCCTCCTAAATTTGTGGTAAAACTACTCCTTTTATTATTGTTGAAAGCTCCATCTGGCATTGTTACATTCGTTACACCAAACATGGTGTGAACTCCTATCTCGGTAGTACGTGTAGGACGGAAGGCTATAAACGGACCAACTACTGCTCCAATTCCTGTCATATCTCCTAGTGAAGAATTAAAACTTGGGTTTATGTTGTTGGTAATACTGTTGTTCATCTTAAATCCTTTTGCCTCAACGCCAAAGTAATCTGAGAACATATAGCCGTAGTTAATGGCAAAATTCAAACCCGATCTTGCATCATGTTTATACTTACTAACTGGCATTGCTATCCCCGCAGAACCTCCAATAAACCAAACTTTATCTGACTTAAGACTCGTGATTATCTGTTGCCCAAAAATTGATGTAGTAATTAAAATGAAAAAAAATACCCCCAATAAACGTTTCATTACTCTTTATTTTCTCAAAATTATGATGAACTAGTATGGCCACAAATGTAATCTTTTACTAGTAATATTCAACAGTTAAATAGTATATTTCCCAGTATTTACGGGTGTTTCTTACTAATTCATATGTTAACACATTTATTAATTAACATATTTTTATGAATGATATAAACAACTACTTTATGACAATTTACTAATTTTAAGACAATTAAATAGATAAACTATACAATAATATACATTATAACATGAAAAAATTAATATTTATTACATTGTTAGCTGTGATTTTATCACAGACTACAATTGCTCAGAAATTTTACACTTCCCGGAATTACGACAAGGCAATTAAAGAACAAACGAGAAGTACAAGAGGTGTCCCTGGTGATAATTACTGGCAGAACACAAGTAGTTATAACATATATGCCAAGGTGTTTCCAAAGGAAAGCAGACTGGAAGCTTTCCAGACTATCACATACACTAATAATTCTCCTGATAGTCTTAGATATGTAGTCTTTAATATCTTTCAGAATCTTTATAAAAAAGGTCTGGCAAGAATGTCTTCTGTCAGTCCTGAGGATTTACATGATGGTGTTGTGGTAGAAAAGTTAATGGTTAACAATGGACCTGTTGAGAGTAAGATGATTAGATACAATGGTACTCTTATGTATGTTTATTTAAAGAATAAACTTGCTCCTGGTGCTACTGCTGAATTTAAGATGGATTGGTCTTTTCATATACCTGAGAAAAGTAACATAAGAATGGGGAAATATAGCGACGAGTCTGTATTTATCGGTAACTGGTTCCCTAAGATTAATGTGTACGACGATATTGAAAAATGGGACAAGCATTCTCACAATGGTCTGGCTGAATTCTATAATGATTTTTCTACTTATGAGGTTGCTATTGAGGTGCCAGAGAATTATATCATTCAGGCAACTGGTGAGCTACAGAATGCAGAGTCAGTTCTTCAGACTCAGATAATTAAGAGACTGGAGAAGGCTAAGGTTTCTGACAAGAACGTGACTATTGTTTCTCCTGGAGATCGCATAGTTACAAAAAAAGGTAAGCAGACATGGAGATTTAAGGCAAGTAATGTACCTGATTTTGCTTTTGGTATAGCTAAGAATTACATATGGGAAGGAAGTTCTACTCAACCTAAAGGTATGAACAGAAGAGTCTTTGTTGATGCAATTTATAATCCTGTTAACGCAGAGCATTTTGCCGAGGTTGTTGATATAGCTAAACAAACTATCAATTACATGTCGGAAGAAATGCCAGCAATACCATATCCATTCAGTCATATGACAGTTTACGAAGGTGATGGAGGTATGGAATACCCTATGATAGTAAACGACGGAGTTGATAAAAAAAGAAGTGGTACTGTTTACGTAACATCTCACGAAATCTTCCACTCTATCTTCCCTATGTATGTTGGAATCTCAGAAACACGATATGGATGGTTCGATGAAGGATTTACAGTATTGTTCCCGGAAGAGCTACAACAAAGAATAGAACCTGAAGTTAAGCAAGCTGCCAGAACTATTTACTATCAGGAGAAATACTATTTAAGCTCTGAACAAGAGCCTGTATTAATGACACCAACATACTATCTTGACGGCAAATACTATTTCTCACTATCGTATGCTAAAAGTGAAATAGCACTACGATTATTCTCAGAATATCTTGGTAAGAATGTATTTAAAAACGTTATGAATTCATTCATTAAAACATGGGCAAATAAGCACCCTACTCCTTACGATTTCTTCCACTTTGTGAACGATTACACACAAACAAACTACAGTTGGTACTGGAGCAAATGGTTCTTTGAATATGGAAAAACTGATTTAGCTCTTAAGAATATAGAAAAAACAAATAGCTCGTATTCTATAGTTGTAGAAAACATTGGAGGACTACCATTACCAATAAGTCTTAATGTTACATTTACAGACGGAACAACAGAAGAACTAAACTACAAGATGGATGTGTGGAAAGCTGGACAACAGTCAGTTGAGATACAACATATCTTTGAGAAAGACGTTAAAAGTGTGACTCTTGGAAACAAATTAATTCCAGATATGGACAAGTCAAATAATGAAATAATACTATAAGGGTATATAACAGCGACCTACCCTCGTCGTACCCTCTCCGTATTAACTCCCATTTTTTATTAAAAAATGGGAGTTAATACAGAGTTGATAGGTAGAGGGTAGGTCGCTGACTATAAGAGAATACGATTATTTCTCGATAATCACAATCTTCTCAATCTTATCTCCCTGACGGATATCATCGATAACATCTAATCCATCATAAACTCTACCGAAACAAGTATGCTGACGGTCTAAGTGAGAAGTATTAGTTCTTGAATGACAGATAAAGAATTGAGAACCACCAGTGTTTCTACCAGCGTGAGCCATAGAAAGAACACCTCTATCGTGGAATTGGTTATCACCTGTAAGTTCACAGTCAATTGAATAACCTGGTCCACCTGCACCTGTTCCATCAGGACAACCACCCTGAATTACGAAATCAGGAATTACACGGTGAAAATTTAATCCATCGTAAAAACCATCCTTAGCTAGTTTTACAAAGTTCTCAACTGTTTTAGGAGCGTCTTTCTCGTAGAATTCTACGAACATAACACCTTTCTCTGTATGAATTTCTGCTTTATACATAACTTTCTATTTTAAATTTATTTGGGTGTAAAAATACAATATTTATTATTGATGGCAAATGCGGGTGTCCGATTTCCTGATAGTACACCAACATATCGCATTAATACACCGTAAAATATAATACTATTTACAACTTTGTAAGCTCTTATACACTATAATTAGTATCTTTAAACATGCAAAAGAAAATACACACATTCGAGAATTCATTTGCCAACAATAACGACTTTAACTTAGATATCAGAAAGATTGAAGACACCGTATTTGGCGATAATGGCAGTTGTAGCGACACACCGCATTGTCATGATTTCTACTATATAATGTTTGTATTTGAAGGAGACGGCATTCACTTTGCCGACTGCATAGAGCATAAAATATCAGAACCTACTGTTTTCTTCGTTACACCCGGTCAGTGCCATAGTTTTAAGCCAGATGTATTTAAAGGATATGTACTATCATTTAAGTTAGATTTCTTAATACTTGACCAATCGGAGGTTAAACTATACGACTACCCTTTCTTTCATACAACACTACGAGAACCAAAATTGAAATTGACTGATAAGGTAGAAAACCTTAAATTTGTACTCGATGCTATGTATGATGAGTTTAAGGAAAACAACTACGGCAAGACAAAGATCCTTCGTTCTTCACTTGAAATACTACTTATTGAACTAACCAGAATGTATGGTATAGAAGAGGTTGAGACAGAACACATCTCTCCTATAGATTCTAAAAGAATAAGAACGCTGGAAACACTGATTGACCAGCACTTTATTGAAGAACGTAAGGTATCATTCTATGCTGATAAGCTAAATATAACATCGCGACATCTGAATAATGTAGTGAAAAAAGGAATAGGAAAATCTATTTCTGACATGATACAAGAACGAGTACTTGTTGAAGCAAAACGAATGCTACTCTATTCACAAGACACTGTAAGTGAGATTGCATGGAAACTTAATTTCTCTGACAAAGCTTACTTTCATCGTCTATTTAAGACACAAACGAACCGTACTCCTGAGGGCTTTAGAGAAAAGTTCCTGAAAGTACATTAAGATATAAACTGAACAATTACTATGAAATACAATTTTGACACTACTATTGACCGTAAAAATACAAACTGCTTTAAGCACGATGCACTAAAACAAATATTCCACACAGACGATCTTCTGCCTCTTTGGGTTGCAGACATGGACTTTGAAGCTCCTGATTTTATTAATAAAACTATTATAAAAAGAGCTGAACATCCTGTGTACGGTTATACTTTCTATAGTAATTCATTCTACGACTCATTCATTAACTGGGCACAAAAGAGACACAACTATAATATTGACGCATCATGGATACAGATGACACCTGGTGTAGTTACTGGTATTTCCGTTGCTGTAATGGCACTTACAGAACCTGGTGATAAGATAATCATACAACCACCAGTATATACCCCATTCTTTCAGGTAGTTAAGGAAAACAATCGCGAGTTAGTACAAAACAAACTTAACGAGAAAGATGGACATTATACAATGGACTTCGAGGCACTTGAAGAGAGCATTGATGAAAAAACTAAGATGATAATCATCTGTAATCCCCACAACCCAATCGGTCGTGTATGGACAAGAGAAGAGCTTGAAAAACTTGTAGCTATCTGTGAGAAACACAATCTACTGATCATTGCCGACGAGATTCATGCAGACATAGTATATAAGCCAAATGAGTACACTCCTATTCTGAACGTTAGTAATTACGCAAAGAATAACACAATAGCATTCACTGCACCAAGTAAGACATTTAATATAGCAGGACTGGCAACATCGGTGGCAATAACACCTAATAAAGAATTACGCAAAAAATTCAAAGCCATGACCTCTGTACTACATTTTGACGGCGGCAATGTATTCGGTACGGTAGCATTCGAAGCAGCATATACACACGGTGAAGAATGGGCTGACCAGTTACTTGATTACCTTAAAGGCAATTGCGAATTTGTAATATCATACTTCGCAGAACATCTGCCAAAACTAAAAATAACAAAACCAGAAGGAACATATCTGTTATGGCTTGATTTCTCGGAACTGGATATAGACGATGAAGAACTAAGACGAGTACTGATAGAAGAAGCCAAAGTAGGACTAAACCATGGCTCATCTTTCGGTGCAAACGGTAAGAAACACATGCGACTGAACATTGGTTCTCCACGAGCAATAATTGAAGAAGGAGTAAAAAGGATTGCCACAACAATGAGCAAATACTAGCCTACTCCTAAATAACAATACAACACAAAGCCTTCATGTTCAAATATTTGAGCATGAAGGCTTTCAACTTCCTAAAAATACACCATCCCCCTACAATAAGTCACCTAAACACCCCTATTTTCTTCCCAATTTTGCATCATCACAAATAAGGATTGTATGATGAAAAAGATATTTGAAAAGACAAGCATTGGAGACGTAAGTCTTAAAAACAGACTATGGCGCTCAGCTACATGGCTAAACCTTGCATCTGAAGATAGTCGTTTAACACCTCAGCTTACAGAACGATATAAAGAACTTGCAGAAGGAGGAGTTGGAACTATCATTACAGGATTGGCTCATGTGATGAAAGACGAACAGCCGTATCCGGGAATGCTAGGTATTTACTCTGATGATTTCATAGAAGAATATATAGAATTCACTGAGATGATTCATTCGTACGGAACAAACATCGTTATGCAACTTGCATACGGCGGTTCTACAACATCGCTACCAACAGAAGGACGAACAATATGGGGACCATCAGCAGTGAAAAACCCTACAAACAACTTCACTCCTCTTGAAATGACAAAAGAGAATATCAATGAGTTGGTTGAAGCAATGGGCATGGCTACAAAAAGAGCCAGACAATCAGGATTTGATGGAGTACAGATACATGCTGCACACGGATATCTATTCTCACAATTCCTATCACCATACTTCAACAGAAGAGAAGACGAATACGGAGGAAACATACAAAACAGAGCCAGAATAATCTTCGAAGTACTGGAAGCAATGAAAGACGCAGCAGGCGAAGAATACCCTGTCTTTATAAAGATGCACTGCAACGACTTCTGGGAAGAAAAAGGACTAAGTAATGACGAGAGTCTTTGGCTTTCTAAAGAACTGGAGAAAAGAGGAATTGACGGTATCGAATTCAGTGGAGGAACAATAGACCCGGAATATGAAGGAGCTACCAGAACAAAACTATTCAAGAAAGAAGCACAATCATATTTCAGAAACGAGACAGCTAAGATTGCAGCAGAACTAAACATACCTGTAATTTCTGTCGGTGGACACAGAACACCTGAACTAATGGAAGAGATTATGAATGAAACTAACATCTCTTACTTCTCGTTATCGAGAACATTACACAGCGAACCAGATCTTGTAAATAAATGGATGGAAGATCCGGAAAAGAAACCAAGATGTGTATCGTGTAACAACTGCTGGACACCTGAAGGAAACACATGTATATTGAATAGAAAAAAGATTAACAATTAAAAAGAAATATCATGGATAAAGAGACAAAATTACTACAAGTTTGGGACAGACAAGAGATTGAACAATTAATGTATCGTCATGCACGTTCTCTTGATAGAATGGATTCTGAATTAATGAAATCCACTTACTGGCCTGAAGGCACAGAAGAGCTTGAAGATACCATTACAGGGCAATTTGAATGGAATGACAGTGCCTGGGAATTTGCTCCTCTTGCTATGGAAGGCTTTAAAAACTATAAAATAACTCAACATAGAATTAGTAATATCCTTATTCAACTTGATGGAGATAAGGCTACAGCAGAAAGCTACGTACTTGCATATCATGTTCATACTGACGAGAATGGTGTTGATCAGGAATACATTCTTGGGGCACGTCACCATTTTAAATTAGAAAAGAGAGATGATGTATGGAAGATTCTTCACCGTTCTACTATTCTTGATTGGAATATGAACAAACCTGCAACTGCAAAATGGGCAACAGAAGGAGCTTCGGAAAAACACTTACCTCATAGAGGCGACATGAAAGACGATAGCTATAACTATATCAAATTATAATTAATCTAGAGAATATAAATAATGGCAAAAATAATAGGATTTAGCGGTAGCCCGACAAAAAACGGAGTCTTAGATAGTGCAATGACTAAAGTACTTGAATCTACCGGTCATGAATGGGAACTAATACACTTAAGCAAGAAGGAGATAAAATTCTGTACAGGATGCGTTGCCTGTGCTCAAAACAACAAATGTATCTTCAGAGATGACATGGACGAACTATTAGAGAAATTCATGGAAGCAGACGCAGTAGTATTCGGAGGAATAACCCGACACAACGGAGTAAACGCCATAATGAAAAACTTCATGGAACGCTTCTCTCCACTATTCCACAGACATATGTTAACGGCAGAAAAACCTGTAGCTATTATAAGTTCTGGTCTGTATTCAGCACAGGAAGCACACAAAGACATGTCAGAATTCGCTCAGGCATTTAGAATGAATGAAATAGGCTCACTACTTACAGGAGGAAACGCATCTTGTTATAAATGTGGCTTTGGAGACACTTGTGAATTCAGTGCATTCCTTGCCATGAACGGTAAAGATGCAAAAATACCAGAAGATCCATATTACCGATTCGACAATGACACTGAATGTGTAGCAAAAGCAGTGGAACTAGGTAAAAAAATAGCAGAAAACATCACTATTAACTAAATAGACAATAAAATGATTGAAGTAGTATCAAAAATATACGCAAAAGAAAATAAAATAGAAGAACTGATCTCTGCATTTAAAGAACTAGTAGAACCAACTAAATTGGAAGAAGGATATATTCTTTATGAGATGTATCAGGACACCGAAAACGCCACTACACTTATCGTTACTGAACAATGGGAAAACAGAGAGACTTTTGACAAACATTGCAATAGCGAACTATTCCATAAAGTTGTACCGAAAATGGTAGAATGTATGGCCAAAGAATCAGAAGTAAATATCTGCACAAGAATAGCATAAAAACCATAGGGGTATTTTCAATATTGAAGATGCCCCTATACTATCTACTGACTAATCACCTGTGTTTTAATTTCATCTCCCTTTACCGCAAGAGTAAACGTTTCACCATTATTCAATTGAATATTATTAAAAGTAACAGTATTCCCTGTCTGCGAAGATCTCTTAATAGGTGTTTCATCACTATAATCACCATTCTTATTTCTATCAATAATAATATACACCACATCAGAAACATTTGAAGGCTTACTAATAGTAAACTGGAAACTTATATTTACCTTCTTGACTCTATTTCTATTAGTCACACCCCAGATTCTATCCATACATATATAACAAGCAGGACCAGAATTATAGTTATTAAAGGCCGTATATGCACGATTACTACCAGTAAACAAATACTGACCATTACTTAAACTATTTTTATTAATACTTATCATACCAGTTCCTGTTGAACTACGATGCTGATTACTATTATTATCTTTACCGATACCAGTAACATCATAATCATAACCACTATTGTCCATTGTATAATAATCCTTACTCGAAAGAGAAAAACCATACTTAGCTGAAAGATAGTTATTTACGATTGTCATCTGAGCCGAATTAACAGCTGTATTATACATGATAATCTCAGTCATATACCCCTTGAAGAAATACTGCGCTCCTCCCTCATTATACCCAGCACCAATTCTAAAAGGCTTATCAGTATTATGATTCATCCTATGTCTGGCAGAACCACGCGAAGCATTATTCACATATAACCACTTATTAGGATTAAAAGAATAATACGACTTATACACCATAGTCTGAGACGCCCAACTATTTACAGTAGAAACACCAGAGCTCACTGGTCTCCAAGCTTCACTTGTATTACCAGTCCAGAACTCCCATCTATT
>Ga0193964_1000384_pt1 | contig 21811 bp, 21 predicted proteins | sample FB_7_MG_FD_140323 | JGI IMG/M metagenome (GOLD analysis project Ga0193964, IMG submission 140323) | Microbial mat bacterial communities from the Broadkill River, Lewes, Delaware, United States - FB_7_MG | ecosystem: Environmental > Aquatic > Freshwater > River > Microbial mats | place: USA... | reverse complement strand
ACTGAGAGTCTGTGAGCTTGAAACGTTGGGGATACCTAATAGCCTGATGACTGTTTTTGTTCTTAAAAGTGGGATAGCCTGCACGGCCTTGAAAAAAATTTACATAGGCAGTGTCCAAATCTTTGAGCTTCTGCTGCAGCACCTGAGAGTCTGCTTCTTTGAGCCAGGGCAAATCCTGTTTAAGCTTAGGCAACAAAAGTGTTGTGGCTGTATAGGACAGGCCTTTACCAGTTTCTTTAAAAGCTTTCTTACGAGCGTCAAGCCCGTAGTTAAAAATGAAACGCGCATGCCCGAACTGTACAGCCAACTGTTGTTGTTGCTGCTTATTCGGATAGATACGGTACTTATATGCACGACGTATTTTCATAATTTTATTAATAGTACATTTTACCCATTTTGTCTAGGGAAAATGCTAAAGCAAAAAAACTTATATCCCACACCTAAAGGAGTGGGCTTTACGGCCTAAAGGCCAAATTGTAACAGCTCATAGATCATTTTCGGAGAGGGGACAGTCTATAATAATGGCCCACGCCTAACCCGAAATCAGTATAGTGCAATTATATTGCGAGGCTCTTTACAGCTTAGAGCAGACTCTTTTTTGCCTCATCAAGGTTGAAACCATAGGTTTCTGTAACAAAGTCGAGATCCTTATCACCTCGGCCACTGAGATTGATCAGAATGGAACCATGCCCCATTTCTTTGGCAAGCTTCATAGAATAAGCCACTGCATGGGCACTCTCCAGAGCTGGGATAATGCCTTCAACCCGACTGAGGGTGTAGAAACCATCGAGGGCCTCGATATCATTGGCAATTTCATAGCTGATACGACCATCATCTTTCATCAGGCTATGCTCAGGCCCAACCCCTGGGTAATCAAGGCCGCTGGCAATGGAGTAGACTGGAGCTGGCTCGCCCTTCTCGTCCTGGAGCAGGTAACATTTAAAGCCATGAATAATTCCAGGCTTGCCAAAGGCTGCTGTGGCGGCATGGTCACCAAGGTTCAGAGAGCGACCACCGGGTTCAACCCCAACCAGCTTAACCGGATCTTTGATAAAGCCTGAAAAAATACCCATGGCGTTAGAACCACCACCGACACAGGCACAAACAACATCCGGTAGTTCCCCGGTCATATCAAGGAACTGTTCTCTGGACTCGATTCCCACCACAGCCTGAAAATCTCTGACCATCATGGGGAAGGGGTGAGGGCCTACTACCGAACCAATACAGTAGATCGAGTTGATGGGATCCTTTAAATAGGCCTGGAAAGCTGAATCAACAGCTTCTTTCAGGGTTTTAAGACCAAAGGAGACAGGAACCACAGTGGCACCAAGCAGTTTCATCCGAATTACATTGGGTGCTTCTTTGACTATATCTACTTCACCCATATGGATTTCACACTCTATCCCAAAATAGGCAGCAGCTGTTGCCAGGGCAACCCCATGCTGACCTGCACCTGTTTCGGCGATAAGCTTCTTTTTGCCCAGATGTTTGGCCAGGAGAGCTTCTCCCATACAATGGTTGAGCTTATGGGCACCGGTATGATTGAGATCTTCACGTTTGAGATAGATTTGAGCGCCACCACAAAGCTGTGAAAGACGGTCTGCATGAAATACCGGCGTTGGGCGCCCCTGGTAGTGCTTACGGATAGAACGAAGTTCTTCTATAAATTTATGGGTTTTACAGATATGCAAATATGCGTCGGTAATTTTATCCATCTCCACCTGCAGTTCCGGTGGGATATAGGAGCCGCCATAGTCGCCAAAGTGTCCAGTTGAATCGGGGTACTGATTGGGATAACGGGAGTAATCTTTTGTCATGGTATGCCTTTTATTGCTGAGGGTTAGGAAGGATAGGGACTTCCTTTTTTTCAAGCAAGGTATAACAAAGAATAAAAAGATTATCAAGCGTCTGGGAGATGGTTCCAACCGAGCACGTCTCCAACATGTTGGGGGCGTGCTCGGTTGGGCTTCGATGTCAAATCAGTCTTGAGGGAAAACAATAAAATAGGCAATACAAAAATGGGGGGACATACCACGGTTTAGAGCCTGTTTAAAAATTAGGGGATTGGCTCTCATTTTCATGGGATTGCAGCCGATTCATCTATTTTTAAACAGGCTGTTAAATTTGGATCTATTCTGAATTTTTTTTGTGAGTAACGAAAATAATGTATAAAATTTAGCCATATCCGGGTGACGGAGGGCTCTTGGTCATGGTGAGTCCTATCCCGATTAGCTCATGATCTTGGTTGCCTTTAACGCCCACTAATAACACGACAGGTTTCTCTCTGAATATCGGTTGATGGATAGTCTCTACACGTCACTGATCGCGCTTCATATACGCTGCATGAATAGGAACCATCAATAATATTCAAAAAGATGCAATCCCCGTTCTTTTGAAATTTCATAAAACGTTTCTTGGCGGCTTTATCAATATTGTCTGAAAATTCTTCCGAGGTTAACCCCGTGAAGTTTTCAAGCGACTTGATATCGTCTTGAGACAGCCGAATGTATGGGAAATTCCGACAACATGATCCACAACCGTTGCACCCATGCGTTGTTGAATCTTTGGTTCTTTTCTCAATTTTCAATAGAATATACTTTCTTTAAGCTAACAAGTTAATTTGTGGTCTTCGTTTATCATTTTTTAAAAGGGTTTTTGACGGCCCATGTAGACAGATTGTTGGGTTTTGATTCCAGATAAAATTTGTGAAATGGACGATTTTACATGCCGATCACCGGACGGACAGAGCCGCCCGGTGAATTGGTTCGTTCGATATCGTCTCTCACATGGAAAATTTAAAAAAAGTTTAAATTTTCTTCCCTATATAGAAAGCATAACCATAATATTCTTTGTACTTTTTATACAGTTGAGCTTCATGCCGTTGGTTTGTGATAAATTCTTCGGCAGCTTGATTACCTGTGTTTTTTTTCAGGAAACGTTCATCTGCGTCTACTTTGGGCGCAAAATAATTTTCCGTCCAGCAGTTTTCAGGCAAAATAAAAGCGGCGACTGGCATATATCCGGCTTTTTGCATTTGTGCGACCTTATTGGAAATAGTGTCTATTTCCGGATAGGCATCCATCCAGAACGCTTCGATCTCTGCTGGCCGTTCCTCTGTAAACCATGTCCCTTCCGAAACAGCAATATAACCTCCTGTTTTCAGAAATTTCCGCCATTCATTAAGCCCCCGTTCAAAACCAATATTGTAGATAGCTCCTTCCGACCATATAAGATCCAATTCTTCATCCTTGAATGGAAGATCATCCATTGATTTAACAATACCTTTTACTCTATCTTGAAGATAAAGTTTCTTGGCATTTTGGTTGAACAGGTCGATAAAAGTTGGGAAAATGTCGATACCTGTGATATTTCCCGGTGCATGCTGTGCTAATATCATTGTCTGTCCACCTGATCCGCAGCCAATGTCGGTGACAAGTGATCTATCGTTAAGATTGTCAATAAAACTTAATGCTTTGATAGTTATTTCAGGACTACCTGGTCCCTGTCGTTTCAAATTTGCAAAATATTCGCAGATCAATTCCAAATCGAATTCATGGATTGATTTATTTTCATCGTTCATAATGTCTCCTTATTCTCTCCAATGCTGAGGTTGATTAAGCACATCAGAACATTCCACTGTTCCCTTGGCTTTGCCGATAATCCCGGAAGAAAGATTGATCACCATCCAGGCACCGGCATGCTTTTTCGGAATTTGATATGGCGCTTCAAAGCCCAATTTGCCTGCAGGAATGAATCCTGAACGAGGATAATAACCAGGGTGCCCCAAAACAAAGACCAAGTTCACGCCGTCTTTTTTTAATCGGCCAAGCCCTTCTTTAATAAGACGGCCCCCAACACCAGTAGATTGATCCTCCGGAAGTACTGCAAGTGGTGCTAATATACGGGCTGAAACCAAAATTGGAGAGTGTGCGATGTTCACTTTTGTAAAAAGAACATGCCCAATAATATTTTTATTTTTAACAGCTACAAGAGAAAGCAACGGTTCTGCGGTTTGGTCATCGAATAAACCATTTACAAGCTCGGCGATGACCGGCCCCTTTATCTTTCCAAATGCCGCTTTATGAATTTTTTTTATCTCCAGTCTATCAAATTCCTGTGAACTTCTTATTTTCAATGTTCTTTCCTTTTTGAATTATATAATTAGTATTGAAAAGATGTATTAAAGGCCGCATCAATTCAATAATAACAGTTTGAAATTGTTGTTGTTTATAAGACAGAAAGGGTGTTACTGATAAAAGGGGATAAAGGAAAAATGAGTGCAAAAAATCGGTTCCCGTATTGAAACCGGATCTGTACCCAATTGTTCAGGAATAGAGTGATCAGACTGAGATGTAATACCAATCCATTACTGATTATCTTTTATCAGTAACGATTTGCACAATATCTAATAATTTAGAAAACAAAAAAATCCTTTTAAATCGCTTGTAATTAATTGAGGTCCGTTTCATATCATTAATTCAAAACAGTTGTCAAATGCCACCCTATTATTTGGAGAAAGAACAGGATTAAGAGCACGATGAAGTATCAATTCATTTGCACCGCCCCGGATAAGTGACTTTGGGTTCAAATATTAAATTGAAACAGCAGCCTCATAGCCCCCATGCACTGCATCAAAAGCCGTGCCTACCTTTAAGGCATCACCGACCACACGGTGGTCAATCCCAAGTTTTTTGGAAATCTGCGCCAGTGGATTGTAAGACACAGCGCCGGCTGCCACCACAACAGTGTCAAAGTTGAGGACATTGATTTTGCCATCCTTTTCGATTTCAATGCCTGTTTCCGTGATTTGCAATACTTTTGCGGCAGTCACGGTTTCCACATTAAAACGCCTAAGGTCCTGCATCATCCCCCACCTGGTTGATTTACCGATATCTTTTCCAATGCGATTGGTCATCTCAATGAGACATATTTTTTTGCAGCCCCGGGTGGCCATGTCAAAAAGTGCTTCCGGGGGTTCGGCCTTATTCACCAGCAGAAATTTGATGGTTTCCGCCGGCACCGTACCTTTTTCCGCAAGGAACAATGCCGTTTCAACCCCCACAGCCCCGCCCCCGATGATGGCCACATGTTTGCCGGTTCCCACCTTGTCTTCGAGAACATCCCAGGCCCCGACCACATGGGGAAGATCCATGCCGGGGATGGGCGGTTCAAGGGGACGCGCGCCTGTGGCAAGGATGAGGGTATCGGGCTTTTCCTTTGACATAAGGGCTTCGTCCACCCTGCAATTTAACACAACGGGGATTTTTCCCACAGATAGCTGGGTTTCAAGGTCATCTGAAAACCGGGCAAATGCTTCCCGACCCGGAGGAGCCGCAGCCAGGTGGAGTTGTCCGCCTAACCGCCCGGAACGCTCATACAAGGTCACATCATGCCCACGCCGGGCACAGGTCAGCGCGGCAGTCATGCCGGCCGCACCACCGCCAACCACCATTACTTTTTGGGCCGCCTCAACTTTGCCTGTCTTTTCAAGAAACTCATGGCCGGCCAAAGGATTGCAAAGGCACTCCACATGTTTGAGTTTGAACAGGTTGTCAAGACAGCCCTGGGCACAGGCAATACAATGGACAATCTCTTTTTCTCTACCCTCACGGGCTTTTTGGGGTAGATCCGGGTCTGCGATCAGGCTGCGCCCCATGGCCACCATGTCGCAAAACTCCTGATCAATCATCGCCCTGGCGGTTTCAGGATCATTTATCCTGTGGCTTGCGATTACAGGGACATCTACAGCGGCACGGATATCCCGGGCAAGATAGCCGAATGCCCCCCTGGGCACCTGGGCTACAATCTGGGGCACCCGGGCCTCATGCCAGCCCACATTGATGCACAGGGCATCCACAGGCCCATTGGACAGTTGTTTTGCATATTCGATGAGATCGGACCGTTCATTGCCACCCGGCATAAAATCATTGCCGTTCATCCTTACGATCAAAGGGTAGTTCGGCCCTACGGCATCCCGAACCGCTTGGGTCACTTCCATCCCGAACCGCATACGGTTTTCAAGGTGGCCTCCGTATTCATCGGTGCGTTGATTGGTCAGCGGTGACAAGAATTCGGAGATGAGATACCCCGTCCCTGACAAAATTTCCACCGCATCAAATCCTGCCTTTTTCACTCGGGTTGCAGCATCGGCAAAGGATTTAATGATCTGCTGTATTTCACTGATTTCAAGGGCCTTGGGCGTCTCCTTTGTCATTTTGGAGGCAATGGCAGACGGGGCTACGGGCTGTTTGCCATTGAGCAGAAATGAGAAATTATACCGGCCGGCATGGTTGATCTGCACGGCGCAAAGACTTCCATTTTTCCGGATGGCATCTGCCAGCCGGGTCAATCCCGGGATAAATTTATCATCATGGGCACCAATGTTCCGGGTGTTGCCGGACAGCTCGTCCACCGTGGCATACCCAACGCAGATCATACCTGGTCTGCCTTTGGCCCGTCTTGCGTAAAACTCAACGATCTGATCCGTTACTTCAAATTCCTGTGCCATGCCCAGGTGCATGGCCGGCATATAAATCCTGTTGGGAATGCTCAATTGATTGATTTGGATGGGATTAAACAGGGGATCTGTCATTGTCTCTCCTTGATGTTGGAATTCAATTTTTTCTAAGTGGAATATCCCATTTTTTCATGTACTTCCAGACAAGGGTTCGGCTTTTTCCAAGTTGTCTTGCGACCTCAGCTTTATTCCAGTTGCAGGCATCCAAAAGCGACAGCAGCCGCTCCCGGGTCAAGGGTGTCGGGGAAAAGGAAAGCGGATTTGAGAATGACGCATTCCCTGGGGATGCCGCATCGGATTGATTCTGACCGCAAACTTCGTCAGGCAGATCGGCACGGCTTATTTCCCGGGTGCGGCACAGCACAAATCCATGGGCAATGGCGTTTTCCAGTTCCCGCACATTTCCGGGCCAGGGATATGCCATCAGCGCTTTCATGGCATCAGGGGACACATTGCGGATGTTCATGCCCTCGTGTTTGTTCCCCTTTTCGATGAAGTTTCGGACCAGCAAAGGGATGTCCTCCAACCGCTGCCGCAAGGGCGGAAGCCGGATGGGAAACACCTTGAGCCGGTAATACAAATCCTCGCGAAACGCACCCTCCCGGGTCAGGGTGTTCAGATCTTTATGGGTGGCGGCAATAATTCGGATGTCGATTTTTTTTTTCCGGGTATCCCCCACCCGCTCAATTTCCCTTTCCTGGAGCACCCGCAGCAGTTTTACCTGCATATATGGCGTCAGTTCCCCAATTTCATCAAGAAAGATGGTGCCGGTGTCAGCCTGTTCAAACCGTCCGATCCGGTCTTTATGCGCACCGGTAAACGCGCCCTTGACATGACCGAACAACTCGCTTTCCAGCAGGGTCTCGGACAGTGCCGAGCAGTTTACCGTTACCAGGGGCCGCTGCCCTCCGGCCGCTTCATAGTGGATTGCCCGGGCCACAAGCTCTTTTCCGGTACCGCTTTCCCCCTGGATCAGGATGGTGGCCCGGCTGTCTGCTGCCGCCCGGATGGCATGGAACACCTTTTCCATGGCAGATGATTTCCCAATGATATTGCCAAGGGCGTAGCGCTTTTCCAGTTCCTGCTTGACAGACGCTTCCCGGGCCTTGATGGCTTTAATTTCCGTTAAATCGGTCAAGGTTTCCACAATGCCCAGCACATTACCCGTTTCATCCCGGACGAGTCTGGCATTTTTGATCACCGGCACATCATAACCGTCCCTGTGCCGGATAAAACATTCCTTAACTTCTGTTTTTCCATTCGCCAGCACCCCGCACTGGGATGTATCCGCCGGATTCACCTGATCATAACACCGGCTGCATTTGATCAGGCTGCACTGTTGACCCACGGCCTGTTGGGCGGTGTAGCCGCTGATATTTTCCATAGCCTGGTTCCAGGCGGTAATTTTACCGTCCTGGTCCAACGTAAACAGCCCTTCAGCCATGGCATCTAAAATATGGTTTAAAAAATTAAGGTTCCAGATCCCGTGGTTATTCACACTTCACCCGTATAGTTACTGTTTAAACGCAAAATTCCTAACGTTACTCGACACCGGGTAATGATAAAGTAACGTTACTTAACAATCAATTGTTATCCTCAAACGGGTTGTTTTTTTCCTTTTTGCCTGTCCCCTGACAGGCATCACGCATTCAGGTGGATACACCCATTTTAGGGAGAATATAGATTTGAAGCAGCAGATAAACTGCAACAAAACCGATTATAATTAAAAATTCCATTCACCATCTCCTTTAACATTAGAATTAAGCAGGCCCATCGTGCCTATTCTATAACAGCCACGGGGTGACCAGGTTTGTCAACGTGGTTCAGCCCACAACGAAAGTTGAAAGATCTGTGTAGTTTGCACAGACTTTCTTATAAAAAGATACAATCTCAAATTTATAGCAAGCAATATGCCAAAATAGCTATGTTTTTTTAAGATTATTTATCCGGATCACTACAAAAAAAAGGGGATTAGTGCTTGCTTACTAATGACTATGAGCTATTATCATATTAAAATTAGGTATGCAAAAAACAAAAGGGAGTTAGATTATGATCCGGAGACCAAAACGTATATTGTTCGCCTCGGACTTGTCCACCAACATGAAAGAGGTATTTAAACATGCCGTATCCCTTTCCACACTTAGCGATGCGAGCATCATCGTGCTTCATGTAATGGAAGAGGCCGGCAAAAATGCACAACGGCGCGTGCAACGTGCCTTTGGTGAAACACTCTACAACACGATAAGATCCGAACAAAAAGCAGGCGCCCGAAACCTGCTCACGGGGAAAAACGTGGATGCCCTGGGTATCAAACAGGCCATTGCAGGTTTTCTGGAAGACAGGGAGCGCGGGGAAGGCAGTTCGTCAGATATTGAGATGAGTTCTCCCATTGAGAAAATCCTTGTCACGGAAAGTAAGTCCATTGCCGATGAAATTACACGGACAGCTGTGGAAGAAGAATGTGATTTCATTGTTATGGGGTGTGGACAACACAGTTTTATAGAAAATGCCATTGGGGATAACATTGCCCGCAAGGTGCTCAAACGCACTTGTGTTCCTGCACTGGTGGTGCCCCTGCTGCACTGATGCAGGTGGTTCGATCCTGCCAAATCACAACGTTTGATAATTTTACGTCTGTGGTATATGTTTCCGGTCGGACGTTCTTTAATATTTAATGTCCGACCGAAAATGAAATTTTAACATACCAACGCCTGATTATGGAGGCCGCATGGCTGAAATAAAAGATATTGTATTGATTTACATGGAAGACGCTCCCGTCAGTTTTGCCCGAATTGAAGACATTGTGCCGGACCATAAGAAAGACTGGTATCAGATCAGACTGCTGATGCTGCAGATCCCGCTGCAGGTCGTCACCTGGATTTTAAAGGCTGATTACATCAATGGAGAGGTCTTTTCCATGAACGGCAAAAGCATGCGGCTGGAAAAGGTGGTCGCCCCGGTCGTGCCCGGTGAACATGAAGATGAACCTGACACGCCACCTGAAAACGGGAAAGATCCTGAATCCCTTGAATCGGATGATCCCCCTGAAAAAAATCAGGGCAATATTATTTCCTTTTCCAAACGGAAAAATCATAAAAACGGGCAGGAGCCATAGATTGACCGGCCCTACCGGTATCCTGTCAGCATCCAGGCGTACAGATATACCAGGATGGTACATGCCCTGGTTCTTGGACAGAATTGAAAAAGGGTATTTTATTGTAACCAATCCATTTAACAGACTGTCCCGCAGGGTTAATGCGACCCCTAAAGACATTCACACCATTGTTTTCTGGTCTAAAAATTATGGTCCGTTCCTGGATCTAAGGGCGCACAAAATTTTAGCCCAAAAAGGATTTCACCTGTTTTTTAATTTTACCATCAATACACCTCTAACAGAGATTGAACCCGGTTTACCTGATCTCTCAGAGCGGTTGGGCCAGGTCCGGCGTATTGCCCGGGACTTAAGTCCCGTACAGGTTGCTTGGCGTTTTGACCCCATCTGTTTTTATGAGAAGGGTGGCCGGGTGTTTAACAATCTTGACGCCTTTGAATATATTGCAGGGCAATTGTCACAGATGGGCATCAAACAATGTATTACCAGTTTTTATGATCCGTATAAAAAGGTGGCCGCAAGGATTAAACGCATGGCTGAGCCGGGCAGCCCCACGCTTGAATTCGTAGATCCGGGCATGGAACGCAAGACAAATATTATCCGCAGTATGGCTCAATTTCTTAAATCCCTTGGCATGGACCTTTTTTTATGCTGTGAAAAAGAATTGATGGACGCAGCCGGATTACAGACATCTGCATCCCCTAACGCCTGCATCAACGGGCGACTTTATAAATCTTTATTTGGAGGGAATCCGGAAACCCGCGGCGATTATGGACAACGGCGTAAAAAGGGCTGTCAATGTACAAAATCGTTCGATATCGGTTCCTATGAAGACCACCCTTGTTCCCATAACTGCCTTTTCTGCTATGCCAGAACAGGCCTTGACATCACAAAGCCGTCCATGGGGTGACCCGGCTTGTCAATCCCCACGTTAGCCTACAATAAAATATGAAAATAAAAGATTTAGAAATTAACGGCATCACCTTTTTGGCACCCCTGGCAGGGATTACCAATCTGCCCTTCAGGCAGCTGATAAAAGATTGCGGATGCGCGGTGGTATGCTCGGAGATGATCAGTGCCAAAGGCATATTCTATAACTCGGAAAAAACAGTAACCCTGCTTAAATCACAGGAAAACGAGCGGCCCTTGTCTGTGCAGATTTTTGGGGCGGACCCGGTGTCCATGGGACAGGCTGCCGCATTTATCGATGATCTTGGCACAGCGGATATCATTGATATCAATTTTGGGTGCAGTGTCAGGAAAGTGATCAAACAAGGGGCCGGTGTCGCGCTAATGAAAGATCCGGCCCTTGCACGAAAAATTTTAAAGGCTGTCAGGGATGCCACATCCCTTCCCTTTACCATAAAAATACGCAGCGGATGGGATGCGTCCGGGGATCAGGCAATGAATCTGGCAAAAATCGCCGAAGACCAGGGGGTCGACGCCATTGCCTTCCACCCGAGGACAGCAGCGCAGGGATTCAAGGGGAAGGCGAACCGACAACTGATTACACGGCTTAAACAGGCCATCCGCATTCCCGTAATCGGGAACGGCGATATCATTACTCCCCAGGACGCAGGAGACATGCTTTCCCAGACCGGCTGTGACGCCGTCATGGTGGGAAGAGCGGCTATGGCCAATCCGTTCATCCTTTCACAGATCGAACAGTATGTGGCCCACGGCACATTCACCCGTCCTGAGCCTTGGGCCATCTTCAGGAAAATGGAAGCGCTGATCCAGGGGTATGTATCTTATTTTGGAGAAACCACGGCATGCAGGATGCTCCGGGGACGGCTTTCATGGTTTATCCGGGGATTGCCCGGGGCTGCTGGGTTCCGCAAAGAATTATCTACTCTTGCAAGCAGTGCCCAGGCCCTTGAGCTGATTCGGGATTTCGAGGCAGGCTTTAAAGATTGAGGCCTGCCTCGAATCGTTGCCTTTGGGCTATGATTTTTTCGTTATCATAAAATTTTTAATTATTCGGGCTTGATATATTCGGCAGATCCCACGGACGAAATTCCGCCGCGGGGGGTGAATTCGCCTGTCACCTTCATGTAAAGGGGATTTATCACCGAGACCATATCGTCCAGAATTTTATTTACCACATGCTCATAAAACATGCCGACGTTTCTGTACTGCATCAGATAATATTTAAGTGATTTCAACTCCACCAGGTGGGCGTCCGGCCGGTACTCGATAATGATGGTCCCGTTATCCGGTAACCCTGTCATGGGGCAGACGGAAGTGTATTCGGGTTGAGTAATTTTAATATCAATGCTGCGTTTGGATTTGTAGGCATATTCAATGGGTTCCAGCAGATCCGATGTAATGACATCAGCCGTATCCACTGTAAAAGGTGTGCCGTAGTGCTTGTTTTCCATCTACATTCTTTCTTTACAGTTTTTTACAATTTTTACCCGAAAAATAACTTCTAACGGGTTGCCAATTTTTCTGGAATTATGGTACCATACACCATGGAAGTATTCAATATATGTCAAAGACATACGATCTGCGGTAAGTTTACCGTTTATAAACAGTTGATAGACAATATCCGGTTGTGCAAGATTAGGAAATTGTTAAAATTTTCTTGACAAGCGGTTTAGAAAATTAGATAACGACGCCTGCTATATACCCAAAGAAAATGAATTATTCAATCCTTATTATTGCTCGCATTAGTTGATTAAGGAAGACCAAGGCAACTCCCCAGGCCGATAAAAATTTAAATATGCGGCATAAGGAGCATCAAGGAGAAAGAAAAGAGGTTATTATTATGAACGATTTTTTACAAAGCCTTCGTAACGGCCAGGCCGAAAAGCCGAGAACACCTAAGACAAGAAAGAATTTTGACAATTCGTATTATTCAAACACATCCAGATTTAATTCATATGGGGGGTCCGGCTATCCCAGTAATAACAGATCCCAGCAAATGAAACGCCCTATGCCTCCAGGGGGCTCCCAGGCACCCGGTAACCAGGTGGCTGAAGATCCCAATACCGTTCTTTTAGCGGATATTCTGGAAAATTTAGGCACCCAGGTTGATATTCTGATTAAAAATCAGGAATACATGATCACGATTCAGGAAAGAACTGCGGATCTTCTCCAGCGTCAGGCTGACGCCATTGAGATCATCATGGACCGCCTGAGTCTTTCCCCGGATCAGGAGATGGATATCGCCCCGACGTTTGAGCATCATTACGTATCGTCCCAGGCTCCGGATGAAGAAGAAATTGACGGCACTGTGGAAGATCTGCTCAAGGCGGAGATGGCCGAGGAAGAACGCCGTAAAGCAACAGTTTCGAATACCAGTCAAGGCTCTAATATTGTAAAAAAACGCAGAAAAATTGTTGCATCACCAACACCGAAACCAGCAGAACCATCATCCGGTGAAGCAGCGGAGTTGATGCCCAGAGAAGAGATCATGGAGATCATTAACTCCATGCGGGAACAAGGTGCCACCTATGATCAGGTTGCCAAACAGCTCATAGATCTTGGACAGCCCACCTTTTCCGGCCGTGGCGAATGGCATGCCCAGACCATCCACAGGCTGTGCAGCAACAAATAGCATTTAAGCATAAAAACCGACCGGATTTATTCCGGTCGGTTTTTTTTATCAGCCCGAAGCCGTTCCATATATTCATCCCACTCCACCGGCAACATGCGTTGTTTTTGCGTATTGCATTCCTTGCAGCATGGCACCAGGTTAAATTTTTCCGAGCGCCCTCCCCGGGAAAGGGGGATCACATGATCCATGGTCAGCGCTTTGGGGGAAAAAATTTCTCCACAATAGTGACATATCCCTGACGATCGTTTTCGCTTCCACCACTGGCTGGCCCTAAGCTGCCTGGCCTTGGCCCGTTCCTTTTTCAGTGTAGCATCGTCGGGAAAAGAAAAAAAATTTTTTATGTCTGTCATATCGTCTGTATTTAAAATTTAGTATCAGAGCGGACCACCTGTGTTTGGGCGGAAATCTGCCCAGATGCAAGGCGTAGGTGGGTGGCTTTTCGTTCAAGCACCTTAATATCCAAATTCATTGAGGTGTCGTTTATTGGAAACCCAATCCCGGGTCACCTTAACAAAGAGTTTAAGCAGCACCTTGCTGCCCAGCATCTGTTCAATATCTTTCCGGGCATTTGACCCAATTCGCTTGAGCATACTCCCGTTTTTTCCAATGACAATACCCTTTTGGGAATCGCGCACCAGATGAATGCTGGCATGGATGACGATCAGCTTTTTTTCCACCTCAAAGGCATCCACAGTAACGGCAGATGAATAGGGGATCTCCATACCGGTGAGCCTGAACACTTTTTCCCGGATAATTTCGCTGACCATATATTTCTCGGAAATATCGGTGAAGGTCTCCTCGGGATAGAGGGGCGGTCCCTGGGGTAGCCGAGATTCCACTTCATTAAGAAGCAGGTCTATCTGGATATTTTTTCTGGCAGAGACAGGTACAATGGTTTCAAACGCGTACATATGCCTGAACATCTCCACTTGCTCATACACAGCCGCTTTTTTGGCCAGATCAATTTTGTTCAGCGCCAGAATCACAGGTTTCCCCACGGCTTCAAATCGCTTTACGATTATCTTTTCCGATGCATAGTTGCGGGATGCCGCATCCACCATAAAAAGAATCAAATCCACATCGCTCATGGCCTGGACCGCCTGATCCACGATTCGCTGATTAAGCAGGGTGGTGCTTTTGTGAATTCCCGGCGTATCCAGAAACACGATCTGGGAATGGGGGCGATTTACAATGCCAAGTATCCGGTCCCTGGTGGTCTGGGGTTTTTTTGATGTAATTGAGATTTTCTGACCCAGAACCTGATTGAGCAGGGTGGATTTCCCGGCATTTGGTGCGCCAATAATACCTACAAACCCCGAACGGGAGATTTTAGACATCTATTCCTCCTCCTGATACCAGTCAATAAGGTTGTGGATTTCATCCCATATGGTCTGGCGCCCCTGGCGGGTTTTAGCCGAAAAAAGAACGATTCCGCCCCGGTCCCGGTTAAACGCTGTACAGGCTGCATCCAACTGCTTTAACTGTTTGGTTTTTGATAATTTATCCGCTTTGGTTAACACCAGAAGACAGGGCATCTTCTTTGATTCAAGCCAGCGGACCATGTCGCGTTCCTCTTTGCCGGGATCCCTGCGGATATCCATGAGCAGGACCAGCCCCAACAGGTTGTTGCGCGTCCCTACATAAGTTTCCACCATGGGCTGCCATTGTGCCCTAATCTTTTTGGACACCTTGGCATATCCGTACCCGGGAAGGTCTACCATGGACAACTCCCCCTGGGGTACATCTCCATTGATCAGAAAAAAATTAATCAGCTGGGTGCAGCCGGGCCTGGAACTTGTCTTGACCATACCCTTGCGGTTAATCAAGGTGTTGATCAAAGAAGATTTCCCCACATTTGATCTGCCCGCAAACGCGATTTCCGGGAAATCGTATTCCGGATAATGGGCGGGCTTTACTGCACTTTTTATAAATTCAACGGCACGGATTTTCATGCATACCTTTTCAAATAATTTTCCAGGCGGTCCATTCCGATTTTGAGATTGTCCAGGGAATTGGCATAGGAGAATCGCAGGTACCCTTCACCATTGGCGCCAAAATCAATGCCCGGGGTAACCCCGATGTGTGCCTTTTCCAGGATATCAAATGCCAGGGCATAGGAATCGGTGGAAACATGCTTGAAATTCACAAAAACATAAAAAGCACCGGTGGGTTCCACCATCATTGACAGCCCCATCTCTTTAAGGCGCTTGATCATGAATTTTCTGCGCTCATTATATATATCGCACATGGCTTGGGTTTCTTTGTCGGCATCGGTCAGTGCAACAGCGCCCGCCAGCTGGGTAATGGAATTGGCGCAGATAAAGAAATTTTGCTGCAGCACCTGAAGGGCCCGGACAAATTTTGGGGGCGCAATCAGGTAACCCAGGCGAAGCCCTGTCATGGCAAACAGTTTTGAAAAACCGTTGAGGACAAATGCCTGGTCCGTAAATTCCAAAATGGAGTGGTCTTTCCCTTCATAGGTCAGGCCATGATAAATTTCATCGGAAACAATATACAGACCATGTTCTTTGGCTACCTCAACAATTTCTTTCATCCGGGCCTGGGAGATGACAGTTCCCGTGGGATTGGACGGGGAATTGATGAAAATCGCCTTGGTTTTAGGTGTGATTTTTTCCCTGATGGCTTCGGGCGTATAGATAAAGCCGTCTTGCTCATGCACCTTGACAAAAACAGGTTCCCCCTGGACATACCGGATGAAATTGGCATAGCAGGCATAATGGGGGTCTGAAACGATGACCTCATCACCGGGGTTCAGCAGTGCGCTGAACACAAGCAGCATGGCCGGAGAGGTCCCGTTCGTTACAAGTATCTGGCCGGAATCCACAGCCGTGCCGTAGATGCGTTTGTGATAATCACTGATGGCCCGGCGCAGGCGCAGGTCTCCTAAACTGTTGGTGTAACAGGTTTCGTTTTGCTCTAAGGCCTCAACACAGACCCGGTTGACGCATTCAGGCACATTAAAGTCCGGCTCACCGATCTCCATGTGAATCACGTCAATCCCCTGGGCTTCCATCTTATGGATTTTTTCCATCACGTCCATGGCAATGAACGGTTTCATCTGTTCACATCGTTTGGCCACGCTCATTTTCAGATCACCTTGTTCAATTCACATTCAATGATACCTTCGGCCCCTGCTTTCAACAGTTGGGGTACAAGATCCCTGACCACACTGTTTTCAACCACGGTCTCTACGGAGAACCAGTCGGACTGGTAAAGGGAGGCTACGGTGGGGGCATTCAGGCTTGGCAGAATATCAACCACGGCAGGCAACTTGGATTCAGGTACATTCATTTTAAGCATCACAAGCTTTTCCGCCACAAGGGCCGCCTGGAGCAACATGGCAATCTGCTCAATTTTTTCCCGTTTCACCGGATCCTGCCAGGCTGTTTTGTTGGCAATGAGCTGGGTGTTGGTTTTCATGATCTCGTGGATGACCTTTAATTTATGCGCCCGGATCGTGCTTTCGGTCTCCGTGATCTCCACAATGGCATCGGCCAGGCCGGACACGATTTTGGCTTCTGTGGCGCCCCAGGAAAATTTCACATTCACATTAATATTACGGGATTCAAAAAAGCGTTTTGTAAATTGAACAAGTTCCGTGGAAATGGTTTTGCCTTCCAGGTCCTCCAGGGTATTTATTTCGGAATCACCGGCCACGGCCACAACCCACCGGGCCGGACGGGCGGAAACCTTTGAATAAACAAGGTCCGTCACCACGTGGACATCAGACTCATGCTCAGCCACCCAGTCAAGACCGGTCAGGCCGGCATCAATAACCCCGGATTCCACATTAATGGACATTTCCTGGGCCCGGCACAGGGCGCATTCAATGGTGTCATCATCAATATCGGGGAAATAGCTTCTGCCTTCCACGTTTATTTTCCATCCCGAACGTCTGAACAGGTTGACGGTCGCATTCTGCAGGCTTCCTTTGGGAATGCCCAGCTTTAACTTTTTATCCATTATTTGTATACCTTTTCCGGGTCAAAGACCCGCTGTTCAACTATTTTGAATTCATTGTTTTCCACAACTTTGTAAAAACAGCTCTTATATCCTTTGTGGCAGGCTGCGCCGCCCACCTGGGTTACCTTGAGAAGCACGGTGTCATTGTCACAGTCCACCCGAATCTCCCTGACTTTTTGAACGTGTCCCGAGGTTTCTCCCTTTTTCCATAATTTATTTCTGGACCGGCTGTAATATACGGCATTGCCGCAGGTAAGTGTTTTTTCAAAGGCCTCTTGGTTCATATAGGCCAGCATCAGCACCTCACCTGTCTCCGCATCCTGGGCAATGGCGGGGATCAGCCCGCCGGTTTTGTCAAAATCAAGTTCCGGCATGACTCTTTTGTCTTCCTTATAATTTTGATAATTCGATAAATTGAAGGCGGCAAAAGCCGCTTAAGGCCGGGTCGTTAAGGTGTCCAAGTTATTTAGAAGCACCTTGATATTATACATATTTTATCCGGCAGACCATATCAAAACCTAAATATTTAATGGTTTAGGAACAAAATGTCAATTTATATATTTTTTATAAGAAAGTCTGTGTAACCGACACACGTCTTTCCATATTCGTTGTGGGCCGAAGCCTGGATGTCGATAGACCAGGGACGGCCCGTGGTCGTTATAAAAAGTTCCATGTCCTATGGATTAAAAAATACCCATAATATACAATAATGTTATATGATGCGGAGCAACGCTCATATTTTTTAAGAGAAATGCAAATTTGTTATTTAGTGGTTCTGCTGCATACAAAACACATTCTTTGTGAATCACATTAACAAGGCTTCGCCCTGGATCTCATCGGTTTGCTGATATTATTTTAAATGCATTGTTCTATACCCTGTTTCAGACAAATAGGTCCTCCGCCTTTCTATTGCCATCTTAATTCTAATCTGATAAAAGCAACTATTTTATCAAAATATAATACTATTTCGAAACCTTATGACAAAACAACAAAGCCGGACCCAGATTTTGAAGAAGCGAAGCAAGAAAAAAGAAAAGAGCATATGGTTCTCACTTTTCATGTGGTTATTCATCCTGCTCAGCCTATCCGTTATTGCCGGATGTGCAGCCATCACCGCCGGCTTTTTTTATCTCAGCCAGGACCTTCCCCAGATTAATACGCTCAATGATTATCGCCCGGCCATCGTGACCAATGTATTTTCCGATGACGGCAGAAAAATCGGCGAGTTTTACAACGAGCGCAGAATTGTCGTTCCGTTGTCGGATATGCCTGGCAATTTGCTCAATGCTTTTGTGGCGGCAGAAGATTCCCGCTTTAGGGAGCACCCGGGCATTGATGTCAAATCCATTGTCAGGGCGTTTATTAAAAACTTTAAGGCAGGCACCATTGTTCAGGGTGGGTCCACCATCACCCAGCAAGTGACAAAAACGTTTCTTCTTACCCCGGAGAAAACCTATGAGCGCAAGCTTAAGGAGGCAATTCTCGCCTATAAAATTGAAAAAAAGCTTTCCAAAGATGAGATACTTTTTCTCTATTTGAATCAGATTTACCTGGGACACGGCGCTTACGGTGTTGAAGCGGCGTCTGAAAACTATTTTGGAAAACATGTCAAGGACCTTACCCTGGCTGAATGTGCCGTGCTGGCCGGCCTGCCCCAGGCGCCCAGCCGATATAGCCCCTTTCGCCATCCGGAATTGGCCAGGCAGCGCCAGGTTTATACCCTGAACCGCATGAAGGAAGAAGGCATGATTTCCAACCTGGAGGCTACTGAAGCCCTAAGTGCCAAGCTGGATATCAAGCCCCGGAAAAACTGGTTCATTGAACGGGTTCCCTGTTACACCGAGCATGTCAGACGATATGTTGAAAAAAAATACGGCAAACAGATGCTTTACACCGAAGGGTTGAGCATTCATACTGCAGTGAACATTGAACTGCAGAAAATAGCCCGGGGTGCAGTTAATAAAGGATTGTCAGACTTAGATAAGCGCTGTGGATATCGAGGCCCTGTAAAAAATATACCCGCCCTTCAGGTGACGGATTTCAGTCGTACCGTTGCCGAAGAACTGAACGGAAGTCGTCCGGTCAAGGGAGAGATATATAAAGGGGTCGTTTTGAAGGTGGACGATCGCAACAAGGTTACCCATGTAAGGGTTGGCAATGTCACAGGCATCATTCGGCTGGCCACCATGACATGGGCCAGAAAACCAAACACCAGAATATCCTACAGATATGCTGAGATTAAAAAGCCTTCCCAGGCCTTAAAAATCGGGGATGTCATCTATCTGAAAGTCCTTGAGGAGATGACAGGGGAAAAGGAATATGAATTTGCCCTGTACCAGGAACCCATTGTCCAGTCAGCACTTTTGAGTATTGAAGCTGAAACCGGCTATGTCAAAGCCATGATCGGCGGAAGGGATTTCAAGGACTCTCAGTTTAACCGGGCGTTTCAGTCAAGACGCCAGCCGGGCTCGGCGTTCAAGCCAATCCTGTACGCGGCGGCCCTTGACAAGGGATACACGCCGACTACAATCATCATTGACTCTCCTGTGGTATATGAGGACAGGCTGAATGACAGGGTGTGGAAACCCAATAACTATGCACATAAATTTTACGGGCCCACGTTGCTTCGCCAGGCCTTGACTAAATCCCGAAATATTGTCAGCATCAAAATCCTTCAGGATATCGGCATAGATTATGTCATCGGTTATGCAGGAAAGCTTGGGATTACCTCCCCATTCGCCCGGGATTTGTCCATAGCCCTTGGATCTTCAGGGGTTTCCCTGCTTGAGTTGACCAAGGCGTATTCCGTGTTTTCCAACCTGGGCTACTTGATTGAGCCGGTATTTATTACTGACATTTATGACCGGGACAACAGGCTTCTAGAATCTTCAAAACTGATTCGTAAAAAGGTCATTGATATGGGTACGGCCTATCTCGTGACAAGTCTGCTTGAAAGCGTAGTACAGTCCGGTACCGGCCAGAGGGTTAAGGTCTTGAACCGGCCCACAGCAGGTAAAACAGGTACCACCAATGACCTGCACGATGCCTGGTTTATGGGATTTACCCCCAGGTACACCACCGGAGTCTGGGTGGGGCTTGACCAGGGAGCTCCCATCGGTAGGGGAGAAACAGGTTCCAGGGCGGCAAGCCCTATCTGGCTGGATTATATGCAGCATGCCCTGGAAGGTAAATCCGTTCGGGAATTTACGGTACCCGAAGGTATTATCAGCGTTAAGATAGATGCTGAAACCGGCCTTCTGCCAATTGCCCAAAGCGAAAATACCATTTTTGAATGTTTTAAGGAAGGCACGGAGCCGACGCAGTATACGCCAAGTCCGGATGAGGTCTTGAGCACGGAAGAGTTGTTTAAGGAAGGTTTTTAGGGCGTCACAAAAGCCTTTCATGTGTGAGTTTCAGAAAAACTTTGACCCGTTCCTGGACCGGGGTGATTACAAATAACAGCCCTGGGTGATCAGTTATCTTTCACAGGTTGATTCAGGCGATGAAAATGTTTGTGGATGAGGTGCTTAAAAGGGAACCTTTCAAGGCGGATGGTCCGCATCTGAATGGCGGTGCGTCGTCCAATGACACAAAAACCGAGCGCTTGACCACCACGGTTCGGTGGGGCCACTGCGGCCATTATTGGGAATTTAAATCTTATTATATCTGTTACTTAATCAGGTGGTCCTTGCGCTTTTACACTGTGTTGCCAAAGGAAATTGAATAAAATAAAATTTAAATCAAAAAAACAGTTGACAACCAATCTTAAAACGGATAGATTGCTCCTGTTTTTGGCAGTCCTAACGGGCCGTTAACTCAGTTGGCAGAGTATCTGCCTTTTAAGCAGAGAGTCGCTGGTTCGAGCCCAGCACGGCCCACCAACTTAATGGGTGCCAAATTAAGTGTCCCCATCGTCTAGCCCGGTCCAGGACACAGGCCTTTCACGCCTGCGACAGGGGTTCGAATCCCCTTGGGGACGCCACTTAAAAATAAAGGCTTTTCAGAAAATTCTGAAAAGCCTTTTGTATTTTTGTATGCGTCTTGGTCTGCCTATACTCATCGAGTTTTGGGGATAAAAACAAGACTGTTCTTATGGCTCATATTTTAAACCAATTCCATGGTGCCCTTGCCTAGGCAGCCTTGATTTCAATCCGTCTGGGTTTAGTTGCTTCGGATTTGGGCAGATGGAGGGTGAGAACCCCATCTTTGAGATTAGCCCCTACATTTTCTACGTTAATGGTCTGGGGGATGGAAAAGCTTCTGACATATTCAACGTCCACAAATTCTTCCCAGTTTGACACACCCTGGTGATCAAGCCGGCGGATGCCGGAAATTGAGAGCTTGCCGTTTTCAATGTTTACCGTGACAGCATCCTTGTGAACCCCCGGTATATCCGCATAAAGCAGGATCTCATTTTCGTTTTCATAAATGTCCACTGACGGGGTGGCGGTTCTCAGTTCACGGGTTTTTTCAATGGCCTTGTTTTCGGTTTTGGTGATATCTTTTCTGTCAGTCATGGTAACCTCCTGGGGGTTATTTTTGTTATTTCTTTTTAAAGATGCGTTTGCGTAATCTACATAGATGTTTCAACTTTTGTTGTGGGCTGAGCCAGGCGAAAACCAGGTCAGCCCATTGT
>Ga0193964_1000383_pt1 | contig 21832 bp, 16 predicted proteins | sample FB_7_MG_FD_140323 | JGI IMG/M metagenome (GOLD analysis project Ga0193964, IMG submission 140323) | Microbial mat bacterial communities from the Broadkill River, Lewes, Delaware, United States - FB_7_MG | ecosystem: Environmental > Aquatic > Freshwater > River > Microbial mats | place: USA... | reverse complement strand
TTGTTTAAAGAATGCGGTTTTGTCATGGGCGATGACGGGCATACCCGAAGACTTTGGATTTAATGGCGCGTATTTGTCCTGGCGTATGATGGTGGTGGCCACTTTTCCCACCACCATCTCTGCTGATTTGTTATCCTTGCTTCGCCAGCCTTCGGGGTAAGGGGTCAGCCGTAACATAATCCATGAAAACCGGTTGTCCGCCGAGATCAGTTTGCCGTTGAGCAGCCGTTTGGACAGGATCTGGTCCCGGATGCGTGCAAGGGTTTCACTATCCCGGGGGATCGGATCGGGGACCGGGGTAATGATTTCAATGCCCCCTTCACGCCCCAGGGAAAATTCGCAATCCGTGATGGACATGATATCATCGGCAAAGGGCACCTGGGTTTTCAGCTCCTTGCCAAGGGCCCGGATCAGGGACAAGGTGGCCGGGTCAAACATATGGTCCGATTGAACCAGAACACCCACATAGTCGTTATTACCGAAAATTTCCTTAAATTCATCCTCGGCCATTTTTAGTTTGGAACTGTCCAGAAGCCATTTGTCCCAGCCCGCATCGGTCTGAATCTTTTTTAAACCGGTAAATCCGAACACCAGGGCCAGAATAAACAAGGCGACCACGACATAGCGCAGCCGGATGATCCAGCTGCCGAATTTTTCAAATAGCTGATTGATTTTATTTATGTTGATCATGATGGATCCTTTAAAAATGGTATTTTATCTTTGTCCAGACCTGGGTATTGTCTTTATACCGGCCATAGGAACCTGTCCGGTCCCCGGCAAAGATGTCGGTTCCCAGAAAGACCTCCAGGTTGTCGATGAACTGATACTCTGCCGTCAGCCTTACCAGGCGGTCCTTTATGTCAATATCCATATATCCGAAAGCCGACAGAGTCAGTTTTTCCCTGAACAGGTCTTTTGAGATGCTCAACGTCACTGTTTTGGTACACTTGTTTTCGGAAAGGCCGGAACCGGAATTCAGGATATGATTCTGGGCGTATTGCCAGGACAGGGTCCAGTCGTTTCCGGGATACCAGTCCAGGCCGGTGAGCCACTTGACCCGGTCCTTTTGCGATGTGAAATAATCGTCGTCATATCCCTGGACCAGGCTGCCCGCAAAATAAGCGGCTTCGACCCTGAAAACAAATTCGCCCAAGGGTTTTGAAAATTCCGCACCCAGGATATGAATCCGGTCGTACACCGGTTCCAGAACAGTGCCGGACCGTTGGTAACAGGGAAAGTCGTTCCAGGTATAAAAATAGGAGAAGGCCAGGTCCATGCCGGACAGGTACAGGGCATACCGCAATGCCAGTTCACTGTCTTTAAAGGGATCGTCGGGTTCGTTGTCCGGCAGTACCTCGTTGTCCCCGTAGCCGCCCAGGTACCAGGGACTGTCCTTTGAGGGTTGTTCCCCGGATTTATAAATCGGAATCCATAACAGTTGCAGATCCCCCCATCCCGACGCATATTGGAGATTCAGGGCGTCCACGGCCATGCGCATTTCGTCAAAGTCCCGGGTGATGTTTTCGGAATAATCCAGGGGCGAGACATTATCCACGACCCGGATACCGTCGGACTGGCCCCAGATGATGATCTGACGGCCTGCCCGTATGGTCGTGTTGCCCAGAGCATAATCCAGGTAGCCTTCGTGCAGGCGGATTCCGGACTCATCTTCCAGCAGATGGTTGGCAGACAGATTGACTGCCCCAAACGCTGTGAAGTTCCCCTGGCAGGCGGTCAGTTCCAGCCGGGCCAGGGTTTCCGAGGCCAGAATATCGTTGGGCGATTTGACCTGGGCGTTGTGCCGGGTTTCCAGAAAACCGGTGAACTCAGTGTCCATGGCCATCAGGGGGGCCGGTAAAAGCTGTATACCCAGCACGGCCAGGCTGAAAATGGTTGTAAAAACCATTTTCACCGCAGATGTCCCCGGGATATGGTGTTGACGCTGAAAAATCCGTTATCCACACCGGTATTGTATTCAAGATTGGACAGGGTCATCAGGGTGGTATGCTTTTCCCGGTGGTTCTCCATTTTCATTTTGAACACGGTCCAAAAGCCCTGGTGTTCGCGCAGATCTTCCACGGTATACGTTTTGATCAGGCCCTGGGCGTCGTAGTATTCGGCCTTTATTGTTTTATGGGCGTCTTTGGACACCCAGAGGAGTTTTTCATCATAGAGGGAGTCATCCTCCTTGGGGATGGATTTGATCCTCCAGCAGTCATGGCCGTCCACCGTCTCTTCCCCGATAAGGGTGTGTTCGTCCTCGTCCACATTCCGGTCCCCCATATCGTCATAGGTGAAATCCGATCCCATGAAGTAGTCGTTGGTGGAGGCCCCTGAAATGCGCCTGACCTTTCGCAGGGCCGGCATGTAAAGCCATTTGTCATCGTCTCTGGACGGATCATCATACTCCCAGGACAAAAAGGAGGTGCCCTTGATGTCCATGGGCTTTTTAAAGCCCATCAGCTTTTTGGTATCCTTGCCGTAATCCTTGCCAAAGGATGACATCCTTCGGACCCGTTTTTTGTCCCGGCGGTTAATTAACACCATCTCAATGGTGGATCTTCTGTCATCCCCGTCCGGGGCCTCGTCCACCATGACCATAATATCCCGGCCCGTCAGGGGGGCCGCCGCGGCCTTGCCGTTAACAAGAGGGCTTAAAAAAAGAATACAAACTGCAAAAAAATAGATTAGGGGATAAACATTACATCTTTTTTCTGGTTGGTTTAACATGGGATTCCTTTAATTATGGTTAAAGTTAGAGTGTCCTAACATGGAGTAGCAGGAACTTCTACCCGGATCGGGAGCATTTTTGCCCGGATCGGGAATCAATTTAAACCTTGGGTCGGTGGCAAATTGCCATCGGGTTTGTGAACATGAATTGACAGAGATGGAGAAATTTTGTACTCCTGAAGAAAATCAAATTTCCCGGGAGACTCTGCATGGCTGATCCTGTTTTTATTATCCCTGACAATCCACTCGAAAAAGATGCTGATTTCGGCTTTTCCGCCTATATTGATACCATTTCAGACCTTATTGCCAACGGCCGGAATAAAACGCCCCTGGTCATTGGCATTTACGGTAAATGGGGAAGCGGCAAGACCACCCTGATAAAGAATACACCTGAATATGAATCTCCGCCTTTTCGAAGATGCAAGCCGGTCTGGTTCCAGGCCTGGAAGTATAAGGATGAAGATGAGATCCTGGCGGCGCTCTTGGAGCTGATTTTGAATACCATGGACCGGGATGGTTTTTTTTCAAAATTTAAAAAATAGATCGAAACGTTTATCCAATCGCTGAACCCGGGCAATTTTCTTTCCGCACTGCTCAAAAAATATACAGGCGTGGACACAAAAGACCTTTCCCAGGAATTGGCGCACAAAAAGAAACTGGGGTTTTATGATGAGTTTGAAAGCTCCTTTAAGCGGTTGATCTGGACTTATCTATCCGACCGGCCGCAGTTCTCTGAGTCTGAAACATATGAAGATGAAAACGGTGCGCTGACCGTTTTTATTGATGATCTGGACCGCTGTCCGGAAACCCGAATTGTTGGGGTGCTTGAAACCATCAAGCTGTTTATGGATATTCCCTGCTGTATCTTTGTGATCGGCGCGGACAACGAAATCATCACCCGGGCCCTGGAAAAATCCTACCAGGAGAATGCCGATCGATTCATGGATAAGATCATTCAGGTGACCTTTAACCTGCCCAAAAAGCCTGAAACTGAATTCAGCGCGTTTATAGACACAATTATGGATGCGGCGGGTCAGCAAATTGACCCCCTTTTAAAAGACTATCTATCTCTTATCCTGCCCGTCCTTGAAAATAATCCAAGGAATTTCAAACGGTTTTTAAATGATTTCAGCCTGCAAAAAGGCCTGGTGGCGTACAAGGAGATTAAGGTTGAAAAACAACATCTGCTCCTTTGGAATATCATTGAAAAGGGGTTTCCCTCTTTTTACCAGGCACTGAAAATGGACCGGGGATATTATACCCTCGACGCCCTGATCAAGGTGATTCATGACGTGCAGGAAAAGGTCGGGGATAAAGGGATGGATTCCTTTGATGCTGCAGAACATCAGGATATCCTGATCCCGGACTCAGTGGCAGCCTACGTCAGGGACCGGAATCTGATTTCCGTTGTTGAAAAGTTCAATCCCAGCAAGGATGAACTGGAACAGCTTAAAACCCTGGGCGCCATGGTGGAACCGGATGCTTCGAAAAAAGAGGCGGTGCCAAAGCCTCCAAAAGATGATAACCACCGGCGGGTGCCGATTCCGGCAGGCGAATTCTTGTTTGGGGAGGGCAAAGAGAGGGCACGTATAGACCATGATTACGAGATGGATATTTATCCGGTGACCAACCAGCAGTTCAAGCGCTTTATTAAGGCCGGCGGCTATAAGGACATGGCATTCTGGGGAAAAAGAGGGGAAAAATGGCAGCTTAAAAAGCTGTTGCAGGAACCAAGTTATTGGAACATTGAAGATTTCAATGACCCGGAGCAGCCTGTTGTCGGCATTTCCTGGTTTGAGGCCCAGGCCTATGCCAACTGGCTGACCACACTTAATGATGACGGATTTACCTACCGTCTGCCAACGGAAGAGGAATGGGAGAGGGCTGCCAGGGGGGATGACGGCAATGTATATCCCTGGGGCGATCGGTTTGATCCAGAAAAGTGCAATTCCAAAGAATCCGGCAGGGGCAAACCCAACCGAGTGACGCTTTATCCCAACGGCGTCAGTCCATACGGATGCTATGACATGGCCGGGAATGTCTGGGAATGGACCGCTTCTTTTTGGGACGATAACAAGGATGCCTATGTCGTCAAGGGCGGTGCCTTCCGTGCCTCAGAGGGGGCCTGCCGCTGTGCCTCCCGCATCAACTACAGCTTCTTCGACCCGGACGACGGGAGCTACGATGTCGGGTTTCGTTGCGCCAGGATTAAACTCTGAGCTCTTAACCTTTACCCTTTGTCCCGAAATGGAACGGGTAAGACAATTACGGACACTGTCCCAGAAGGTTGGGACAGCTGTTGAACTGGTCAATTCCTTCCACATGAAAGTCACAATAGGTTGCTGATTCTTTTATGTTTTGTTTTGGATTGAGTCCGGTTGTTGATAGACCAGATCAGCCCATGGCCGTTATGTTGAATGAAACTCTTTGAGATATCTGGGAAGCTTGTTAAACATTTCTACCGGGGTCTTGGGAAGATGCTGGCTGTCAATAAACAGATCTTGATTTTTGCTGTCGGGGCTGGAAAGATTAATGACGCTATCTGCTGTTTCAATCGTGTTGCCGGCCAGATCGGTGAATATGATAACCTCAGGCCCCTGGCTGTTGATCACGTAAACTGACTGGCCGTTTGTCAACGTCAGAATGCTGCCTTCGGGACAGGTACCGATCTCTTTGACAAATGAATAGAGAATCAGCTGCAAAATTGGATCACGCCCTGAATAGTCCCGAAAAATAGTATTGACCACTTTGGTTGGATTCACCGCCTCTCCGTAGCTTCGTTTCAAGGTCATTGCACTGTATATATCCGCCAGTTTGCATATTTTGACATAGGGCGGCAGGTCTGAAGGTGATTGATAAACAGGGTAAGCTTTTTTTTCGTTAAGATAGATTGCTGCGTGGTGGTATTTAATAATATTTTCCACATAGACGTCGTAAATGCCGTTCATTTTCAAAAAAAGCGTTCCGTATCCCCCGGCATGTTTTTGCATTTGCCTGAGTTCATTCCGGCTCAATCCGCTTTTTTTGTTCAACAGGGAGTCTGGGACCATTATTTTGCCCATATCGTGGATGAGATAACCCATGGAGATGGTGCGCACGGCTTCAGGGGGGTAGTAAAAAAACGGCGTGATCTCTTCCTGTCGATAGTGTTTCAGATTTTCTTTAAATTTGGCAGTGAGCATCTTCTTGATGTGCCGGGAAAAAATTTCGTTGAAACGCTTCAATACAATGGTTCCGATATAGCAGACACCAAAAGAGTGTTGGAAAAGATAGTCATCGGTGGAAAAATAGTCTTTCGTACTGTTCAGAATCAACCGATCTGTCTCAACCAGCATCTCCATGATTTCGTCTATGGCCTGAACGCTTTCTTTAACATTGATTTTGTCCGACACATCGTCATTTTTTTTACCCTGGGAGTCTATATTAAATAGCCGCTTTTGACTTTTAACCAGGTTGCTGAACAGTTGCTGGGCTCGTTTGTATTTTTCCAGGAAATTTTCTTTTGCCTGGGTCATCTCAAGCATCTTCTGTTCAGCATCAACGGACATTATTCAATCCCCTCCCTTTGAATTGGAAAATACGGTGAATGATTAAGTCTATTTTATATCCGTTTTTAGGTAATTAGGGCAAGTGTTGAATCTAAATATTCCACGCTGTTTGCATAAAAAGGGGATTGGAATAGGGGGGTCTCAGCCCCAACGATCGTAACGCGTTGACCAGGCCTGAAGAAAGGCGAAGGCAAAAATGAGCAGTGGTGTCACACTGCTCATCCATATAACGGCCACGGGCCGTCCCTGGCCTATCTACACCCAAGGTTTCGGCCCACAACAAAAGTTGGAAGATATGTATAGGTTACACAAACTTTTTTATCAAAAATCAGTTATAAAAAGAAGATATTAAAACCGGTATCGTAACCCGACGCCAATGGTCAGCGGTTGTCCAAAGCTCGCCTTCATTAGTTTTGAATTGGAGATAAATTCAGTGATATATTCCTCATCTGTCAGGTTTTTTCCATACACATAGAAATCCCATTCTCCGGTTTGATAGCCGATCTTTGCATCAAAAACAGCATATGCATCATCCTTGACAAAACTTTTGTTCGCATCATCATAGAAAGAGGTCTCGCCTGCCGCCCTCATATCGACACGCCCATACAGTCCACTGGGATGTCTATATGCGACACCGGCCGTCGCCGTGTAGGAAGGTGTATTCTCGATGTCCTGTCCATCAAAGGATATACCGTCTCCGGCATCATATGTATCGTACTCCGCTTCTATAATACCCAGTGAACCGGTCAGCTCAATGGTGTCGGTGAGTTGATAGGCCAATTCCAATTCAATGCCCTGGGAATGGGCACTGTCAGCATTATCCGTATAATAGTTGACACCGTGCGCCTTGTAGACATGAACATCTTCGATATCCATGTAAAATAAGGTTGCAGCCAACCTTAACCCATTCACACTTCCTTTGATGCCGATCTCATAATTTGCCGATTGTTGGGGTTCAAAGGAGTTGTCCTCGGTCGTGCCGGAAGAGGCAAAGTAGTTAAACCCGCCGGGCATGTATCCCTGGGAATACGAAACATAGGTATGCCAGTTATCGCTAAGGCCGTAAGAGAGCGCCGCCTTGGGCAAGAAGACATCCCAGTCTTTGTCGCCGGAGAAGGAGAAATAGGGTGCCCCGGTGGTTCCCACCGGCAGATAATACATGTCCAGATCAATTTTTTTTTCTATATGCTGATACCGGCCACCCAGGGTCAGCTCAAATCGCTTTCCCAAAGGAACCATTGCCTGACCAAATGCCGCATAGGTGGTGCTGTCGGTATCAGATTCGGCATTGTAATCAAAATTTCCATAAAACGTTCCTGAACTGTCATAATAAGGATATTGCATACCATAAGGACCCTGTTCATGATCCTCTGAATCCAGGTAAAGACCGGCGACCCAGCGGATGCCGATCCCATTGTTGCTTGATATACGAAGTTCCTGGGTGTACGTCTCCGTTTGACTATAGTTAAACTGTTTCAATCCGTCGTAAATGGTGTCAGCGCGGTAATCCGAATCGTAATCCCCATCAATATCTTGTTTTTTGTGGGTTGTGGTCGAGGTAAGTGTTATTGAATCAAATTCATAATTAAAATACAGACTCTGGGAGAAACAATTTAGATCAACTTCGGTTGGCACATCAAAATTGACTTCCTCGGCATCATCCCTGTTAAAATCATTGAAATTAGACCCGGCAGGCAATGCATAACCATTGGACCATGAATCATTTTGATTATCCATGGAAAGCGTCAACCTTGCGGTTAACCTGTCTGTGGGGGTATATAAAAGGTAGCTGCTCAATTGCTGCTGATCCGATTCATTCCCGTCCGAATCCAGGCCGGGGTTGGTGTTTTCGATCCACCCGTCATCCTGTTCGTATTTACCGTTGATGCCCATGAATAGCTTATTTTCAATCACTGAACCATTGAGATTAAAAATGCCCTGCATGTAATTGTAGCTGCCATATTCGGCCCCAGCCATTCCATGCCATCTGTTTTCCGGTTTTTTGGTCACGATATTAATCACCCCGCCAATGGCGTCCTTGCCGTAGAGTGTTCCCTGGGGGCCGCGCAGCACCTCAATGCGCTCCACATTGGCCAGGGATGCATCAAACCCATATCGGTTGATCGTGGGAACTCCGTCAATATAAATGACCACCGGATTTTTATTGGTGAACGTGGAAGCGTTCAGTCCCCGGAAATTCACCGCGTTTCCGTGGACACCTTCCTGGACAGCCATGTTCGGTATTTGTCTGATCAGGTCAGGGACATCGGTAATCCCCTTTTCCTCCAGAATGATATCATCCATGACGGTGATGCTCTGGGGGACTTTCTGGAGATCCTCCTCTATTTTATTGGCGGTGACTATAATATTTTCCATTTTTGTTGCCGCCTTATCTTCCGCATCTTCGGCCCACAATGGGGCCGCCGGTAAGAGCAGGCCCCAACACAAGCAACAGGACAACAGCAGCAGGACTTTTTCTCGATACATCTTCGTTTCCTTTCTTATTAGTAGAATATGGTAAAAGTTAGAGTCTCCTAACAAGGCCCGGTGGTAATTTCTACCCGGATCGGGAGTATTTATGCTCCGATCGGGAATCAATTATGGACGCGGACAATTAAGTGTTTTAAATCCGGTAAAGTTGTTTGGTGGGGCGAGGGATATGGAAGAAGTGATAGTTGAAATTGATGGGGGGCAAGTTGACGGACAATGGAGAATCTTTAAAGTCGTTATACAGGGTTTCCATAATGGCCGCCCACGCCGCTGAACTGTTTGGTCCCCTGTCTGTCTGCGGCCAGGTCAGCCGTGATGGTCTTTTCCTGGTAATAACGGCCATGGCCGACCTGGTCTTTCACCGAGGTTAGGCCACAACAAATCATGAAAGAAACTAACCGGTTAGTTCAGTTTTTTCATATAAATCTTTCCAGTTTATTTGTTAAATTCTCCTATGTAAATCATCCCGTAAAAAATTTACTCAGGGTCAATACCGCACAGTTTTTTGGCCACTTTTTTCTTGGCTTCCATATTGGTCTGGCGGGCAATCATGATACGCTGGGCCTGGGGGGAGCCTGCCCCGTGCATTGATTCGGTGAGATATCCCACAGCCGCAGTTCCCAGGGTCAGGTTTTCAATGAGGCGCAAAATTTTCATCCGGTCTTCGGTGGGCACATCGGCATTGCCTTTCAAATATTTTTCCACCAAAGGCCCCACCTCTTTGGAACGAAGATCCGCCTCGGAGGGCAGCGTTACCATAAGCCCCCCTGCAATATCCTGGGCAAGGCGTGCAATTTCATAGGGGAACCGGGTGACGTTTTGTTTGCAGACGTTAGCCAGCAAGGTATCCACAAGATAGGTGCCCGAGGGTTCTTTGTGGCCCAGGGCCGCACAGGCCACGGACCCGCAGAATAGGGTTTCGTTAAGGTGGTTCATCTCAATGATTTTATCCTTGATGTGGGAGGCTTTCTGGGCACCGTTGTATTCGGCAGCCACCTGGGCCGCACCAATGAGCACATCGCCCACCCCGGCTTTACAGGCGTAGCTCTGGCGATGGTAAGAGGCAAACTGTTCCACCAATTGTCCTGCAAATTCATATTCACGGCACATGAACACCCGATCCCAGGGAACAAATACATTGTCAAACACCACTAACGCTTCGTGGCCGCCGTAGATTCGGTTGCCGCGGTCCAGTTGGCCTGATTCCAGCTTTCTTGCATCACAGGACTGGCGGCCCATAATATAGGTAATCCCGTCGGCATCACTGGGCAGGGCAAAAGAGATTGCATAGTCCGCGTCTTGTTCCCGCATGGAGATGGTGGGCATGACGATGATCTCGTGGGAGTTGACAGCTCCTGTCTGGTGGGCTTTGGCACCCCGGACAATAATACCGTCCGGGGTTTGATCCACCATGTGCATGAACATATCAGGATCAGACTGTTTGTGGGGCGGCAGAGACCGATCTCCCTTGGGGTCGGTCATGGCCCCGTCACAGGTGAGATCGTTCTCCTGGACATAGCCCAGATATTTGTTAAACCGTTCATAATATTGCGTGTCATATTTGGCATCAATATCATAGGTGGTCATGGACAGCGCATTGATGGCATCCATACCCACGCAGCGCTGGAAACAGCATCCGGTAAGGGAGCCCATCAGCCGGCCCATTTTGGTCTTTTTCACAAGATCTTCGGTGTTCTGGTGAATATGGCAGAACCGGTTGATGGTTTTTCCGGTCAGATGGGACGTGGCGGTTAAAAGATCTTCATATTCGGGCATTAAGGAGAATTCGTAGGTGGCGGCCACAGCATTCATGGAGGGCCGTATGATCGGATTATCCACCACATTTTCTATTTTTTCCCCGAACATATAAACGTTCAGGTTCAATTTTCTTAGACTCTCTTCGTACTGCTTTGCATTCATTCTCATGATTGTGCCCTTTCTGCTGACGATGCTGTTTTGCATCAAAATTCATCGATAAAGACCATTACATATTGTTGGGAAAGGATTTTAAAATTTGATGCCAATACGCATCAATTCATCGGTATTGAATGCCGTATCGCGCCGCCTTGGGATAGATGGTGGGCCGGCAGGTTGTCCGATTCATCAATGACCAGCACGGGATTGTGCATGGAATCAATCAGCACCGTCATCTTTGGGGATATGGTAAGGGAAGATGTCATGCCTTCAAAACCGTATTCAGAAAATGAACTTTTTAGGACAGGGCATTATCTAAGGCGATGTTTACCTGCCCTTGGATTTTATCTTTCATGGCTTTTGCGAGCAGCCCCAGGGTGATCTGAACGTTGATTGCGCTGTCGGTCAATTCAACCAACCCTTTTTTTAATCCGGTTCCGGAAAGGGTTGCGGTGTTAGCGGTCCATACGCTTTTAATGCCGTATTGGGATTGAAGCTCTCCAGTCATTTTTTCAAGACGCTTTCGGGCGGTATCCATTTCTAAATTGTGAGATTTGTTGATATCAATATCTGCCATTTTGGGCCTCGTTTATTTAATAGTATAGGAACTTCCATTTCCTAAGAGTTCACAGATATCAGCATAATATCACAATATGATCCTTATAAATATGTTCTCCCGGGATGGCGCCAAAATTATTGTGACCTATGGTAACGGCGTCTCTCAAACCCGGTTTCCTTTCAGAAACCGGGCAAAAGAAGCTGTTTTTTACAGTGGATCTTTTATGGTCTGGTAAAACATACCTCTCTCCTGTTGTACGGATTCAACTTTATTTTCCAGGATCAGGCGTTTCATTAGAATTTCAAGTTTTCCCTTGTCAAGGTTCAAGGCCGCAGTCAGGTCATCTACGGTGCAGGGACGGCGGTGAATGGTTTCTAAAATCATGGTTTCCATCTTCTCGTCGCTGATTTGATCCCCTGATGATAGGTCCTTTACACGGGCAATGATCTCCACATTGGCCGCATTAATAATTCCGGCCACCCGGTCAAGGTCCTGTTTTGAAGCGGGCTTAAGCCCTGCTACAGCCCCGGGCCGGTCCAGGGTGTTGAGCTGAACCCGGGCAGGATTAATGTCCCGGATGATATCCCCTAAAGTTTTAAGTTCTTCTTCAGTATCGTTGATCCCGGGCAGGATAAATACTTCCAGCCAGAGTTCTCCCTGGAAAGACGCGGCAAACGTTTTGAGTCCGTCAATAACCTTATGGATATCAATCTGCCCGGCAGGCCGGTTGATTTTTTTAAAGGTTTCAGGCGTCACGGCATCCAGGGAGGGCATGACCAGATCGGCCCTGGTTAGATCCTTTCTGACCACGGGGTCGGACAGCAAGGTGGCATTGGTCAGTACGGCCACCCGGATGTTTGATTTTTTTTCTTTGATAAAGTCAATGATCCTGCCGATGTCAGGATTTAAGGTGGGCTCTCCAGATCCTGAAAAGGTCACATAGTCCGGGTCGGGGTGGTTTTCAAAGTAATGGGCCAGCTCTGCTTTAACCCCATCAAAGGAAACGTATTCCTTGCGCTTAAGGGTCAGGTTGGTGGTCGGTCCGCACTCGCAGTAAATACAATCCAGGGTACAGGTTTTGTGACAGACAAGATCCACACCCAGGGAAAGCCCGAGGCGCCTTGAAGGGACCGGGCCGAATATATGATTATATCTCATGGGACTCCTTGATTATTTTTGTATGGTTGTTTCTTTATTTTCCATCCAGCACCTCCCGTACTTTGATAGACAGATCCGCCATTGAGAAGGGTTTTTGGATGAAGTTCACCCCTTCGTCCAATACGCCGTGGTGTGCGATGACGTTGGCCGTGTATCCTGACATAAACAGGCACTTGAGATTGGGGTAGTGATTGCAAATGTGTTCGGCCATGTCGCGGCCGTTCATTTCGGGCATGATCACATCGGTCATGAGCATGTGGATCTCACCGTTGTGAGTATGGGCAAGTTCCATGGCCTCACCCGGGGTGCCGGCGGCGATCAAGGTGTACCCCTTTCGCGTAAGCATCCGCGTTGTCATTTTTAGGATCGAGGGTTCGTCTTCCACCAGCAGAATTGTTTCATGGCCACCCCCGGTGGGCATCTCCGATTTTTGGTCCGGTGACGCATCGGCCTTGGCCCGGTGATGCGGCAGATATATTTTGAAAGTGCTTCCCTGATCCGGTTCACTGTAGACGTGAATGAACCCCTCATTTTGCTTGACCACGCCGTAAACCGTGGACAGGCCCAGGCCGGTGCCCTTATCCTGGGTTTTTGTGGTGAAAAAGGGCTCGAAGGCATTCTCCAGTGTCTGGGCACCCATACCGCAACCGTTGTCACTCACCGCCAGCATCGCATATTCCCCGGGCTTAGAATCGACGTGAACGGAACAGTAGGCCTCGTCGAATGTCTTGTTGCCCGTTTCAATGGTCATTTTGCCCACGCCTGTAATGGCGTCCCGGGCATTGATGCACAGGTTGGCCAGGATCTGGTCGATCTGGCCGGGGTCTATTTTCACCGGCCACACTCTTTCTCCCGGCACCCAGGCCAGATTAATGTCCTCGCCGATGAGACGTTCCAGCATTTTGATCATACCCGCCACGGTCGTATTCAGGTCGAGTACTTCGGGAGACACGGTCTGTTTACGGGCAAAGGCCAATAGTTGCCGGACCAGGTCGGTGGAGCGCTCGGCAGCTTTTTTGATTTCTTTAAGGTCAGCAAGAACCGTTTGCTCAGGATCTAAAGACTCCATGGCCATTTCCGTGTTGCCGAGAATGATCGTCAGCATGTTGTTGAAATCGTGGGCCACACCACCTGCCAGGCGTCCCACGGCTTCCATCTTCTGGGCCTGGGCTAGCTGCCCCCGGAGTTTTTCGCGTTCTCTCTTCGCCTTTTTCCGCTCTGTGGTGTCTTCAATAAGCGCCAGCCCAAACAGCGGAGACCCTGAAGGATCGCAAATCGGGCTTGCATGGATGATGACGGAAATTTCAGCTCCATCCTTGCGGATATATCTTTTCTTCATACGGAAAGGGGCGGTTTCCTTAACGGTCATGCCATGGAAAAGGCGCCTGTTTTCAGGCCGGTCATCGGGATGCGTTATCTCAAAGAAGGTGAGTTCTTTAAGCTCTTCTTCGGTGTAACCCGTGAGTTTTTGATATGCTGGATTTGCTGATATGAAAGTACCGTCCAAATCACTGATGCAGACGCCCAGGGGGGATTGCTCGATTATAAGACGCAGCTTTGCCTCGTTTGCTTTGAGTTTTGCCTCAGCCTGCTTGCGTTTGGTGGTATCCTGGTGTGTGCCGTACATCCACTCCGGTTTGCCGTCTTTGGTCCAGGTGATGACTTTGCCGCGGTCGAGTACCCATATCCATTCGCCGTTTTTATGGCGCATACGGGATTCAAAACTGTAATACTCGATCTGACCATTAAAACATGCCTTCAGTAATTGCTTGGATTTTTTGAGATCGTCGGGGTGACAGAACTTTATCCACGTATCTATGGAGACGGGTGATATTTCATCCAGGGTGTAACCGATGATATCGGCCCAACGTTCGTTGAATATGGTTTCTCCGGTCTGCACGTTCCATTCCCATGTGCCGGCATTGATGCCCTGAATGACATAGGATAGTCGTTCCGTGGTTCGCTTCCATTCTGTGATGTCCTCACCAATGGATTGAAACGCGACAACCTTTTCCCCGGCGTCAAACAGCGCTCGGTTGGTCCATCGATGCCAGCGGATTTTGCCATCCCGGGCGTGTACTTTATGCTCGTGGGATTGGGACGGAGATTCCGCCGTTAGGGTGGATAACGAGTTCGCAACCTGTTCATGTTCTTCCTTGGGGATAAGTGTCAGAAAGGAGGAACCTAAAAGAGTTTCGGCCGTTTTGCCGAAATATTTACTATAAGCCTTGTTGACGTAGGTCAATTCACCGTCGGGCAGAAAACGGCAGATTAAAACGGGCATATCCTCGGATATGCTTCGATAACGCATTTCGCTCTGGTGCAGCTCATTGGTGCGCCTGGCCACCATCTTTTTGAGTGCTCGTGTCCAGACAGAGCATACCAGGAACCCCAACAGCAGGGTCATGCCGACAGCGCCGTAGAGGCGCTTGTCTCGATAGATAGGGGGTGTATCTTCAATGGATATCCATTGATGCCGAATCTTCTGCCGCTCAGCAGTGGGAATGGATTTCAGGCCTTTTGTAAGAATTCCATTGAGAATCGGCCAATCCCGACGAGAGGCAAATGATAGGTGCCAGGTGAATTCGGGTACTGTGCCTGTCATTTTAAGATTTGTGATGCCGTAGTGGTCAATTGTGTGGGAGGCTGTTGCCAAATTAGTTACCATGGCGTCCATTCTGCCAAATGATACCGCTTGCAAGCCTTCGAGGGTGTCGCGAACAAGCATGAGGTCAATGCTCGGCAAGCTCTCTTTTATATATGCCACCGTAGCATATCCTTCGATAGCGGCGACCCGCATCCCGGACATGGTTTCGAGTGACAACGATCGTCCCACGTCTTTTCTTGTGATGATGGCATTGGGGATCGTCAGATACGGTTCTGTGAAGCGCAAATATTTAGACCGTTCTTCGGTTGGTTGAATATTACCGATTACATCAATTTCCCTGGCCCGGGCCTTTTCCATGATTTTGTCCCAGCTTTCACAAACAACTATTTTGAAGCGGAATCCGAGTATGGCCTCCATACGCCGCGCGTAGTCCATGGTGATTCCCTGGAATCGCCCATCGGCATCACGGAAGCAGATCGGCGCATACATTGACGATGGTGCAAACCGGATGCGATCGTCATGCGCTTTAAGCCAGATGCGTTCTTCCTTAGTCAGGAGATTCGCTTCATTTTGGGGCGTGGCTGAAAGGTAGCCTGGGGCGCATATCGCCACCAGAGCAAGCAATATGGCCGAAAATACCATTATGGTTAGTTTCTCAGACATACCCGATACCCCTTGATGCTGTGATTCATTACCATTAAAAATTGACCGGGAAGAGTAAGTTTTCGATTCTACGGCAGGTAGAATTAAAGAAAAACAGGAATTCCGGCACGGCAAAACGCCATGCCGGAGTTTAAAATATTTTTTAGTTTCTACCGGTGATGTCCCTGTGGGCCATCAGGCGGATGGCGTTGACACGGATAAAGCCTTCGGCATCTTCCTGGTTGTAGCCACCGGTGATATCCATGGAGGACAGGTTCTGGTTGTACAGGGAAGATGGAGAGGTCCTGGCGATGGGGTAGGCCACTCCTTTGAACAGTTTCAGGGTCACTTCACCGTCAATGAGTTCCTGGCTTTTATCAATGGCTGCCATGAGAAATTCCATTTCAGGGCTGAACCAGAAGCCGTAGTAAACCAGTTCACCGAGCCTGGGCGCCAGCATATCCCGAAGACGCATCACCTCACGGTCCATGGCAATGCCTTCGATGTCCTTGTGTGCCTCGTGTAGAATAGCACCGCCCGGCGTTTCATAAACTCCCCTGGATTTGATTCCCACAAACCGGTTTTCCACCATGTCAAGACGGCCGATACCATTTTCGGAACCCAGCTGGTTCAGGTATAAAAACAGTTCCAAGGCATCTGTTTTTTCGGTGCCGTCTTCCAGATTTTTTACCTTGACCGGTATGCCGTTTTTGAATTCAATGGTGATGCGTGTGGGGGTATCCGGGGCCTTTTCCGGGGATACGGTACGGCAATAGATGCTTTCATCGCATATTACGCCGGGGTCTTCAAGAATACCTGCTTCATGGGAAATATGCAGCAAGTTATCATCTTCACTATAGGGTTTGGCCGCGGTTTGCTTGGTGTGAATCCCGTGCTTTTCTGCATAGGCCAGAAGGTCGGAACGGCCCTGGAAGGCATTGAGGAAATCCGGGTTTTTCCACGGAGCAATGACTTTTATGGCCGGATTCAGGGCATAGTAGGAGAGTTCAAACCGCACCTGGTCGTTTCCTTTACCCGTGGCACCGTGGGACACATATTGGGCACCCACCTGCTTTGCAATTTCAATCTGCTTTTTGGAAATGATGGGCCGGGCAATGGCTGTACCTAAAAGATAGCGGCCTTCGTAAACCGTATTTGACTTGAAAACGGGGAATATATAATCGGTGACAAATTCCTTTTTCATATCTTCGATGAACACTTTTGATGCACCGATTTTAAGGGCTTTTTGTTCTGCTGCCTGAAAATCTTCATCCTGGCCAATGTCAGCCATGTATGCAAATACTTCGTACCCCTGTTCCAGCAGCCATTTGAGGATAACTGACGTATCCAGTCCGCCCGAATACGCCAGAACCACTTTTTCCTTTGCCATTAAAAACTCCTTAAATTCATTGGGTATTTGGCCGCAAATTTTATTTTACGGCCCTTGTGTTACTTTAAACACAGGTTATTAACGCAAAAAAATAGATAACAGTCAAGCACATAGGGCAAACGCCTGTAATTTGTCGTCTGATGTCAAATTTCAAATAGCTCATACGGATTATTTACATGCATTGGCCCTGTCCGGGGTGCGACCGGGTGTTGACAGGTGGAAGGGAATATCGCATTTTATGTTCTTATGGTAGAAATTTTTTCCATATTCGTCTCCAAAAAGGTCAAAAACAGAACCGATGGGCCGGTCACCGTCATGACGTTGAATCTCCGATTCGGTCTGGCCGAAGACGGTCCCCATGCCTGGGACGCCCTAAGTCCCAAATGCCCTAAAATTTAAAAGGATTTACCAAAATAATTTTATTCGATACAATTTTTATTCATAATTTTAAACTTGGCGGAGACTTCAAAATGGTGGATTTTTTATTACAATTCAGTCCAGTAACTCAAGCACTATTTGCGACCCTATTCACTTGGGGCGTGACCGCAGCAGGGGCTGCCGTGGTGTTTTTTACAAAAACAATAAATCAGAAATTTATGGACTCGACGTTAGGTTTTGCCGCAGGCGTTATGATTGCCGCAAGTTTTTGGTCTCTTTTATCGCCAGGAATAGAGATGGCAGAGCAATTGGGCCAAATCCCATGGTTAAGTGCAGTCATTGGATTTATGGGAGGGGGTATTTTTATGAGAGTCATCGATAAATTTTTACCACACCTTCATCCCGGATTGGGCATTGATAAAGCTGAAGGCGTTAAAACGTCCTGGCAAAGAAGCACACTTCTTGTGCTGGCCATAACACTTCACAACATCCCTGAGGGATTGGCCGTTGGTGTTGCTTTCGGAGCAGTGGGGGTGGGCCTTCCCTCTGCAACAATTGGCGGCGCCATTGCCTTGGCAATAGGGATTGGGCTTCAAAATTTCCCAGAAGGGACCGCTGTTTCCATGCCGTTAAGAAGAGAAGGTCTGTCTAAAGGGAAAAGTTTTTTGATGGGACAGGCATCCGGGATAGTGGAACCTATTGCCGGCGTGTGTGGAGCACTGTTTGTTATGAAAATGCAAAGTGTTTTGCCCTATGCCTTGTGTTTCGCAGCCGGAGCAATGATTTTTGTTGTTGTGGAGGAACTCATTCCAGAATCCCAACGAAAGTATGAGAACATTGATACAGTGACAATGGCAACAATGGTTGGGTTTTCAGTTATGATGATTCTTGATGTTGCTTTGGGATAAACCTGAGAGCCCGTTTAAAAATAGATGAATCGGCTGCAATCACATGAGAATGGCCCCAATCCCCTCAAATTTTCGGCCAATAGTCCGGCTATTAACAGAAAAATTGAGAAAATTGGTTCTCATTCTCATGGTATTTCGCTTCGATTCCCTAATTTTTAAACAGGCTCTGAAGTTCATTAAAAGGGGAGGGGATAGATGGGATTGTCTTTGCAGGATCAGCTCATGAAAGCCGGGATAGCTGATAAAAAACAGGCTAAAAAAGCCAACCAGGAGAAACGGGTTAAGCGGAAAAAAAATAAAGGCAAGAAAACTACGCCTGAAATCAATCAAACCCGGCAAGCGCAGTTAGCCCAGGCCAAACGGAGCCGGGAACTCAACCGTCAGTCCAAGCAGGAGAAAGAAAAACAGGAGAAATTGGTTCAGGTCAAGCAGTTAATACAGGAGAACCGCCTGGACTTGAGAAAGTACGAAGATCCATACTATTTTAAGGTCGGCAAGAAAATAAAAAAACTCTACGTTAACGATGAAATCACCCAAAAACTTGGCATAGGACAGCTTGCGGTTGTTACGCTGAATGATGTTTACGAAATAGTTCCGGCTAAAGTTGCCCAAAAAATATTGGACCGTGACCCGGATTCTTTGGTGTTACTTCATAAGCCGGAAGAAGAATAGCACGTTTAGGACCGCAAATTAACTACAGTTCCCATGGCACGTGGCAATATACACTTGCGTTAAACCCTTTGTGCTGGTAAACAGGCAAAAAAAGTCCGTGGCCCAAGGGCCTGAGCGTAAGTCTTATAAAAGCAATGAAGGTTTTATTCTAGGAGAGGCAAGTATGCCAAAAGCATGTGATCTAAAAAAGGGCCAGGTGGTGGAGATCAGCGGTGAACCGTATCTGGTTAAACATATTGATGTAAGAACCCCGTCTGCAAGGGGCGCCGTCACCCTTTACAAGGTCAGGTTCAGCAGCGTCAAGACCCGGCAGAAATATGAAAACTCATACAAAGGCAATGATATGCTCGATGATGTGGACCTGCAAAGAAAACCTGTCCAGTACCTCTATCCGGACGGGGATCTGCATGTGTTCATGGACACTGTGGAGTATGGTCAGTATATGATTGCCGAAGGTAGCATGGAAGACGAATTGGTATGGCTCACCGACGGCATGGAAGATATTATGGGCATGTTTATTGACGGCAATCTGGTGGCCATTGAAATTCCTGCCTCCCTTGTTTTTGAAATCACACAAACCGCTCCAGGCATCAAGGGGGCCAGTGCTACGGCCCGGACAAAACCTGCCACCCTTTCCAACGGGGTTGAAATCCAGGTACCTGAATATCTTGAAAACGGAGAGATGGTCAAGGTCCACACCGAAACCAGAAAATATATATCCAGAGCTTGATCCTTCAAAATAGTTCGGTCAATACGGTTGTTCAAGTTTTGAAACATACTGGTCCAGTATCGGCTCAAGCTTTTTTCTGGACAGACTCAGGTTACCCTGGCGGAAAAAGTGAACGTCGCCGCACTTAAACCCTTGGGGCGGGGGGATTAATTCTAAATCAAGGTTAAATGCCAGCATGGCGGAGATGGTTGTGAAAAGAACGGGGGATTTGCAGAACACCGCAATTCCCCTTGAAAATTCAGGGGTGCGCTGGGTGTTCATGGTCATCAAAATATCTGCCTGCTCTTCTTCTGCATAGGTTTCAATGCCCTTGGCAAGATCCATGTCCCTGACCATCCATTGCTCAAGGGCCAAAGGCACCGATGCAACGGTGCAGATTACCTTGTTGAATTGAAATGTCTTGCAGTCCCGCCTGAGAAGGTCCCTTGTGTCCATTTCACTGATGTCTGATTTGGCTGCGCGGATGCCCTGGTAAAACTTGTCTGTGTCCAGGCCGGCAATGGGTTTCAGGTGCTTTGTCACGGCATGGTCCCTAGGGGTCGCCCGCCCGGCACCGGGGTCAAGATTGACGGTGTCGATCAGAATGGTCCCTAACAAAAGGGCGGCCAGGCTTTGGGGGATTTTTCCTGAAGCACCCCCGCCACAAACATTGATCAGATCTTCGCCCACCAGGGTGGCACAGGACCCCACCGGTTCAATCCGGCGCAGGGTATTGGGGTACAGCTTTAAGTCCTCATGATGATCCAGGATAAGCCTGACTTTTTCTTCGTATTTTGAGAAACCGTTTGTCAGCCGGTTATGGTCCACCAGGGCAAATCCCCTGACCCGGGATATGAGTCTCTCCAATGGTTGGACATCGTCCAGGAAAAAAAGGTTGGCCACATCAATGCCTGTTTGGGAGAGCACCCACCGACTTTCTGTTTTCAGGCGAAAATCGTCTCTTTTAATGGGGATTAAAGGCAGGGCGGAACAGGGCGCTTTGCTGTTCCCCAACACCCAGGCAAGGCCAATGGCAGATGCCACGGAATCCAGGTCAGCCGCTTCGTTGCCGAAAATCAGCATATCAATATCGTGGGTGTGTGCCCTGGCCCGGGCATCAGACAAAAATTGGTTGACCGGGTCTTCTATTTTGTTTTTATTTTCCATGGGACCTATCCTTTATTTTTTTCAGGATTGGCGTGGGCACAGGATCCTTGATCTGTGCGGCGATCTGGAGAAATGCATCCAAAAGGGCTTCTTCAGGTACGGGGTGGTAAAAGGGCATACCCAGAATCTCTTTGATCGTCAGATTCGCCCCCATGGCCCAGGCCAGAAGATGGGCCATGTGCTCGCCGGCCGGGGCCATAATTTCTGCACCCAGCAGCCGTCCCCTTTGGGGGTCGGCATAAATTCTGGCCCTCCCGGCAGCTTTGCCAAGTATCATTCTGGCCCGGCCAAGTTCTTCCCAGGACGCCTCGCCCACCACATAATCAATGCCTTTTTCCGTCAGGGTTTTGTGGGACAGGCCTGCAATGGCGATATCCGGCGAAGAAAAGGTGATTTGCAGAGGTATTCGTTTTTTAAATCGGGTCGTGGTGCCGACACAGGCGTTGTAACCTGCGATGGTGCCGTCATCGGCGGCTTCATGGAGAATGGGTTTAAGGCCGTTTACATCCCCGGCCAGAAACACGGGCAGATTTCCGACCTGCAGGGTTTCAGAATCAAAGACCGGCATCCCTTTGGCATCCATGTCAAGTTTTAAGCTTTCAAGGTTTAAACCTTGGAGCATGGGCCGTCTGCCCGTGGCGATCAGCACCCGGTCCACGGTCCAGCGTCTGCTGCCGGCGCCGACTTCAAGGCCGGTTTCGGTTTTGCCAAGAATTTTAGCGGTGCCAAGTTCAATAGGCATCTCCTTGGAAAAATGGTCAAAGGCATATTCTTCAAGTTTGGGGTCGGTCAGCCCCCCTGCCGTTTTGCGACGGCTGACGGCGGTCACCTGAACCCCTAAACGGTGCAGGGCCTGGCCCAGCTCAATACCGATGACACCCAACCCAAACACGGCCATGGTTTGGGGCAGGGTTTCCAGTTCAAAGAATTGGTCCGTGTCAATTATAAATTCTTTAAAC
>Ga0193964_1000382_pt1 | contig 21872 bp, 17 predicted proteins | sample FB_7_MG_FD_140323 | JGI IMG/M metagenome (GOLD analysis project Ga0193964, IMG submission 140323) | Microbial mat bacterial communities from the Broadkill River, Lewes, Delaware, United States - FB_7_MG | ecosystem: Environmental > Aquatic > Freshwater > River > Microbial mats | place: USA... | reverse complement strand
CTTCACTTTCCGATATTTACCAAGGGTTGCCTTATTTAAATAACCACCCATCTCCTTTTCAATCTTTGTCAAATTGATTTTACGGAATTCATCAATAGCACCATTCAAAACATCATAGGCACAGCTCAGAACTTGTTTGCGCTCATCAAGCTCATCAGCACGAGAGCGAAGCTGTGCTTCACCAACGTCAAGAGTAGAACACTCCTCTAGGCGTCCCTGCAACACAGCATCTTGCCGTAGCAACGTAAGCAAAGTCGCTTCATCATGCTGTATTTTATTTTTCAACTCCGACAGTTTTAATTTTGCATCAGGAATATCACTTGGTGTCAGATGCTGTACGTCACGATTAAGATCACATTCATCAGTTAAGGGTTGCTCGTCAGCACAGCTGTAACTGTCACAACCTTCTACGTTGAGCTGATGTCGTATTTCGCTTAAGCGCAGCAAAATATGTTCATGAGACTCAAGAACTTTTTTCATTTTAACAAGTTCAATTGCTGAACAGGATAACCCATGGTGCTCAAATTCAGCATCTAGCTCATCTAAGCGTGAACGATCTTCAATACGGCGCAGTTCGACTTGATTAATTTTCTCTTGTAATCGCGACTGAGAAGCTTTTTGCTGGCGATATTTAACAAAAAAACACCCCCATACAATCAAAAACAGAGCGCCAAAAAGCAACAGAGCTATGGACTGTTTATCTGGTTGAAAATTCAACAAAACCAACAAAGCAAATAGCGGCCCTAATGTCGCTAAAAGGGATTTTTTCCAACACGGCAACATGATCCCCTTCAACTCTTTACGCAGCGGAATCATCTCCTGTTGAAGGGACACAAGATCGCAACGAATATCATCAGCGCTGGAAAGCAAACGAGGTAGATCTTCAGGTATTTCAGCGGGCAATCCCGCATCAGTCAATGTTTTTTCTAACTGCTGTACTTCTGTCATTAAAGGAGATTGATCAATCGCTGTATTGAGATCATCAACTGGCTTAACCATAGTAGGTTGAACATCATCCTCGTCTTGCCACTGTTGTTGTATCCAAACAAGATATTCAATACCACTATCATAATCACTTCTATCCTGATTTAGCTTTTTCTCCAGTTCAGCTATTTGTTTTTGTAACTGCTGCGACTCAACGCTCCATTGACATATCTGCTCACGCTTGCCATCAAGGTCACCAAGCATATCCATAACAACATCAAGCTCTTTGGGTGATGTTTTCAACCCATTCCACGGGTTTTCACAGGTGATCTCTAAGTAATCATCTTGTAGTGATTGGCGCACAAGATCACTATCACCATGGACAAAACCCGACAAAAGAATACGTATTTGATGCTCAATTTGTTTTGCACTTGAAGGGAAATCCCCCTGACCAACGAACAGTGAAGCACGAAAAAGTGTTTCATCGTGAATACCGAGAACATTTTCCAAGTAATCACGATACTCCATCTGTTGTGGCGTACGCTCACCAACGGCAACAGTTGCGGCATAATGATCTTGCTGTTGATACATATCATCTGATTGCTTTAATTCAACATGATCCGTATCAATATTGCGCTCAATAAAGACATTATTACGTTGATTCTCAAGAATCAGTGCAGCGCTGGTTGGACCACTTTGCCCCCAAGGTTGATAACGTTTCTTGTTGTTTGAGCCAAAGAGAATCGCAGGAACAGACTCCATCATCGTCGATTTACCCGCTTCATTCGGGCCAATGACAAGATTCATTCCACGTCGAAACTCGTAACTTTTATCGGTAAACAGACCAAAATTTTTCAATTCTAGGCTACGTAAAATCATAAATTAGCCTTTGAATTTGAAACGTTGATGGCATTAAAACGCTGCAAAAGATCGCGTAATGCAAGTTCATAAATCCTCAACTGATCTACATCACTATTATTTTCATTTAAAACAATAAAAGATTGTGCCAATTTACCACGCACCGTATTTTCCTTGGCCATTGACTGCAAATAGAGACTATTAAGTAAAGAGGTATGGTCGATAATTTCGAGATAAGTAAACAAGTTTTGGCATTGATCCAAAATTCGATGTAGGGACAGTGGATATTCAATTGCACCAACAAGTTCAACCTGCAACACGAGATTTTCTTTTGCCAATTGTGCGATCTCTGTGTAGACACTACGTTCGTCACCACACTCAGTAATATCAAGAGTCACTCGTTCAAATAAAGATCGTTGAATTTCAACGAGTTCAACATGGTTGTGCTGACCATCAATCGTTACAATAGCACAATGACAAGGACCTTTTTGAGTAAAATCAAGCGCTTGAGGAGATCCAACACTACAAGCAACAATGACATCATCAACAACAAGCTTGGCGGGGTAACGATTTCCTACAGCAATATAGCAACAACCTAAACCCTCAAGAAACTCTTTATTATGGATCAAATAATCATAGTAAGGATTAGAGCATTCATCATCGGATACTGACTTTAAAAAGATCCCCAGATGATAATTATTAGCTAACTCGTCGTTTTCTACGCAGGTTAAAGGTAACCGACCTGTTATAGGTTGTTGAATTAGATGGAGGAATAGACGACTTTCGCCAATCTCCAGTTCCACAGGGTCACACCGATTTGATTCGACACAGTAGTGTTGCAAATCGATATTATCAGGGTATTTATCTTGATTGGTTAAATAAAGAACAACGGCTATTCCGTGCTCTTCAAGGCGATGAAAGGCAGAAAGTACAGTATCAGTCCATTCATCGCACGATGTAACACTTGAAAATAAATGACCTAACACCATAAAGAGGTCAACTTGATGCTCAATGGCCAAATCAACCATGGCATTAAACGTTTCAAGTCGGTGACGAACATGACAATCACTAAACTCATTTGTGAATAGTGGCGTAGCACCTAAATCAATATTGGATGTCTGTAGAATCTTTATCACTTTGGTAAAATCTCAGCTCTTATTATGATGATAAGTAAGATGAATAAGGAATTCACGGTTACCTTTAGGTCCTAAAACAGGGCTTTCAATCACATCCTCGACCAAACAGCCTAGCTGTTCAGATAACACTTTTATTTTTTCGACAACCTCAGCGTGTTGATTAGGATCGCGAACAACTCCACCTTTGCCAACCATCCCCTTGCCAACTTCAAATTGTGGCTTAATCAGAGCAACAATTTCGCTGTCAGCAGCCATAAGTAACAACGTGGGCGGCAAGACCTTATCGAGAGAAATAAACGAAGCATCAATCACGGCAATACTCGGTCGCTCATCGAGCTGATCGACTGACAGATCACGAATATTTGTTCGCTCAAGGTTGTTGACACGCTTATCTTCTCTCAACTTCCACGCTAGTTGACCATAACCAACATCAACGGCATAAACCTTCTTTGCCCCTTGCTGCAATAAGCAATCAGTAAAACCACCTGTTGAGGCACCCACATCGATTGCAACTCGATCAGTAATGGTTATTTGAAAAGCAGCTAAACCACCCGCCAACTTTAAACCACCCCGGGAAACATAAGGGATATCTTCACCGCGTAAACGTATTTCAGATTCACAATCAACTTTTGTTCCAGCTTTATCAATCACTCGATCAGAAACGAGAACTTTACCCGCCATGATCATAGCGCGAGCACGTTCTCTTGAGGGACAGAGACCTCGATCAACTAACAATTTATCAATACGTTCTTTATATGATGACATAGAGAAAACATTCACTTTATAGGTCTTGAAGTAGCAATCACAAATATACAGCCAAACCTTGCTAAAATAGCACAGCTAAGACGTCACCAGCAACAAGTCACAACACAACAATCGCGATTAATGGGTAAGCGTAAAACTTAATGAAACCAAAGAGAGGTAATTATTTGAAAAAAGAGATTTGCTGTGAACTGAAGTGGGTTAAAGCGGTTAGCGTGAGTGCAAAAGATCTAAATAACCTTCACGACCATTGGTGAAATTGATAATTTTAACTCCCATACCTGCGTGCTTTACTTTACGCAACAGATTTGGCGGTACTTTGCGCGCCCAATGAACCCGACCTTCTAATCTAATAATTTCACCACTTGGTGACTCAAGTTCAAGAAGCAGTACCTCTCCAGGCTTGAAGACAATAAATGATTTAATACATAACCCAGTTTCCGACATATCGGACGTAAATCCAATTTTAGAGGGAAATTCCGGTCCATACATCACTCGTACGCGCCTTAGAACTCGCAGTTTTCTCCGTTTATCACCCATAAACTAATTACTCCAACGAAGTCTTAGTTGATATCTGAATTAATTACCCAAAACACCTTTTATTGCTGATTCAATTATATCGACGCCAACCTGCTCGGTTAACTCAGTTGAATCGTGTCCTGCCCTATCTTGCAATTCATCAACAATAGCGTCACCGACTTGGTGCAAAACAGAACGACCTGCCTTGACGACATCGACACTTAGAGATGGTGAACCTAAACTACCACGAACAAGCAAAGGTACATAGCTCCAACCGTCACGCTGCTGTAAATAGGGTAAAACCTTAGCTCTTGAATCCACTTGTCGAGATAATTCTGGTGATAAATAGACTGCCAACTCCGCCTCGATAGCGCCACCATTGCGCCACGTACCAACTGGCTGAAGCCGCGACCGACTCCCCTTAAACTCAGCATCATACTGTAGTTGAGATCCCGTCATAAGATCAAACGTACCGTGCGCCTCGGAGAAGCGAAATAGATGGAACTCCTCAAGTTCCAAAATAGTAGCCACTTCATCCATTAGAGCAGTACCTGACATGGAGCCGTTAACAATATCAAAAACTCCACTACCAGAAAGGTTCTGCTGAACACGTAAAGTTTGCGTACCCGCGCCACGATAATCAAAAGTCGTCGCAGTGACACCAGAAATCGTACTATCATCACCAAGATCAAAGGCCTGTGATAATTGACTGAGTTGAATGTTGCGCGCATTAACATGACCACTATATGCGAACCCCTGACGAGTTAAATCAATAGAACCACTGGTATCAAGTCTTCCGCCAAACACAGCGGCAGATAATGAATCATATTCAAGAACATTATTACGCAATGAGTAATTGCCCTGCACTGAAGTTAGATCGAGCCGTTGAAGTTTCACGTTAGCGACAGAAAATGTGCCAACAACATCAAAGGGCAGTGATGCAGGTCCGGGTTCTGTGATCTCACGCAGCGCGATTGTTCCTCGCGATGAGAAGTCACTTGAATTACTTAATCCACCACGTAAGCCATTCGACATTTTTTCGAAATCTAAAACATCAGCCTCAAGCGTACTTTTAATCATAGGTCGAGACTGCCATAAATTATCACTGGCTAAATCGAGATGCAGGGTATTATCACCCACAACAAGTGACAAATCGCTGCTATGAAGAGAACCACCTTGAGTTATTATTGTTCCCGACAATGAAGGACGCAAGTCGTTCACACTGGCTTGTACAGCATCAAACTTAATTGTGGATTTTTGAATTAATTCGAGACCTAGAGAACCCCTACCGCGTAAAACAAGATCAACATCAACATCACCAGCAAGGTCATAACTTGAAAACTTGCTTTCTAATGATCGGGGTAAAAGATCGTGCCCCTTTCTCAGAGACCAGCCAGGCACAACAATATGAAGATCAACATCAGGTGTTGATGTTGCAAGAGATACGCGCCCAGCTAGTTTGGCATAAATACTATCGTAATTTATCTGTAAGGCATCAATTAAGACAGTACGCTGAGAATCAATGGCAATATCGTATTTGGCCTCAACAACGTCCCCCCTTAGCAGAAAATCTGACACCGTTGATGAAGCATAATCGAGTTGATAAAGTGTAACGATACCATCTGAACTTAAAGCGTTTGTACCGCCATTGAAACGGGCATTGATACCAACCTTCAAAGCATCAATCCGACCATTGATTTCATCACGATAGTAAGGTTGAAACTGAACTAAATCGAGTTGATCAACAATCAACTTAACGTTATAGCGATCTTCAAATAAATTAACCGAACCTTCAATATCAACAGGAGCACCATTAAGCTTCCCCCACAGTTCAAATTTAAAATCATTGTGCAATGAAAAATCAACCAAATGGAGATCGAAATGAGTCAATTTATAACGGTGAGGTGCGTGGCCAAAGGTGTAATCTTTGAAGAGTAATTCGCCATCTTGAATATATAAATGTGAAATCAGGATATCAATATCAGAAACCTGTTTCCCATCGACACTTGAGGATCGATGACTTAACTCTTTTTTTGCGACAAAAAAATCCTGATAATTAAAATGTCCATCACTAAGGCGTTCAAGGTTCAAACGGGGATGCAACAATTTGATTTCATCAACAACAATACGTTGAAAGAAAAGGGGCAACAACTGATAACGCAAAACAACTTTATCAGCCGCAAGAATCAAGGCACCATCTTCATGACGCAACAACTCGATATTTGCCAGTGTCGCACCGGAAAACAGCGTAACATCGATAGCTTCTAAATTAACGTCACATTGCAATAGGCGTTCAACAACAGGTACAAATGTCGTTCTAATGCGTTCAGGAGTGATAACAAGGCGAGCTAAGATGAATAAGGCAACAAAGAAAAGAAAGGAACCAAGAACAAAAAGACTTATATAGCGACGAACCTTGCCTGACATATCCCCTCCCTTTCCTTTTCCATAAAAAATATAGAAGAGTTTAATTATGCCAAAGGTCTAATATAAATGCAAAGATTCTGCCTTAATAATTTAGCAATTATCATTCTTAAATGATTTAAGGACGTTATCTGGTAAATTTTGGCAACTTAATGGGGCGTTATAATCCTTAATTGATTGAACATAGCCACACTCTTTAGGCAATACTCCCATCTTTACGATTTCGGGAGTAAGGGCAGCGCAACCCTCTTTCAGTTGACAACGTTGCGGGTAAATAAGACAAAGGTTTGTTTTACTGTCCAGATAATCACAAGGGATGTCTGTAAGATAATAGCGCCCACGATATTCAATTTTTTCGTAGCAACACTGACCACAGCACAAACAGATTTTTTCCCACGCTTGCTTATCAATCCCTTCAAATGACATGAAATGATTAATCCTTTAACGCTGTCAAAACAGCCTTAACTTCAACAATGATATCAGCGGCGCTTTCACTGTGTTCTAGATTTAAAAACTTCTTAAAACAGTACCGAACCTGCTCTTCATCATCGCTATCGAGGGCAACATAACCTAATGTCAGCCATGCAGCAGCAAAACAAGGATCAAATTGAACGGCTTGCTGAGCAAACTTTTTCGCCTCTTCTAGCTCACCATCTTCATAATAAACTTCAGCTAAATTACTCGCAGCCTCAGGATCTTCAGCATCCAGCTCCAAGGCGCGTAAAAACCACCCTGTCGCCTCGTCAAGATTGTCTAGATCGAGGGCAAGATCACCCAGTGAATTCATGGCATTCAAATTACCACTGTCTAAATCGATTGATTTCAAAAAACAATCTTTAGCTTCAGTGTTGTTCTCATTTGCAACAGCAATCAATCCGATACGCACCCATGCTTCCGAACCTGAATCGCCTCGTGTTAAAAGCTGATTATAGTAATACTGGGCTTTATCATAATCAAGTAAAGAGAAGTACTCATCGCCAAGAGCAAACAGCACATCATCACTGGCATCAGATTGCTTTACCCTTTTTAAAAGCAAATCTAAAGACTGCTTAGAACGACCTTGCTCGGACAATGATTCGGCTAAGAGCACCAAAACATCATCATTATCTGGATAATTCTGATAGGCATCTGTTAACAGACTAGTTGCTGCGCCATATTCTCCACGTTCAATCATTTGAATTGAATCGTCGATTACCTGTGCCACTGATTCCATCTCTAACACTCCTCAATCTAATTATAATAATAATTAGTCTTGGGCTAAACACTCAATAAACTCTAACAAACCCCACGGCGAAGCAGGAACTTTTGCAATCCCAATATCCAATTGGTCTGCCATCTGCTCTAAACTCATATCATCTAACAAAACCTCATCACCTTCACGACAAACAACATCGGGCAAGATAAGAGCTACACCGAGATCTTGACCAGACAATTGATCAACAATGTCGCCACCAGAGAGTAGTCCTGTAACGGTTACATCGCCAGCGAAAAAGTTGTTTTCAATCACCCTTACCTGTAATAGTGATTGTGTTTTTTTATTAAATTCAGTAATAAAACGTGTAACTTCATCTGCAGCTGAAACGCCTGTCACAATCGTCGCTTTAATCCCTTTAAATTGACCAGCTTCATTAATAACATCACGACTATCACGGCGAAATAACGGCACGAGACCAACACCATTTTCTAGCAACGAAAGCTCTTCATAATCATCAAGGGGAGGAAAATCAATTTTTGCTTTAATATATAATTCATCGGCAGCAAAAACAAATCGTGTACCATGCTTTTGGATCAGCTTCTTTTGCTCAGAATGAATCGAACTCAAAACCTCTTTCGCTTCTTCCGCAGTAAAAATACGCAATGATGGCAATTTATCTCTGTGACCCGTTAAGCCAACAGGAACAATAGCTAAAGAGAGAACGCCAGGATACAGATCAGCTAAATCATGAATACTCTGTGTGAGATACTGATTGTCATTATGTTCAGGACATAGAACAATTTGGGTATGTAGTTGAATTCCACCATCAATTAAACGCTTCAATATTGGCAATACGGCGGGTAAATCGCGTCCCAATAATTCACTGCGTTTGTTGACATCCGTTGCATGAACAGACACGTAAAGTGGGGACAATTTCTGTTTCAATATTCGACTAATATCAGCCTCTGATAAATTTGTCAGTGTGATATAAGCGCCATATAGGTAAGAAAACCGGTAGTCATCGTCACGAACATATAGACTTTTTCGTAGCCCCTTCGGCAATTGGCGAACAAAGCAAAATTGACAATTATTCGAACACTGTCGGGGTTGAGGATAAGCAAACTCAAGCCCAATCGGATCATCTTCATCGCGCTCGAAATCAAGTTCCCAAACTTCGCCATCCTTTTTAACCACATCCATCACAAACTCTTCACCATGAGTTTGCAATTGGTAGTCAATTTGGTCAGAGATCAATTCACCATTTATGGACACAAGAGAATCCCCTGACTCTAGTTCTAATTCGTCAGCAATACTTCCTGGCACAACCGATTTAATTACGAGCATAAGTTTCCTAAAAAAGACAGGTCCCCACTGAATTTCAGTCGAGGACCTGTTGTGTGCAATACTATTTACTATCTATGAAACGTTAGTCACGACCACCATGCAACTTAAATGTGCCATCAGCTGATGTTATTGTTGAGATCGCATGCTTATAAAGTAAAAAGTCACTGCCACCTTCAATCAGTACGCAAAAGTTATCAAAAGACTTAATAAAGCCCTGTAGTTGTTCACCAGACATCATAACGACATTAATCTTTACGCGCTCTTTACGTGCTTGATTAAGATACTGGTCCTGAATATTAAATGGTGTTTTAGCCATGGCCCCTTACTCCTTCACTCTTCATTTAAATAAAAATTCATCAATCCATGCCAGAATACTATCAAAATCGGTGTTGTAATCAACCCAATTTATTGATTTATCTTTGCGAAACCACGTCATCTGTCGTTTCGCATAACGTCGAGAATCACGTTGAATCCAACTTATGGCTTCATCAAGAGGCAGGTTATCACATAGATGTGCAACCGTCTGTCGATAACCAATTGTTTTCATCGACTTAAGCTCAGCACCATACCCTTTTGCGAGTAACCGCTGAGTTTCATCAATAAGTCCTGCGGCAACCATCGCATGAACCCGTTGATTTATACGATCATAAAGTATTGGCCGATCTACCGATACAGCAAACTTCAATGTTCGATACCGTTGTTCAGAAAAGCCATGCTGCTTTTGCAATTGTGAAAAGGGTGTTCCCGTTGCGTCATAAACCTCTAAAGCACGAACAATCCTTGTCAAATCACGACAATGCAAGACTTCAGCCATGGATGGATCAACGTCCATAAGGCGTCGGTGCAACACACCTTGGTCTTGAGATTCATCATCTAAAAGCTGAGCCCTAAGTTGCGAGTTTTCATCAGGACCATCCAAAAGTCCTTCTGTTATAGCCCGAATATATAATCCTGTACCACCGACAACAACTGGCACCTTGTTACGACTAAGTACATCTTCGATCGCAGCATGAGCTAACTTAGCATAATCTGCAACACTGACGTCTTGATCGGGATCAATAATGTCAATGAGATGATGACGAACCGCACTTTGCTCCTCGACCGTAACCTTTGCTGTACCAATATCCATCTGGCGATAAACTTGCCGTGAATCAGACGAAATCACTTCAATTGGACAGTGTTGAGCAAGCCTTAAAGCAAAATCTGTTTTTCCAGATGCTGTCGGACCACCTATAACAATAACTGGCTTATCTTTATCACCTATCATATCCGCCGAAACATCTTTTCTATATCATTTCGTTGCAGACGCTGTAAAACGGGTCGCCCATGAGGACAATGTTGATTAAAATCAACGCCATCAAGTTGCTTAAGTAATGATTTCATTTCAATCACATCTAGTCTTTGGTTAGCACGAATCATGCCATGGCACGCCATAGTAATCAATACTGCATCAAAAGCATCTTGCGTCAAGGCGCTATCACCAACAGATGTTAACTCCTCAAGAACGTCACACACCATTGATTTCACATCACTTTCTGCCAAGAATGTCGGTATCGTCTTAATCGCCCAACTTAATCCGCCAAAATGCTCTAGTTCAAATCCGAGCCGTTCCATTTGCTGTTGCTGATCACGTAGTTCAGTGTCCTCACGTATGTTCAACTCAATAATGTCGGGAAATAGCAACTCCTGAGCGGCGATACAACCAGAAGAGTATTGCTTTTTAAAACGCTCAAAACCTATTCTCTCGTGAGCGGCATGTTGATCAATCAAAACTAAATCAGTACCATCTTCACATAAAATATAACTTCTCTGATACTGACCAATAACAGTTAACGACTCAAAATAACCTTTATCATCACTAGGTAATTTAGCCAAATCATCGTCAACGACTTCACGGTGTTGCTGCGTTACAGTATCCACCCGATAAGCAGGAGCATGTTCGGCAACATGGGCCAGCGGGGCAACAGGCTTTTCAGTAAACGGTCTGTCAGCAACAAGACAATCAATAGATCGAGACTTTTGGTTTGCGATTCCATGATCAAGCGATGGAGAAGGAAATGGCATCTGAGCAATTGTTGCTTTTTCTCGCGTTGAATCACGCAACACATTACGCACAGACTGACTCACAAATTGATGCACAGTTCGTTGATCATGAAAACGAACTTCGTGTTTGGTCGGATGGACATTTACGTCAACCATTTCAGAATCAAGCTGCAAAAACAACACGCAAACTGGATAACGCCCCTTCATCAATAATTGACGATATCCATCCATAATTGCATGGTGTAAAACACGATCCTTAACAAATCGTCCATTAACAAAACTATAGATCGCCGACGTTGCCGAGCGATTTATGGTCGGCCGAGCAACAAAACCCGACAAAACCATCTGCCCTTGGTTGGAATCGACAGGGAGTAGCTCGCCTACAATCGTTCGTCCAAGCACCATCGCTATTCGATCAAGTGAACTGTTTTGTCGATAAAGATCTAAGATCACACGCCCATTATGAATTAATTTAAAATGAACGGACGGGTGCGCTAGAGCCAAACGCGTTATAATTTCAGAGATATGACCAAATTCTGTATCATCTTTACGTAAAAACTTTCTTCGCGCAGGAAGATTAAAAAAAAGATCTTTTACTTCAAAAGTTGTACCGCAAGGAACACCAACCTCGTCTGTATGTTTTATTTGACCGCCAACAAGGTCGAGCCGTAAGCCACAATCATCATCCGCACTGCGGCTCAACACTGACAAGCGCGATACTGCTGCAATAGAGGGTAAAGCTTCACCACGAAAGCCGTGATAAGCAAGATGGAAAAGATCTTCTTCACTGCGAATTTTACTGGTCGCATGGCGTTCAAAACACAAAAAAACATCATCGTGTCCCATGCCACAGCCGTTGTCTGAAACAACAATCCTTTTTTTACCGCCACGATCTATCTCAACGGTCACCTCATCTGCACCTGCATCGAGTGAGTTTTCAACCAACTCTTTGACAACCGATGCTGGTCGCTCGACAACCTCCCCTGCTGCAATTTGATTACACAATTTTTCAGGAAGAATTTTGATCTTTGAGTTCATTCGCGCAACATTTTCCTACAAATCGAATAAAGACGAAAAAGGCCGGCTAAGCCGGCCTAAAAAAACCATATGGTCTAAAAAACTATCTCTTTTGTTCCATCTTTGCTAACAGAGCTTCAATTTTACCAAGATGCTGATCTACACCATCTTGAGTGCCAACATGCTGCATTTCAGTCAAGCCAAGATCACCTGCAACACTTTGGACAATTTGTGGAACAACACCCGGAAGTTTTTGCATAAACGCTTCAAATAAACAGTTATCACAAAGGGTGTTAATCAGCCGCGGGACACCACCCGAATAGCGATAAATCAACTGAACGGCGGGCCCTGAAAACAACATGTTTTTAGCACCAGCAACCTGTAAGCGATGCTTGATATATGCAACAGTTGAGGCTTCGTCAAGTGAATGTAAATAATAACGTAAAGCAACTCGTTGAGCGAGCGGCTCATCAAGGCGCAAACATTCTTCAACTTCAGGTAAACCGAAAAAAATCAGATTTAAAAGTTTCTTACCGGGAATTTCAAGATTTAATAACCCGCGAAATTCCTCCATTAGTGCTCGTGTTTGCAACATCTGTGCTTCATCAATCAAAACAACGGCCCTACGTCCCTCTTGTTCTATCTCAAGCAACCGCTCATACAATTGCTTCAACACTGTCATTCGGTCAGCAGCTGGCTTTACAACTCCTAGTTGCATCGCTATTCGCGTTAAAATCCACTCTGGAGTAATTCCAGAATGAACCATAACAAGCAATGAGGATTCATATAGATCAACAGACAAGGTATCAAGTAAACGACGCGCTAAAGTCGTTTTACCAGAACCAATACCTCCAACGAGAACAGCTAACCCTTTATTTGAATCAACAATGCGTAAAAAACGCACAAGAGCCTGACTGTGTTGCTCGCTATCGAAATAAAAGCGGGCATCAGGTGCATTCGAGAAAGCTTCTCGTTCTAAGCCAAAATGTTCTATATATTTCATTCCAGAAATCCTACCAAGCTGGTTTAATCAATTCACTATCTGTTTAAAGATATGAAACTCGATTTGTTTCTGAAACTGAATCGTCATCAACTAAATCCTTTAGTTCACCGATTTTCACCGTCACATTGCGAAACTGGGGATCATTATCGGCAACGACCTGATAACTCGACAAAGCATCTGCATAGCGATGCCAAGCCTCATACAAGAGTCCAGTTTCATAATACAACAAGACTTGATCCTTGATCGACACAGAAGGATCACTTAGTCCCGCAGTTAGCACGCTTTCTGCTTCATCATACTTTTGTTGGTCAACAAAACAAGCAGCCTTCAAAGAGATACAATCAAGCTTTCTCGCAGGGCTATTAACGGCCTTATCAAACTCAGCAATAGCATCGTCAAATAAGCCCATCTCTTTATAGGCAATTCCGAGATTATATGAAGACTCTGTATCATCATCGGTGATGACCGTCACAACACCACGTTGAGAATCTGCCAATTCTGGTTCCGGCTCTAATCCTACTTGTGGGTTAATTTGTAGACCATCGAAACTGTGCTCTATATCAGCACTACCATCATGAAAGTCAAAACTTTCAACGGGACTTGATTCTTCAATAGACAGGTCAATTCCATCAAGATCGAGATCAATCGACACTTCAGTCGGCTTACTCATATTGCCAAAGTCAACATCCGGTACATCGCGTTTATTCAACGATTCTTGACGCTGGCCAAGCTGTTCTTTCAAATTTAACACACCGCTATGATCAGGATGGCTCAACTCAAGACGCTTAAAAACGTGTTGAGCTTCCTCAAGCAATCCTTGCTGTAAATAAAAGTCAGCCTCCTCAAGATCTGCCTGAATATCCACGTGAGGTGTATCAACCTCTGAGGTATCTAAATCAAAGAGACTATCACTACTACCCGACTCATCGGCAATATCGAAAGTGATCTCATCAAAAGAGACTTCATCAGAGGAATCATCTGCACTCTCTTCAACCGTGTCAAATTCTAATTCTTCAAATGAAATTTCACTCGAATCAGCGGAATTACCGTCCTGAGCATTGAAAGATTCAACCTCTAAGCCATCTTCGCTCAGTTGTCCTGCACCAAGGTCCGAGGATAGAACATCGAACAGTTTTTCACCTTCACCCAACTCTTCATAAACAGCGTGAAGAGACGATAACAACTCACGATTGTCTGGAAGCAGGTCTCGAACTTGCTCATAAAATGGCTTAATCTCAGCAACCCTTTTTTCAGCAAAAAAGAACTCCTTACCTAGCTCAAGATATTTTAGTGTTTTCACTGCGTCATCTAACTCTAACGCAGAGCTGTAGATCGCAAGGTGGTAGTCTAAGTTAGACGGATTCCAATCAATTAACCGCTCTAGGCACTCAATTTCATGATCAAATTGTGAGCACTGATGAAAACCTCGTGATAATGCAAAAAGGACACATTCATTCTTTGGATGTTGTCTCTGTAGCTTTGTCAGGAATTGAACACCGCCGAGAGGCTCACCATAGTCAACCATAGCAAGGCCATGGCCAATTTGAATACTCACATCATCAGGCCAAACACCGATAAAGTGTTCATAAAAGTTTTGCAACTGCTTATAGTTTCCAAGTTGCTTTAACTTTTGTTCAACGACAGAAAATGCCTCATGAGCCTGATCCTCATCACCGATGCGTGCATAAAACTCAGCAATTCGCATCCCTATTGTCACATTTTCAGGATCTAATTCTCGCATACGATCAAGAACCTTGATCGCCTCTTCATTTTCTTCTGTTTTTTCGTAGGCCTTAAGGAGAGTTCTATACTCAGAAAGCGCATTACCAACAAGGCCCTGTTGCTCATTCAATTGGGCCAGCTTAAAGGTATAGTCTAATTTTTCAGGTACAAGGCGTTGCATCTGCTTATAGACAGCAATCGCTTTTAGGTAGAAGGTATTGTCAGCATAATAATTCGCAACAACCTCATAATGGGACAATGCCTCTTCAACTTTTTGAGTCCGACTGTACAATTCTGCAAGCTTTTGCCGACTGCGCACATCTCTAGAATCGATCTCTACAACTTTAAGATATTCTTTAATCGCTCGAGTCAGATTGTTTTTTTGTAAACATTTCTGAGCAGTTGCGAGTATTTTGTCTTTATTTGCCACGGTGACCTCAAACATTAGAATAAGCCATTTTCGGCTCAAAAAAGATATATATGCTTAAAAACAGTTATTAATGTTAATGCAGTTCATTCTCAAGGTCAAGTGCATAATTGCCTGAATTACCAAAGGAAAATGAATCACTACAGAGCCACCACCAACCTAGCGAGCTGATTTAATTAAAAAACGACAAGCAATAAGCGCGCTGCAAAATCAACACTGCTTTAGCTTTTGAATTTCGCGTAAATGTAGTTTTCGTTTATGCCCAGGGGGGAGATCTCCCAATTCAATATTGGCCATACGAACCCTTTTCAGCGCGCTAACACTAAAACCGACAGCCGTGCACATACGTCTAACTTGCCGATTTCGACCCTCTGTAATGGTCATATCAAACCATGTATTCTTACCTGAATAATTGATATGATCGATTTTAGCTGGTGCAGTCATTCCATCTTCCAGCTTAACGCCTTGCTCCATCTCAGTTTGCGCTGATTGGGACAAATGACCACTCACCTTGACACGGTACGTTTTCGGTATTTTGTGTCGCGGGTGAAGCAAGCTCTGTGAAAGCTCACCATCATTCGTCAACAACAACAATCCTTCGGTATTGAGATCCAAACGACCAACAGGGAATAAACGCTCTTTTACATCCTGCAAAAAATGTAGAATCGTTGGTCGACCTTGTGGATCTTTAAGGGTTGTGACATATCCCATAGGCTTATTAAGGATATAATACTGCTTCTCTTCTAAACGAGGCAGCTCAACATTGTTGAGACATACACGGTCTTCTGACAGACTTGCTTTATCACCCAACTGAGCAATTTCTCCATTGACGGTCACTCGCCCTTGTGAAATCCATACTTCAGCTTGGCGTCTCGACCCTAATCCTGCTTTGGCAATCAGTTTTTGTATCCGCTGTAATTCTTCCATTAACGATCAAAGTCCATTTCTAAAGAGAGGGTAACATCATCAGGATCCGAAAACTCCTTCAATTGCGGCAAACCAGTTAAATCTTTCAAGCCAAAATACTCTAAAAAATGCCGACTGGTACCATACAACAACGGGCGACCAGGAACATCTTTTTTTCCCACAATCTTAACAAGTTGTTTTTCCATTAGTGAACGAATGATGCCACCACTATCCACTCCGCGTAAGTATTCAATTTCTGCTCGCGTTACAGGTTGTCGATAGGCAATCACTGCCAATGTTTCGGTCGCAGCTTTTGACAACCGATTATGTCGAGTGCGATTTAATTTTGCAACCCACGGTGCATACTCAGCACGGGTACGAAACTGAAAACCACCTGCTATTTCCTGTAAAACAATCCCGCGATTTTGTTGTGCATATTCGAGCACGAGTTCATGCAATCCACAACGAAGCAGATCTATCTCAACGTCAAAGATCGTTTGCAAGCGCTCTAACCGCAATGGTTCATCGCTGCTGAACAGTACTGCCTCAAGACGAGATTTCAACTTGGACATTTCGGTATTCAACATTCTACTGATCCTGTACGAGAGGATAAAGATACAGGGAACCACGTGGATTCAGCTGAACAACACGACACTTGTGGCGTTTAACAAGCTCTAAGACGGCAATAAACATGACAACCACCTCTTCACGGCGAGGTAAACCAACAAAACAATTTTTAAAAAGAAGCTGTTCATGGCCGTTCATTTTCGCCACCAAGCGGTCTATGGCCTCTTCAATAGTTAACCCAACAGTGGAGACATCATGATAAATAGGCGGTGGTGGCTCCTGCAATAGATCACGCAAGGCAACAACCAGTTCGAACAAACCAATCGGACCATGATCTTGCCCCTCATGACTCAGCGGATCACTTTGGTCGTCCGCCTGCTCAGGCCGCAAGAAAACATCATGATTAAGCTGTGGATACGTAGCGAGCTGTTCTGCCCCCTCTTTATAGCGTCGATATTCCAACAGGCGCTGAACAAGTTCAACGCGTGGATCAAGCTCATCCTCATCATAATCATCTTCACTATCAGAACGAGGCAAGAGAAGCTTTGACTTGATGTGAATAAGGGTCGCAGCCATAACCAAAAATTCACTCGCTACATCAAGGTTGTGCGCTTCCATTTGATCAAGGTGCTCAAGATATTGTGTCGTGATTTGCGCCATCGGAATATCGTGTATATCCATCTCATTTTTTGTTACCAGATGGAGGAGAAGATCCAACGGACCCTCAAATGCGCTGACCTTCACTTCATACACAATGGAGATGCCTCATAGAGATTTAGCGACTAAACAAAAACTGAACAACATCATTTACAACAACGATTTGCTGACTCGCCAACAATGACACTACGCTAAAAATGATTGGCCCAAGAACAAGTTGCCAAAACTGAGTAAAAAACACCAAGGCAATAACAATCATAAAGCCAAAGGGCTCTAAACGTTGGAGCAAGGCTGCTTGTCGTGAAGGTAATAGCGCAGTCAGCACCCGCCCGCCATCAAGTGGCGGAATAGGCATCAAATTAAACACAGCCAGAATCACATTAATATACAGACCAAATGCAGCCATCATGGCTAACGGTTTCGTTACAACACTCACGTTAAATGAGAGAACAGAGTCGATAAAGCCAACAGCTTGCAAAACAATTGCCGACATGATAGCCAAGCTTAAATTTGCCATAGGTCCAGCCAAGGCCACCCATAACATATTTTTTTTAGGATTACGCAGATTAGAAAAATTAACCGGAACGGGCTTTGCCCAACCAAAGCCAACAAACAATAATGCCAAAGTTCCAACAACATCGAGATGTCGCAATGGATTAAGTGTCAAGCGCCCCAAAAGGCGAGCAGTTGGATCACCAAAACGGTCTGCTGCGTAACCATGTGCGACTTCATGCACCGTTACCGCCAACAGTGCGGGAACCAACATGATTGAAACTTTAACTAAAATATGTTCCATAATCTTAAAACTTCCAATTAAATGTATGCACTAAGTGAAATATCAATTTCTACGATAGTATCACACTATACGATCTGCCGCTTTATCACAAAATTCACTTCATCCTCACGCGTGACAACAACACGGTCAAGACGTGCATCGAGTAACTGTTTCAAGAGTTCACCCATCTTCGGGCCACGTTCAATACCTAACTGCATAAGATCGTCACCCGTAAGTTTAACAGCCATCGACTGAAGTTTGGTTACATAATGTGAAAGAATAGATCGTACCGTTTCATGGGGGGTTATCGCCATAAAAAATAGCACTAACTCTGAACTGGCCCCTTTAAATTGATGGTAAATCTCACGATCCGTGACCTGATGGATTCGGTGATGCTGCCGTTCTAAATTGTGATAAGCACTATAGTAGCTCTCTCTTTCAAACACAAACAACTGCTCTAGCCGCTTGGCGACACAAAGTCTTCGACAAAGTTGCTGCATCTCATCAATATCAAGCGTTGCCGTTAAACAAAGAAAATAAACAACTTCGCGATTTACAACATGATCAAGATAGAGAAATTCAAACCAATTTAAAGCCTTATCGGCTTGAGTAAAGTGCTCTTTTTCCTTACTTGTCACGCTAAGGTTTTGGCTAATAAACTGAAGTAAATTTAGATCTGCCAAACGCTGAACAGCAGGAAAAGGCGTTTCCTCTTTGAGAATAATCATCAATTCGTTAAATAACCGTAGCGGCTTAACTCGTTCAAGAAAGCCCATACTAACAGCACTACGAAGAAGGCGCTCAGTATGCATCCCTAACTTGAATCCCAATCGCTGTTCAAAACGCACAGCCCTAAATACCCGCGTTGGATCCTCAACAAAACTCAAGTTATGCAATACCCGAATAGCTTTATCATGCAGATCACGCTGCGCACCAAAATGGTCGAGCAATTCACCAAAAGTGGATTCATTCAATGACAACGCTAAGGTATTAATAACAAAGTCGCGCCGATATAGATCCAGCTTGATCGAAGCCTCCTCAACCAAGGGTAACGCTCCCGGCTCAAGATAGTGCTCGGTACGGGTCGAGGCAACATCAATTTTAAAATCATCATCAAACACCATTACGGCAGTAATAAATTTCTGATGACTACTTACTCGGCAATCAAAACGTTGAGCAAATAGATGAGCAAATTCTATCGCATCACCCTCAACAACGATATCAATATCGAGATTTTTCTTATGGAGCAATAAGTCACGGACAAAACCGCCCACGGCATAAACGCGCAACTGCTCCTTATCGGCAACAAAAGCGATCTCTTTTAGTCGCTGGCGCACATCGGCAGGTAATTGAGTGTCGAGCAAGCGTGTAACATGTCGCCGCGTCAAGCTATAGGCATCCCCCTTAATCACCTGTCGAGAACCACGATACAACTTCCGCCCCTGTGACACGGTATGGCGCAAAAGATCGGCTCGCGTGACGACACCAACCAATTCACCATGATCAACAACAGGAACAAAGCGCTGATGTTGTTCGGCCACCAATTGTTGAATCACATCGAGGGGACTACTCGACGCAACCGAACCAAATTCTGTTGTCATATACTCACTAACAGCAATATCGGATAAGCCATGATGAACGGCGCGCTCAACAATTTGCCGCGATAAGATACCAACTAAAACACCACGTTCAACAACGGCCAACCCATTAACGTGATAGCGCGTGAGCATTTCACGTGCACTGTGAATCGAATCATTACCTTCAATACAACGCACAGGTGCCGACATGAGATGGCGTGCCAAACAATGTGGTACGATATTATTTTCTATAATTTTAGGTAATTGAGTCATCACTTCGACAAGTGTTTGATGACGCACCGTTGCTGACGCAGCCGTTGCGTGACCACCACCGCCAAATTCAGACATCACTTGCCCAACATGTAAATCATCAATTCGAGAACGAGCAACCAAAAAAACTCGGTCCTCTAAGCGCACCGCAACGATCAAGACATCAATGTGTTCCATGTCGCGGATTTTATGCGCTAAAACAGCAACATCACCAACATAACAATCAATCGATGCTTGAGCTAAATAGACATCAACACCATTAATTGATACCAGCTGCAACGATTGAAGAAGTTGATGAAGCAACTCAACTTGCGCCACCGTCAATTCACGAATCAAAGCCTGACTGACTTGATTTAAATCAGCACCACAACCATGCAAGAACCCCGCAGCGGCATAGTCATCCTGCGTCACATTGGGGAACATTAAACTGCCCGTATCTTCGTACAGTCCTAGCATCATCATTGTTGCGGTGCCATCATCGGGAACAATCCCCCGATTTTGCAACAGTTTCGTCAGTACCGTTACGGTTGAACCGACAGATTCAATATGAGTCACCGCAGCCTGCCGATTAACCGAAAGCAGAGGATGGTGATCATAGATATGTAATTCAATATCTTCGCGCTGGTACAACTCAGCAAAAGGCCCAATGCGATCTGGCGTATTCACATCGACCAAGATAAGACGTTTAACGACGGAGAAATCGATCTCTTTACTTCGATTAAAGACCAAACTTTTGCCAAGGGGGGTCGTTAAGAATTCACGCAAAGCGGGTTCTTGTGCGCCCGCAAAAACAAGGACAGCATCAGGATATAATAGTTTTGCCGCGGCCATAGCGCCGAGGCAATCAAAATCCGCATTGATGTGAGTCGTAATAAGATCCATTGCTCACCATAGTTGGAGAGTGTACGTACTAAGCTTTCAGACTACCGATCCAATCTTGAATATTGTCGATATTTTTTTCACAACAAAAACCACGAATCCCCTCAACAATTTCAGCCATCGAGCTAGGATTAACCAGATTAGCAGTTCCCACCTGCACAGCCTGCGCTCCAACTAACAAAAACTCTAAAGCATCTTCAGCGGTCATAATACCGCCAACACCGATAACAGGTAATGAAACAGCCTGAACCACTTGGTGGACCATTCGTAAAGCAACGGGCTTAATGGCAGGCCCAGAAAGTCCACCGGTACCGTTTGCCAAGCGCAATCGTTGTGAATGGATATCCACTGATAGACCTGTAAGGGTATTGATACAGCAAATAATATCAGCACCAGCTTCTTCAACAGCTCGCGCCATAACTGTGATATCTGTAACATTCGGTGTCAACTTAACAATCAATGGCTTATCAAGACAACGACGAACCTCAGAAACCACTTGAGCAGCAGCGCATGGTTCGGTGCCAAAGACAATGCCTCCCTGTTTAACATTCGGGCACGAAATATTCAGCTCAATAGCTGAAACAACATCGATGTCAGACAATTTATCGGCAACCTGGATATACTCTTCTAGGGTATTACCAAAAAAATTAACAACAACAGGTGTTTTAAGCTTCTCTAAAAAAGGAACCTTTTCACGCACAAAGGTATCAATACCGACATTTTGTAAGCCAATCGCATTTAGCATACCAGATGAAGTTTCAGCAACACGTGGAGTCGGATTTCCCGCTTTAGGATTAAGGGAGATCCCTTTGGTCACAATCGCGCCAAGCTCATTCAGATCAAGATAGGGACTAAATTCAGCGCCGT
>Ga0193964_1000380_pt1 | contig 21939 bp, 18 predicted proteins | sample FB_7_MG_FD_140323 | JGI IMG/M metagenome (GOLD analysis project Ga0193964, IMG submission 140323) | Microbial mat bacterial communities from the Broadkill River, Lewes, Delaware, United States - FB_7_MG | ecosystem: Environmental > Aquatic > Freshwater > River > Microbial mats | place: USA... | reverse complement strand
TACAAATGAATCTTACCATTTTTCGTATCTATTGAATATTTATTAGATAGATTAATAATTTGATTAATAATACTATCCGATTTATCAAATATTACTATTTTTCTTGATGTTAATATTTCAATTCCTAGTAATTTCCCATTATCTTCCCATTCAATAATAGTACTTTCAGGATCTCCATCGAACATTTCTCTTAATTTTTCTATATTTTTATTCATTAATTAAATACCTGCCATAATTTTAATTTAGTCCCTTGGATATACTCATCATTGTCTAAATAAATCCAGCCTTCTTTTCCATTACTTTTTTCTATCTTAATCCAATTTTTAAGATCACTTTCAATAAATTTAATTCGCTCTTTTTCATTTACCAACAATTCTTTTTCACTATCTACATTTTTATCTGCAAACAGTTTAAAACTTTTTAATACTGTATATCTGTTATTTAGCGAATAAAGTTGATTGCCCTTTTCATAAAAAATATTTGATTCATTTAAAATGTAATTAGATTTATACTCAATTCCACCCAACCATGGAGCCATTTTGGTTACAACAACTTCTCCATTTTCAATTAATGATAAATCATCTTTTATACTATCAACAATTCCCAAAGAAATGATTTCATGACCATTAAATCGATATAAATAATATCTTGTCTTATCAATTAAATTTTCTTTTATTAAAATTTCTTTCTTATCATCAGATTTATTAATATCAATTATTTTAAATGAATCATCAAAATTCATCGCTCTTGCCTCTAAAATAGCTTCATTTATTTTAAGTTCAAAACAAATATCATTTCCTCCAAAACTTACTCTTTCCTTTATCGCATCCCCATTTAAATCAATTTCTTCTACTTGAGGTTCAAAAAATGTTCCTATAATTTTATCTATAATTTTTTTATTATAATTCTCTATGCTATTTAATTTTTTTCTGTATCTCTCATCAATTTCATACCATGTTTTTTTACCAAAATACCCATTTAAATATTCATCCTCAAACTTATATCCATGTCTTGCATACAATTCATTTTGAGCTATATTCAAGGCTTCTTTAGACAGATACATACTTCTTATTTCAATTTCAGAGTATTTTTGTTCACTACTATATGGTAAAATAAATCCATTTTCATTCTCCATAGCCTTTTCCCAAAACGTTTTTTCTTTTTCAACCACAATTTCATCAATTTCTTTTTTAACTTGAATATTTTTTAATTCTTCTCCCTCATTTTGATAATACAAAAGTGTATTATCCTTTGAAAAAGCTAAAACGTTCTTAAAAGAATCAATAAAATCTTCTTCACCTTTTTCTTTAAAAACCGCAAAATTTGAATCTACTTTTACATATCTATACTTATCTCTTTCGGTGGCTATCTGATCTAATCTAATTACATCTTTAGTCTTTTCAGTACTAATAGCTATATATTCAATATTTTCATCATTAACTGGAATTACTCTTAACCCAATCTTTGAAAAATCAGATTTTACATCAAAAACCTTGCTCTTATTTATTTTTTCAATATCTCCACTGCTAACTTTCCATAAAGGCAATTTAGGTATTTTTTTTAACTTTAAAACTCCATAATATAAAGAATCATCAAATTGATAAAAAGCTATTTCTTCTGGCAATTTTTCAGTGTATTTCATTGAATAATTCTCATTTCTTTTTTGAATTGCATTAAATGTTTCAATTGCTTGTCCTTTTGAAAATTTAAGTCCACTTAAAATTAAAACAACTGGTATCATAACAACTATACAAAGTAATGCTATTATAAAAATCCATTTTTTCTTCTTACTCTTCTTTAAATGATATGGAACACCCGTAATATATGAACTTTTCAATTTAATCTCCCTTCTCCATTTATGGTCTTACCATTTTTTCACTTTTTAATATATATCCAAAATCTTCTAATCCATTAACTTCGTTAATAATCGCTTTACCATTAATTAATGGAGCTATATATTCACAGCATTCCTTCGTCATGCCATTGCCATTATCTAGAATATATTCTTTTGGAACTGATTTAACCCTATTAGCAACTCCATGAATATCAACTGATTCAAATAATGTTTCATATGGATTATTTTTAATTCTTACAATACTTATCATTTTACCACTCTCACCCTCAAGTGCTCTTAAAACTCCACATTTTCCTACTCCAAAAGCTTCTTCTAAATCTGTTTTAGAAACAAAACTAGCTGAACATCTTTGAAGCAAATCAAATGTAATTGTTTTCACTCTTGATTCCAAATGAGTCTTTACAAATTGTTTTAATGGAAATGCTGCTCCGCCTAATTGTTGATGCCCAAATTGATCCTTTAATCCTAAATCCATAGCTCCTACATATTGACCCATTTCATCTCTAATTCCTTCTGAAATAGCAATAAATACTTTGCCATCCTTTTCTTTTTGAACTCTTTTAACATCATTATAAAAAGAATCTAAATCAAATGCTTTTTCAGGTAAATAAATTAAATCTATTCCATCATTTAAAAAATAGTTTGGTAAATATGCCGCTGCTGTTAACCAACCTGCATCTCTACCCATAATTTCAACTATTGTAATTTGTTTTCTTTCATAAACATCTAAATCTTTTTTTATTTCTAAAATCGAATTGGCAATATATTTAGCCGCACTTCCATATCCTGGAGTATGATCTGTTCCTTCTAAATCATTATCAATTGTCTTTGGTATTCCTATGCATTGAACTGAAAATCCATTTTTAATTCCATATTCATTTAACTGAGCAACCGTATCCATTGAATCATTTCCACCTATATAGAAAAACAAATCAATTCCCCAGTATTTAAATTGCGAAAATATATGAGAATATTCTTCTTCTACATTTTCTTTAGCTCCAAGTTTATACCTACATGAACCTAATGCCGATGAAGGCGTATAATATATCTTTTTAATCATTTCTTCTGATAAGTCCGATAAATCTACAATATGATTTCTAAATAATCCTTCAATTCCATTTAATGCACCTAACACTTTTTCAACTCTTGTGTCTTTGATTGCGGTTTGTACAACGCCCATCAAACTTGCATTAATAACTGCTGTTGGTCCTCCTGATTGTGCTACTAAAATACGTTTTTTATGCATATTCTCCTCCTGCAATATATTATATATATTTTTCTAAATATTACTACTCACATAATTATACTTCAAATTATATTATATCATTATTTAACAACTCAAAAAATCTCATTTTGTTTTTTTCTAAAAATATTAACCAAATAATTATATACTATCATCCAGATTGGCATAATAAAACAAATATAAGCATATTGACCAAATTGCAAGGCACTTATTCCTGTAAATCCAAATATTACAAGCGCATTAACATTCCATGGTTCAATAGGTGCAATAATAACACCTGATGCAGAAATATCTGCAGATAATTTTTCTTTTTTCCACCCTAAATTTTCATAATCTAATTTACTTTCTTTTGATGGAATTAAAATACCTAGACTTTGATCACATCCAACCGATGTCATAAAAATACTAAATAATGCATTCCCAACTAAGACCTGCATAGGTTTTTTACCTCTAATAAAATTTCTTTTTATTCTTTTTAAACTACCTGAATAATTTAATAAAAAAGCAAATGCAAGTGCCATTGCAATTATAAAAACAATATTCGCCGTTCCAAAAATTCCTCCGCCATTAAAAAATAAAGATATTTTATTTGACATATTATTTGGATAATATCCTTTTATTAAATAAGTTATTTGATTAACTATTGAATTTCCCTGCATTATTATAGAAAAAACAGAACCTACCATTATTGAAACAATAAAATTGACAGATAAATTAATTCCAATCACTGCTAATACAATATTTAAAATTGGAATTAAAAGCATAAAGTAATTGATATTAAAAAAATTCACTATTGCTTTTTGTAATTCAAGGGTATATCCCACATCAAAAGATATAACCTGATTTGAAAAAATCAAAATATATAATAAAAGAGTAATTACAACACTTCCAAATAAATATGGAAAGAATTTTCTTAAATAGTTTCTATATTTTATTTCATTTGATTTTAAATTGAGATTTAAAAGAAGTGACATTGGAGACAATATATCTGCAATATATGAAGCCGATACTAATAATCCTACAACTAAGGCAATATTAAATCCAAGACTTTTACCTATTCCAATAAAAACTAATCCAATTGTGCTTAATGTTCCTAACCCAGTTCCCATAAAAATAGCAACTAATGCTGTTATTAAAAAAGCAACAATGCAATAATTATCCACATTAATCACACTTAATCCCAAATACATCATTTGAGCTAAAATACCAGAACTCATCCAACTAGCTATATTAGCTCCAAGTAATAATACCACCAAATATATTTCCCAATATGAAATTATTTCCTTTATTATAAATTTAATTAATTTAGTAATACTTTCGCCATTTAATCCCATCACAAAAATACCATATATTATTGCAACTAAAAATCCCAAGCCTAAATTCAAATTGAAAAAAGCACAAAATATTAAACTTATTATTCCAACTGGTAGAATACCCTTTACAAGCATTTTTTTCATATTTTTCACATTTATCCTTAACATATATTTTATTATTTCTTTTATATTGTATTTTATTTTAACTAATATTTATATAGTTTTTTTAACTATTTTTACATTAAATTTTTAGAGGATGTAAGTTATCCTTACATCCTCTAACTAAATATTTCTATTTTTTTAATTCTATAAGAAGTTGTTGCTGCTTAACCAGCTCTCCTTCTTTAACAAGTATATTCTTAACACTTCCAGATATTTTAGATTTTATTTGTGTTTCCATCTTCATTGCTTCAATAACTAATAGCGGGGTATTCTCTGAAACAATATCCCCTTCATTTACTAAAATTTTTGATACTGTTCCAGGTATATTGCTACCAATTTCTTCTGCTATATCTTGATTAGCAAATATAACGTTTTTAACTTCTACATTATTATTGTTAGCTTTATCTTTAATTTTTATATCTCTTCTATTTCCATCTACTTCAAAAGATAAATTTCTAAATCCTTCCGAATCAACTTTGTCCTTTTTTAAATATTTAACAATAAAAGATTTACCTTTATCAATAAATATTTCGCTCGTTTCATTTTCATTTAGTCCATGGAAAAATACATCTGAACCCATTCTGCTTAAATTACCATATTTAAGTTTATCTTTATAATAATTTTCAAAAACTTTTGGATATAATGCATAACTTAAAATATCCATTTTAGTAGGTTTTTCTTTCATAAAACTTATTAATTTTTTCTCTATTTCATCAAAATTTAAATCTTCCAATAATTCTCCTGCTCTTTTATCAATTGGCTTATCTCCTTTTAAAACAATTTTTTGAAGTTCTTTATCAAAGCCACCTTCAGGAATTCCTATCATTCCTTTATAAAAATCTACTACAGAATCAGGAAAAGCAATTTCATTTCCTTTTAACAATAAATCTTCTTTAGATAAATTATTTTGAACCATAAAGATTGCCAAATCACCCACTACTTTTGAAGAAGGCGTTACTTTTACAATATCACCTAATATATAATTGACTTCTTTATATTTTTCTTTAACTTCATTAAATTTATGTCCTAGTCCAAAACTTTCGACTTGAGGTTTTAAATTAGAATATTGTCCTCCAGGAATTTCATATCTATATATTTCAGCTGTTCCTGATTTTAATCCAGATTCATATTCTGAATAAACCGATCTTACTGAAGCATAGTAATCTGAAATTTGTTGTAATTCTTGTAAATCAAACTTAGCTTCTCTTTCAGTGTTTTCAAGTGCAGCCACTATTGAATTAAGAGCTGGCTGTGAAGTAAGACCACTCATAGAATTAAAAGCTGTATCTACAATGTCTACGCCTGCCTGGGCTGCCATCAATAATGTCGCTACGCCATTTCCACTTGTATCATGCGTATGCAAATGAATTGGTATCTTAATTTCTTTTTTTAGAGTGCTAATTAACTCATACGCTGCATATGGCTTTAATAATGCCGCCATATCTTTTATACCTAGTATATGTGCTCCAGTTTTTTCTATTTCTTTCGCTAAATTTACATAATATTTTAAATCATACTTTTTCTTATTTTTATCTAATATATCTCCTGTATAACAAATACAAGCTTCTGCAATTTTATTTTGTTTTTGATCCTCTTCAATTGATACCTTCATATTTTCTAACCAGTTAAGCGAATCAAATATTCTAAATACATCAATTCCACTTTCTGCACTTTTTTTAATGAATTCTCTATTTAAATTATCTGGATAATTTTTATATCCAACCGCATTTGAACCTCTAATTAACATTTGGAATAAAATATTAGGAATTTTTTTTCTTAATGTAATAAGTCTTTCCCATGGATCCTCTTTTAAAAATCTATATGCAACATCAAATGTCGCTCCACCCCACATTTCAATTGAAAATAGTGAATTAGCACATTTAGCCATCGCTGGTGCAATTTTAACCATATCAACTGTTCTCATTCTAGTTGCCATAAGTGATTGATGTGCATCTCTCATAGTGGTATCTGTAAGCAATAATTGTTTTTGATTTAATACCCAATCTTTAAAACCTTCGGGTCCTAATTTGTCTAAAAGTTGCTTAGATCCACTAACTATTTCTCTGCTATTTTCTGGAATTATAGGAACATCAAATAAAGGTTTTGTCCCTTTACTTTCATTAACTATCTTATTTCCTAAAAACTCTAAAACTTTTCTTTCTAAATCTTCTCTAGGTTCAAAGTCCATTATTTCAGGATATTCTTCAATAAAATTAGTTGTGCATAAACCCTTTTTAAATTCATTATGATTTAACACATTAATTAAAAAATCAGAATTTGTTTTTACTCCTTCAATTCTATTTTCTTTTAAATTTCTAACAGCTTTCCTTCTTGCATCCTCAAAACTTCTAGACCATGCAATTGATTTAACAAGTAAACTGTCATAATATGGATTAATATTAGAGCCCGCAAATCCATTCCCTCCATCTAACCTTATTCCAAAACCAGAACCTGTCATATAGACATCCAATTTACCTGTATCTGGTATAAAATCATTTAATGGATCTTCTGTTGTTATTCTGCATTGAATTGCATAACCATTTTTTCTAATTCTATTTTGATCTGACAAGTCAATTTCTGGATCACTTAATTTTTTCCCTTCTGCTATCATAATTTGAGTTTGAACAATATCTATTCCTGTTATCATTTCAGATATAGTATGTTCAACTTGAATCCTAGGATTCATTTCTATAAAGTAATGATTTCCATCTTTATCAACCAAAAACTCAACTGTTCCAGCACTTTTATAAGAAACTTCTTTAGCAATTTTAATTGAATCTTCATAAAGCCTATTTTTAACCTTATCTGATATACCAAGAGATGGTGCAATTTCAATTATTTTTTGATGTCTTCTTTGAATAGAACAATCTCTTTCAGAGAGATGTACTACATTTCCGCTTTCATCCCCTAGTAATTGAACTTCAATATGTTTTGGCGATTCAATATATTTTTCTAAAAATATTTCTGATGAAGCAAAGTTTTTCAAAGATTCACTTAACGCCATTTCAAAAGAATCCTTTATTTCTTTTTCATCTCTAACTATCCGCATTCCTCTTCCGCCACCACCAGCAGATGCTTTTAAAATAACAGGATACCCACATTTCTCGGCAATTTCATATGCCTCTTCACTGTCTTTTATAGGTCTCTCAATTCCAGTAATACAGGGGATCCCTAAATTTTTAGCTAATATCTTAGATTGAATTTTATCTCCTACCGCCATCATACTTTTTGCACTTGGTCCAATAAATACAATTCCAGCTTCTTCACATTTTTGTGCAAATTCAGGATTTTCAGATAAAAACCCATAACCTGGATGTATTGCATCTACTCCCTTTTTCTTTGCTAAGTTTATTATTTCATCAATTCCTAGATAAGCTTCTACTGGATTTTTACCCTTTCCAACCATATAAGCTTCATCCGCTTTAGATCTAAAAAGGGCACATTTATCCTCTTCTGAATAAATAGCAACTGTTCTTATTCCTAATTCTGCACATGCTCTAAAAACTCTTATTGCAATTTCGCCTCTATTAGCGACCATAACTCGTTTAAACTGCACTATTTCATCCTCCTTTTTTGGGCTTATTCCGATTATTATAACACATTTTTATTAAAAATACAGAATTGTCTAAAAATTATCAATTATAAAAAAATAGAGAGCCAAGCTCTCCTTTTTATCATAATTTTTTAAATTAGAAACTATTCCAATATTGTCTTAATTCTTTAGGGCCTTTTAAAACCTTTTTTTCGACCACTAATTGTCCGTCATCTTTGGGAACTATTCTCCACTCTACTAATGAAATCATCATATGCTCTATTTCTATCCCGGTTATTGCTCTTGGATGAACACAACATCCATCATTAAAATATGGTATTTCTCCAACTTCGGGAAATTTAGCTCTATGTGTATGTCCTGCAATTAATATCTTTTTCTCTCTAACTATCCACTGGGATAATCGTTTTTCAACCTTATGTCTCTTTGATCTATTCTTAGCAGGACTCGTTGGGTTTCTAAAACCAATAATATGAGCATATTTCCAAAAATATCTCATAAGAAACCTCGCAATAAACCAAAGGTAGTCATTAAAAATATCACCCTGATGCCCATGTATCAAAAAAATTTCTCCTTGGTTTTCACTTTCTAAAATAATGGCCTCTTGAACTTTTAGTCCTTCAAAAAGAGGTTCTCGCTCCTCTTTCATCTCTTCAAAAAAAGAATGCAAATCTCTTTTTACCACCCAAGGATATTTAAATTGCAAATTGTGATTTCCATAAATCATATGCAGTCTTTCTTCATCATGGTAATCTTTTAATAACTCAAATATATCTGAATGAGCATTTCTAATGTATTTAAAATCTTTATGTTCCCACAATTCATCCCCATCACCTAATTCAATGTAAGTAAATTCATTTTTAAAATAATAAGATAGGGCATAAAAATATATATTTTGATTATGTGCAAATTCATCTGAAAAACTATTATCTCCACGATGACAATCACTAAACAAAATTATTTTTGAATCTTCATCTATTTTAATTCTTTTTGCATTTTCATAAGTTCTACAAAGTCTTTTTTTTAACATAACTATTCCTCAAATCTAATTTATTCTTCTTTACATATTTTAGTTTACAGCTAACAAAAAAACAATGCAATGCAAATCTATATTATTCCAATAACATCTGAAATATGATTTAAATTTTCTTTTTCAACATAATCCTCTAGACCTTTAATAATTTTTAACCCTGCTTTTGTATCTGTAAAGTTTAAAGTTCCAATTTGCACTGCCTTTGCACCTGCCATAAGGAACATAATAGCATCTTCCCATGTACATATTCCTCCCATACCCATTACCGGTATCTTTATTGCCTTTGAAACTTCATGTACCATTCTTAATGCAATTGGCATAATACATGGCCCCGACAAACCTGCATATATATTATTAAACACCGCTTTTTTACTCTTTATATCTATCGCCAACGCTTTAAAAGTATTTACTAAAGAAACTGCATCAGCTCCAGCATCTTCACAAGCCTTTGCTACCTCAACAATATTTGTAGCATTTGGTGAAAGTTTTACCATTAAAATACCATCTACCAAAGGACGTATTTGACTAACTATTTCATATGCCATTTTAGGTATAATTCCAAATGCCATTCCGCCCTCTTTTACATTTGGACAAGAAATATTTAATTCAATAAAATCTACTCCAGCATTATTTAATTTTATACATGCCTCTTTATATGTTTCTATAGAACTTCCTCCAACATTAATAATTGGCTGAGTACCTGATCTTTTCATAAAATCCCAATCATTTTTTAAAAATGCATCAACTCCTGGATTTTCTAGTCCAACACTATTTATCATCCCCGCTTTCGTTTCCCAAACTCTTATTCCATCGTTCCCTGCTTTAGGATTAATAGTAAGCCCTTTTCCAGAAATACCTCCTAATTTAGAAATATCATATATTTCTCCATATTCTTTTCCAAATCCAAAAGTACCTGATGCCATAACTACAGGGTTTTTTAACTTTTTTCCACAAAAATCTACTTGAAGTTTATTCATAAAAAACCTCCTCAGCTAAAAAAACTGGTCCATCTTTACAAGTACGTTTATTACCCTTTGATGTTTTACAAGTACATACTAAACAAGCACCTACTCCACAAGCCATTCTTTTTTCCATTGAAACATAATGAATGGTAGAAGTTTTTTTACACTTTTCATCTAAAACCTTCATCATTATTTCAGGTCCGCAACTAAAAACAAAATCATATTCTTCAGGATTAACTAAGTCGGTAATAAATCCATCTACAGATATTTTACAATTGCCATCTAATTGTTTAAATAAATTTTCTGCATCATTATGCTTTCTAAAACCGCAAAATAAATCACAACTGCAACCTTTTTTAGTCAAATATTTATATGTTAAATAAAATGGAGCAGTTCCTATGCCTCCACCTACTAAAGCTATCTTTCCTTCTACTTCTGGAAAGCCATTTCCATAAGGCCCTTCTAAATCTATTAAATCGCCTTCTCTTAAATAAGACATTTCCCCTGTTCCTCTTCCAATTTTTCTATAAAGAAATGAAATTCCTTCTTCGTCAATATCATAAATACTAATTGGTCTTGGTAGTAATGGATCCAATCCTCTAATTTTAACCATATAAAATTGTCCCATTTTTCCTTTAAATTCACCTTTAATTTTCATTAAAAACAAATCATCTTTAAGAGGTTGATTGTAGATTATTATAGCCACTTTAAAATGTCCTCCTTCATTTTTAATGTTTTTTCTCTAACTACATTTACAAAGTCTTCTGTTTCACATAAACCTTTATGAGATGCAATAATTCCTCTTGATGAATTAACTACAGCACACTTATCTTGCTTAAATAATTTGGCTAAATCTTCTCCAGTTCCACCTTGAGCCCCATATCCAGGAATTAAATAAAATGTTTTATTATATGATTTTCTAATCTCTAAAAACTCTTCTGGATAAGTTAATCCTACAACCGAACCAACTAAACTATATCCACATTCTCCAATAAATTCTTGTCCCCATTCTTCAATTTTTTTCGCAACTTCCATATATAATGAATTTTCATTAACTTTAAGTTCTTGAAAATCTTTTGAACTTGGATTTGAAGTTCTATCTAAGACAAAAATACCTTTTTCTCCAGTTTTTAAATAATCAAAATATGGTTCTATAGCATCAAAACCCATATATGGATTAACTGTAATAAAATCTGCCTCAAAATCACCCGAAAAATGTCCCTTTGCATACATTTTAGCAGTTGATGAAATATCACCTCTTTTAATGTCTGCAATAACAATTATATTTTTACTTCTAACATATTCTAGAGTCTCTTTATATGCTTTTAAACCTTCTAATCCAAAAGCTTCATAACATGCAATTTGAACTTTATAACATGCAACTAGGTCAAATGTAGCATCAACTATTTTTTTATTAAATTCAAATATTTTTTCCCATAACTCCATTTCACTATTCTTTAAATATTCTGGCAAAAAATCATATCTTGTATCCAAGCCAACACAAATTGGACTTTTTTCTTGTACTGCATTATATAAACGATCTATCAACATATTTAACTTCACCCTCTCTAATAGTCATAATAACTTTTCCTCTTAATTTGTCATCTTTAAATGGATAATTTGATGATTTTGTCTCTAAATTTTCTAAAGATACTTTGTAATCATTTTCTAAATCAACCAAAACCAAATTAGCTCTTGCACCTATTTCAATTTTCACAGGTTCTTTCCTTAATTTAATCGATGGATTATATGAAGTTATTTCAATAAATTTCGAAAGTGGTAACCCTGAATCTTGAAATACTTTTTGAACCATTCCAAATGCAAATTCAAATGCTATTAATCCAGGTGAACCATTTATTTTGTCTTTTTGAGTATGTGGCGCATGATCAGTTCCAAGACAATCTATGTCCCCTCTTTCAATACCCTCTATTAAAGCATTTCTATCACTTTCTTTTCTAAATGGAGGATGTACTCTATAATCCATATTGCTTCTATAAATATGATGTGCAGTAACTTCTGCACTAACCTTGTTTCCCTTTTCCTTATGTTTTCTAATTAACTTTATACTATCTTCTAAACTTACATGGCATATATGTAAGTTACCGCCATATTTCCTTTGTAAAAACAAGTCTCTTTCTATCATTTCTGCTTCCGGCTCTTCATGTACCATTAATAAAAAATCATATTTTTCCGAATTAATAAGTGCTTGTTTCATTATTTCATCTTTAACTATCGGCTTTCCGTCATTTGAAAACAAAAATGTATGTTTTTTCATTTCTTTATAATCTACAAACTCATCTTTAAAGCCTTTTGTAACAGCACCTATTTGCATAACTTCGCATAAATTCATTTTTTTTGATCTATTTAAAATGTCTTTAATCACCGCTTCATTATCTACAATAGGGTTTGTATTTGCCATAGGACAAACTGTGGTGAAGCCCCCTTTTAAAGCACTTTTTTGCCCCGTCAACAAATCTTCTTTATCCGTAAAACCAGGATCTCTTAGATGACAATGCATATCTAAAAAAGAGGGAAGTAGCACATAGCCCTTCCCGTCATAAATAGTTTCCTGTTTTGATTCTAAAAGATTTGAAGTAATAGAAGCAATGTGACCATTTAAAATTTGAATATTTTTGATAACAAAATCATTTTCCAATTTTATTTTAACATTTTTAATCCACATCGCAAACTCCCTTCATTCTTATAAATGAGTACGTGCATCACAATATTCGCACTTATATTCCTTTTTCTCTTCATCTACTAAGGAAAATTCTATATCTCCGACATCTTCAATAGTTGAAATACATCTAGGGTTAGTACATTTCATTATTCCATTAACTTTTTCTGGTAATTTTAATTTTATTTTATTAGCTTTTTTACCATTTTCAATTATATTAATTGTAACATTGGGATCTATTAATCCCAAAACTGTAAAATCTAAATCAATATCATTTTCAATTTTAATTAAATCTTTTTTACCCATTTTATGTGATGGAATATTTTTTATTAACACAATTGTATCTTCTAATTTTTGAAGTCCTAGCTGCTTATATATTTTATACCCATTACCTCTTTTAATATGATCAATAACTATCCCTTTTTTTATACTCGCTACATTTATCATGACTATTCCTCCAATCCTAATAATTTTGCAATAAGCGCCATACGTACATACATACCATATTTTGCTTGCGCAAAGTAAACAGCTCTAGGATCTTTATCTACTTCTGTAGCAATTTCATTAACTCTTGGCAATGGATGCATTACAATCATATCCGATTTTGCTAACTCCATTTTTTCATTATCTAAAATATAATATCCTTTAAGTCTTAAATAATCCTCTTCATTAAAAAAACGTTCCTTCTGAATACGAGTCATATAAAGAATATCTAACTCTGGCATAATACCGTCTAAGCTATCAGTTTCTTTATACGCATCCTTTGAAAGACCGTCTTTGATATATTTTGGAATTTTCAACTCTTCTGGTGAAATAAAAACAAAGTTAATATCTTCATATCTAGAAAGAGTTTTTACTAGTGAATGCGTTGTTCTTCCAAATTTTAAATCTCCACAAATACCTACTGTTAATTTATTTAATCTTCCTTTTAGTGAACGAATAGTTAATAAATCAGTAAGTGTTTGAGTTGGATGTTGATGTCCACCATCTCCAGCATTTACAATAGGTACATCTGAATACTTAGAAGCCCATTTTGGTGCTCCTTCTTTTGGATGACGCATTACAATAAGATCTGAATAACATGCAATAGTTTGAGTTGTATCAGCTAATGATTCACCTTTTGAAGTTGAAGAAGCTTTAGGATCTGAAAAACCTATCACTTGCCCACCTAAACGCATCATTGCAGACTCAAAACTAAATTTAGTTCTAGTTGAAGGTTCATAAAATAATGTGGCCATCAACTTACCTTTTCCCAATTCAGCATATTTAGCTGGATTTTCAACAATTTTTTCTGCAAAAGTAAGTATCTCGTCTAACTCTTGAAGATTAAAGTCATTTACTTCTATTAAATGTCTTCCCTTTAACATAAAAACACTCCTTTTCGGTCTCTCTGGACCAGATTAAAAGATTTTGGACAAAAAAAAACTTTCTGAGGACAGAAAGGTATTCGAAACACATTATACCTTTCTAGTATCTCGTACTAGTTTAAAGATATTTTATTACAAATAATCATACCATATATTTATAAAAAGTCAACAAATATTATTATTCTTTTTTCATTCGGCTTATTTTCCCATCTTCTATCATTCTTTCAATGTCTGCAACCGAAACACCAGTATCTCTATTTACTTCTCCTATTGTTGCGCCTGAATGACCATATAAATATTCTTTAACTATATAAAAAGATTTTCTATCAACTTCTTTACAATCCATACAAATTTTAGTCAAATCAGTTGATACAAACATTTTCCCACATCTTTTGCATGTCGTCTTAATTGCCATATTAATACCTCCCTTTAGAAATATACCCCAAATCATAAAATAAAAACAATTCTAACACGTTTGATTATATATTATTTATAATTTTTTTTCATTAACTATAGCAATTAAAATTAATATGACAATATTTTATAGCCTAATAATAAATATTCTAAATTTATTATTAGGCTATATTAGTTAATTTTATTTTCTATTAATTTTCTTTATTATAATTCATTTTCATAAACCAACTTAGGATTAGATACTTCTCCACAAAAAACTTTTTCAACATCATCACTGATTAAAATTTCATATTTTTCAGTAATAACTTGTGCACCTATACCACAATTGGAACTTAATTTTCTAGGTACAGGCATTAAATCGCAATCAATTTTTAATTTTTCACATTCCTTTTTAAATTTGATAGCTCCTGCATGTGTATAAAAAACAAATGTATACTTCATTATTTATTAACTCTTAAATAAATATATTCATCTGCTTCTTCAATTTTTGCGGAAAGATTTTGACTATCTAAAAATCTTATAATATTGTCTTTTGCGGTATTATTGTCAACTATTATTTCAAATTGACTTTCCTTTTTTTCTAATGCTTTCTTCACCATTAATACTGGTTGTGGGCATGACATACCACATGTATCTATTTTCATATTCTATCTCCTACCTCTCTTTTTTCAATATATTACTATTTATAATAGAAATAATTAATACAGCTACAAGACAAATAATTACAGCAATTTGACCATTAGGTGTTGGTCCATTTGGACTAGATGCCAATTTAAAGTTATGAGCAACTCCTGCACCAACAAACAATCCTAAAAATACTATACCCGAATCTGTATTTCCTTCTCCAGCTAATATTAACTGTCTTAGTGGACAACCTCCAAGTAAAACTGATGCCCATCCTACTAATATCATTCCAATAAAATTCCATAATCCATCTGAATGAGCAACTGGTTGATTAGCAAAAGTAAAAGCTACTCCATTTTTTAATACTAAATTTCCAATAAAAGAAAATACAATAATACTTAAAAATCCTAATAACAAATAGTTATCTTTGAACATGATTAAATCTCTAGTTCCACCTACCATACATAACCTTGTTCTTTGAGCTAGAGCTCCAACAACTAATCCTGCCAATAATGCCATCCATATTGGAGCTGCCATTGCTCCAGGTCCTTTGCTTGAGAAAAATAAAAATGCCGGTGCTGCTAATAATAGTATCAAAAGACCCACATTTACAATAGGGAGCACATGTCCATCTATTTTGCTAACTTTATAGTTTCTCTTAAGTGAAAACTCTTTATTTAAGAAAAATATTCCGACTGCAATACCTACAATAAATCCACCTAATCCAACTACTGCATTTAGATCTCCTCCGCCAATTCTTAAAACCATTCTTAGTGGACATCCTAAAAACATTAATGCACCAATCATAACCGCAATTCCTAAAAAGAATCTAGTAATTGGAGCAGAACCACCCTTTGATGAAAACTCTTTTTTGTAAATTGCCATTAGATAAGCCCCAACTATTAATCCAATTATCTCCGGTCTTATGTACTGAACTACCTCTGCCCTATGGAAACCTAACGAACCTGCAATATCCCTAATAAAGCAAGCAATACAAAACCCCATATTTGCCGGATTCCCAAATTTCACTAATATAGCGGCTATTAAACCTATTATGCCACCAGTTAAAATAATCCCCACCTTTTTATTCATGATCAACTCTCCTTTTTATAATTTCAAGTATATTTTAATTCAAAAAGTTATTATTGTCTTATTGTAATTATTTATACAAATAATGGATTTATAATTTTTATTAATAATGCCTTTATAAAAAAATTTTTTATTATAAAATATAAATAAGTACTTTATATTACTAAAATATTACTAAAATTGATTTATCATACTAGAAGCTTACTACTATTTATTTGTTAGGAGATTATAATGAATACATATTTTGACAACGCAGCAACTTCATTCCCTAAAGCTCCACATTTAGGAAATACACTTTCAACATTTATTGAAAACTCCAGTGTAAATATTAATCGTGGAACTTATAAAAATGCATATGATTTAGAAGAAAAAGTTTTTGAAACAAGAGAATTGCTAAGTGAATATTTTGGCTTCGAGGATTACAAAAATGTAGTATTTACAAAAAATATTACCGAAAGTATTAACCTTGTTATTAATGGTCTCTTTGATTCTAATGACCATATATTAATTTCAAATTTTGAACATAATGCTCTAATGAGACCTTTAAATCATTTAAATGTTGAATATTCTAAGATTCCTTGTGATTCTCTTGGAAATTTTGATATGGATTTATTAAAAAAGAGTTTAAAATCAAATACAAAAGCCATATTTGTAACTCATGCTTCAAATGTAACTGGCACAATAATGAATATTGAACAATTATCAAGATTTGCACATAATAACAATCTTCTCTTTATCATAGATGCTGCTCAAACTGCTGGTTTATTAAAATTTGAAAAAAATATAGCTGATATCATTTGTTTTACTGGACATAAACATCTTTTAGGTCCTACTGGAATTGGTGGGTTTGTTGGCACTAAATCAATTCTCTCACAAATAAAACCTTTTATTTGTGGGGGTACTGGCAGTTTATCTGAACAAGAAATTCAGCCCACTTATCTGCCTGATAAATTTGAATCTGGTACACAAAATACCTTAGGAATTATTGGTTTAAATCATAGTTTAAATTATATTAATAACAAAGGAATAGACACTCTTGAAAATCATCAAAAAGAACTTTTGAAATATTTTTTAAATAAATTAAATTATTTTGAAAATTTAAATATACATGGCACACAATCTATTGATAATAAATGCCCTGTAGTTTCTATTTCATTTAAAGACTCTTTAGATCAGGGACTCTTTTCGTATTTTTTATCTGATAAGTATAATATCTCAATTAGATGTGGTTTACACTGCGCTCCTAGTGCACATAAAACTATAAATACATTCCCAACTGGCACAATGCGTTTTTCATTAAGCCCATTTCACCAAAAATCAGATATAGACTATGTAATTGATGCTATTTCAAAAGGTTTAAAAACACTATAACTATTAAGAATAATAGGTTAAATACCTATTCAAGTTATCCCTATTTCAATGACGCTTTAAAAAAGAAAATATAAGGACTCAAAAGTTGGTTTCTGTATTAAACAAGAATCAACTTTTTTAGTCCCATTAATATCTGCGATTATTGAATATTTCAAATATAATATTTTAAACCTTTAAATATGAAAATTCGTTTGTCTGATAAAAAATTGTCTTAATTAATATTAACAATCCACTCTATTACATTATGGAAAAATTTTAAAATTTCTTTAAATAATATTGTGTAATTTCTTGTTTTTTCTTTCTTTTATTTCTTTTATCAAAATAGAATTCACAAAAAATATGTTTATTTTTATCATCTAATTTATTATATTCTATTATCAGTCCTGTTTCCTCAAAGAAAGTTATCATTTCTTCTCTATCTCGTTCAGGATTATAAATATATTTTTCGTTTATTTCTTGCACTGCTTTATTTTTTAGAATATATAGGTCTAACGTTCCATCTTTTTGCCTGCTCACTTCACAAAACTGATTCTTATCTCCAAGTTCAGGCCAATAAACATGAATTCCTTCTTCTATAACTTGAATCACTCTTTTTTCTTCCAAATCAAGGTAATATAATCTTTCTTCTTTTGTCTTTGGTGCCCCTACTCTATCTCTAAGTTGAGTAAACATTAAAATTCCCGTATTTTTTATTTTTTCCTGTGACAAATATATTTCCTTTAAATTATACGGTGTCCATCTAAAAGAGTTTCCGCTATTTTTAATTTTTCCATATTCTCCAGTCGAAGTATCATAATAGTAAACATCATTATTTCGAATAGAATAGCTCCAAAACACTCTAATTCCATCTGACCATGACGTTTCTACCCTAAAAGGAAGATTAATAGAAAATTTTATTTGATTTGCTGATAATTTGACAACATCCAACCAATATTCATTATTTTCTTTTCTTTTTTTTGTTGTATAACCATTATAGATCCTCGGTCTCTCATAAGGGGAATAATATAATTCTGCTTTTCCTAAATTTAGAATGTCCTCAGAGTATACGATTTTCCCTTTTTCTACTTCTTCCATTTCTCTTTTTAATGGTAAACAAAACAAATTTCCATCCATATAATCTCCTAAAACATCAAATTCATACCAACAAAGATAGCCATCCTTTGCTGATAAATTTTCAAATCTAGTAGTTTTATATTCTGAATCTGCTACGCAACTTCTTATAATTTTTTCTTCCCCATGCAATAAATCATAGGAAACTATTTTAGCTTTTCTATTATCATCTTCTTCCAGCCAAATCAAATATTGATTCGTTGATTGCATCACTGGAATTTGAATATATTCATCTCTTTTAAAAGTTCTTAACTCTTCAACCGTTTCTTTTTTTAAATCTATTTTAACAAGAGAAAAGGACTTAAAAAAATCTCCTTCTTGTTTTTTACTTAACATAAAAAAGTATAAATACCCATCATCATAGACGGCACTTGCATGATGAACACGTCCCAATTGACTAGAGTTTAAGGGAAGTTTTGTTCTTTGTACTTCTAAATCATATTTTTCAAAAAATATTTTTTGTTCTTCGCTTCCAATGTCATATTTTTCGAATTCTCCATCCGATAAAATAAAATCGGATTCTCTCTCTAGTTTAATTTTCGAAATAAATTTATTCCCAATATCTATAGATTCATCCTTTTCCTTTTTACAAGAAGTTGTTACAACAAAAACCAATAAAATTAAAATAACAATTATTGCTCTGTTTTTCATACCTCTACTCCTTTTCTATCTCAATTAAGTTAGTTTTCTATATTATAAATCAAATATCGATTTCCTTCTTCTATATCATTAACTGACATATAAACATCTGTTGTGCTTTCCCATGTCTAGCAAAATATTTGTTATTATAATGTAGATCAACCAATTTAATTTCTCTATCCGTTCCATCTATTGCTTCGATGCTAATATAATGACAATATACTCTTCCTTTGTAATATTCTAGAGATTTTGTATATGCATGAAGAATTGGAGGATATTAATATTTCAAACTGTCAAATATCATATCTGCAAAATCTGCTTTACTAAAATCATCATCTATTTGATCATAGATATAGTCATCCATTCCATAAAACATATAGTTTTTTTCATAAAATCACTCCTTTTATTTAAATTATAGCTTTAATGGGTATAATTGTCAATAATGTATAGGATTGTTGATTTAAAAGTGACAACCACTTAATAACATCTATGCTAATCATCAAGATGAAATCAAGCGCTCTGAACGAACATTATTTGAGTATATAGATAAATGCTATTTACCAGCTAGAAACATTCTAGTTGTGAGTATACAAAAAACACCTATAGAATGCGCCTTTTCACGTAGCGTCCATTCTATAGGTGCCGTTATAATATAACTCTTTTTATTTTATTGCATTAATAAATACAACTGAACTAATTAAAAACATTATTATAATAATTAAAAGCCTCACATCAAATATTTTTTCATTTCTTCCCTCAGATGTATTCTCTTCAAATTCAGAATTGTTTTGTTTTAGAATTTTAACCAAACAATAAAAACTAAGTACTAAAGAAAGTAATGCCATCAATGAGAAAAAAATCCAAGAAGTTGCATTTTGATAATTTCCTAAAATTTTCTGTAATGATGGAAACCATACATCCGAAAAGTGATCAGCACAAATAGTTATTGTATTATTTAACATATGCAAGATAATTGGTGCTATTATTGATTTTGTAAATCTAAGAACAATATATGCAAAAAATCCTATAAAAAACGTGTACATAAACTGATATGGATTCATATGATATAATCCAAATAACACACCACTCATTACCCCAGCTTTAATAAAATTCATTCTTTTATAATAATCTGCAATAATTCCTCTAAAAACTAATTCTTCACATATTGCCGGTGTAAAAGCTAAAATAAAAATAGATTCTCCAAAACTAAATCTACTTACATCACCAAATAATAGTTGATTAGGATCCCCAAAAAGAGCCATTCCTAGATTTGATAAAAATAAAATTAATGGTTGCATTAAAAATGAAAGAATTACAATCCAAAATAAAGATTTTACTTTAATTTTATTTAGAAGCAATATTTCCTTGGGATTTTTTTTTCTAATAAAAATCACAATACAAACTGGAATAAATAATAAAATATATTGCGAAGCTAAGTCAAATACTCTCTCTTGCAAAAATGCACTAAGTATTCTTGCTCCAAAAACTCCAATTATAAGTATCCACAACAAAAATTGATGTGCTCTTTTTACATTACGCATTTTTTTCTCCTTTTTTTACAAATTCTAAAGGAATTTTTTTATAAAAACCATTTGATTTAATATATTCTATTAAATCATAATATACCGGATGATTAGATAGAGTTATTGCATCTCCAACAATTATAAGTTTTCTTTTGGCTCTTGTAATAGCTACATTTAACCTTCTTAAATCGTTTAAAAACCCTATGTTTTTATCAAAATTACTCCTAACTAAAGATAACATTATAATATCTTTTTCTCTTCCCTGATATGAATCTATTGTATCTATTTCTACTTTCATTCTATCAAGCTGTTTTTTTAATAATACCTTTTGAGCTTTATATGGAGTAATAACTCCTATTTGTTCACTTAAAATATTATTTCTTAAACATTCTCCTACTAAATAACTTATATAATATATCTCTTCTTCATTATAGTAAGACTTTGACTCCTTAAATATAGCTTCTTTTATTTCATTTTTATTTAAATCATAAAAATGAATTGATTTGTCTGAGAATCCATCAATTGTTAAAATTTTATTTTTTACACTTTCATCAGCAATTATTTTCCCTCTATAAAATTGTTTAGATGAAAATCTCATAATATCTTTATGCATTCTATACTGAATATTTAATATTTTCTTTAAATCTTCTCCATATATTCCTAATAATCTTTCAAAAAGAGATAAAGACAAACCAATTTCTTCAGCTTCTTTAGATAAAACAGTAGGAGGAAGTTGCTTTTCATCTCCAATTAAAATTGCCTTATCAGCTTTTACTAATGGAATCAATACTGAAGGTTCCGTAGATTGAGTTGCTTCATCTACAACTAAAATATCAAATTTTCTATTTTCTAATACTTCCGATGCGGTCGAAACATTAGTTGAACAAATAATATCAGCTTTTTTTAATAAATCTTCAATAATTTTTTGTTCTATCTCTTCAATTTTATTGAATTTAGGGTTTATCTTATGCTGCATCTCAAACCAAGGTTTCATTTCAAGTATTTTT
>Ga0193964_1000379_pt1 | contig 21946 bp, 23 predicted proteins | sample FB_7_MG_FD_140323 | JGI IMG/M metagenome (GOLD analysis project Ga0193964, IMG submission 140323) | Microbial mat bacterial communities from the Broadkill River, Lewes, Delaware, United States - FB_7_MG | ecosystem: Environmental > Aquatic > Freshwater > River > Microbial mats | place: USA... | reverse complement strand
GGCTTTGTTTCTTCTGAAACATAAATGTTTATGAACTCGTAAAAAAACAACCGAGGGCTAAGTAAAAGTCTTCGCCTATAAGGCATGGTGTCTGGTCAGGACGAAATCATATATATAGCATATCGAGCGTCTGATAACGCGCCACACCGCAATCTGTGGATATTTTTTACGATGCTATTAAATCTAATTCACTGGACGCAAAAAGGCTTTCAAAGAAAAAATTTGAAAGCCTTTATAATCGGTGGCTGGCTGATAAGGATTCGAACCTTAATTGACGGAGTCAGAGTCCGTAGTCCTGCCATTGGACGATCAGCCAGCAGATGAACAACGTCAGGGTATATACACTAAGAAGATGATAGAAGTCAAGAAAATATTCGTTGAAAGTTGAGATTAAATTGGGTTATTGTTTCTTATTTTAATCAACTAAAATATATGAACAACACTATGGTTAATTGGAAGGATTCCGGCAAGGGGTTGTTGGCCAAAAATAAAGAATTTTCCCATCTTCTTGATTTGTTAACAGATCTTTCGGGGGTGGCCATTGCATTTTCAGGTGGTGCTGATTCGTCATTTCTGCTTGCGGCGGCACGGATTGCAGGGGTGAAATCGGTATTGCCTGTTACCATGGTCTCTGATTTTTTTACGGCTGGAGAAAAAAAACGGGTGGTCCGTTTGGGTCAATATCTGGGAATCGCCCCTATTTTTGTTCCTGCAAATATTCTGGAGGATAACCGGGTGATCCGGAATACGGACCGGCGCTGTTATTTTTGTAAATTATTTTTATTTTCTAAAATTACGGAGGTGGCAAAGCAACACGGAATTCATACCTTGTTGTACGGTGCAAACCTGGACGATTTGCAGGAATTCCGGCCCGGCATGGAGGCTGCCCGGGAATTGGGCTTTAAGGCGCCTTTGGTGGAGGCTGGTTTTTCAAAAGCGCAAATCCGTGCATGCTCAAAAGTACTGGGGCTTGAGACCTGGGATTTGCCTGCCCAGTCCTGTCTGGCCACCCGTATCCCCCAAGGAGATATCATCACCAAAGAAAAACTTGTAAAGGTTGAGCTGACAGAAGAGTGTCTTCGTGGGTTGGGTTTCGACCGGGTGCGGGTGCGGTGTCATGGGGATATGGCCCGAATTGAAGCAGGTTCTGATGAATTGCACCGCTTTGTGGAACCGAAGGTAAGGCAGCAAATAGTACGGACGTTTAAGCGCGTGGGCTTTAGTTTTGTGTGTTTTGATCTGGATGGTTATGTGTCGGCGTCCGGCGAGAAAAAATAAAGTATAAATCAAATCATCCCCGGCGTCATTGGACTGCCGGGGATGGAAAAATTTGAACGTTACTAACGGGTGTGCAGTTCCAAGTCATTGAAGAAATAACCAATCTCGAATGCAGCGGTTTCCGGGGCATCAGAGCCGTGGACAACGTTCTTTTCTATGTCTGTGGCATATTCCTTTCGGATGGTGCCTTCTTCTGCTTCTTTGAAATTTGTGGCACCCATCAGTTTTCTGTTCTTTGCGATAACATCTTCGCCTTCAAGTACCATTACAACGATGGGGCCCGATGTCATGAAATCTGTCAGGCTGCCGAAAAAAGGACGTTCCTTGTGGACTGCATAGAACCCCTGGGCTTGGGATTTGCTCAGATGGATCATTTTCATGGCTGCGATTTTAATGCCGTTGGTTTCAAAGCGTTTAATGACTTCGCCGATGACGTTTTTTTCTACACCGTCAGGCTTGATAATGGATAAGGTTCTTTGCACGTATGTTCCCCTTTAATGAATAATAATAAAGTTCGTGGTTGATTTAACGGGCTTGATAAATATCACAGGAATAGATTATAAGTCAAACTCGACAGGCTGTTGCATAATGCTAATTTCCCCCAATTGTGAGCGGAGCTCTTCTTCGAACCCGCGTTGGAGTAATAGATTTGATCCTCGAAATACTGCATGTATGTCGGTGGTCAAATGTATTTTCCGCCTTGAACTTGAAAAAAAATCTATTCCGTAGCAACCTGTCGTTAAAGGCTGGGAATTGAGGGGGAAAAATAAACCGAATATAACGGCGGAGCGGAATGCTTAAAATAGGCGTGACAGGATCGGCAGGGTCGGGGAAAAGTCTTGTATGTGAGGGGTTCCGGCGTATCGGTTTGGTAACCCTGGATTGTGATGAAATTGCAAGGCAGGTGGTAGCGCCGGGCCAGGTTGCGTATGATGAGGTGGTCAAAGCGTTTGGGTCTAAAATTGTAGCCCCGGACCGCACGTTGGACCGCCCGGCTCTGCGACGTATGATTGTAACCACAAAAGGCAACCGGGAAAAACTTGAATCCATTCTGCATCCTGTTATTATCAATGAAACGGTCCGGTTGATGGATGAGGCGGTTTATTCAAATCAACAATCATGTGCGGTTGAGGTGCCTCTTTTATTCGAACTTGGCATGGAAGGACTTTTTGATGTGGTTGTGGTGGTGACAGCTGCGGATAGCGTCCTTATTGACCGGATTTCCCGCCGGGACGGTGTGGACCGGGAAAGTGCCCAAAAGCTTTTAGCCATCCAGATGCCCCAGTCTGAGAAGGTTCAAAAGGCGGATTGTGTCATTGAAAATAGGGGTGAGCCGGAAGCCGTTTTTAAATCAGTGGGTGCTTTGTATCAAAAACTTGTCAATCAGCGCTTGACAAAAAAATAATAATATCTTAATAGATTTTCTCAACTACTACTGACGTTTCACATTATCTGTCTTTTTTTTCCGCAGAGCCGATTGGCCTCCAGAGTGTCAAAAAGGCATCCCCAAAAAAAATTGCATTGTGAATTCATACACTTTTAACCAAACGAATGGATCAGACCAGGAGATTGCATGAATCTTGTAGAACTCAATAAGATGAAAATCAGTGAGCTGACCAAGCTTGCCAAGAAGTACAATATTCAAGGTATTGGCGGCCTTAAGAAGCAGGAACTGATTTTTGCCCTGCTCCAGGCCAACATTGAAGAAAGTGGACAGATTTACGGTGAAGGTACTCTTGAAATCCTTCCGGATGGGTTTGGCTTTTTGAGAGCGCCGGGGTATAATTATCTGCCTGGTCCCGACGATATTTATGTGTCTCCCTCCCAGATTCGTCGCTTTAACCTGCGCACCGGTGATACTATCTCGGGTCAGGTCCGTCAGCCAAAGGATTCCGAACGGTATTTTGCATTGTTGAAAGTGGAAGCCGTTAATTTCCTGAACCCTGAAATGGCGGCTGAAACCATTTTATTTGATAATCTTATGCCTCTGTATCCGGATCGTAAAATGAACCTTGAGGCAGAACCTGATAACTATTCCATGCGGGTCATTGATCTGATGTCCCCCATCGGATTCGGTCAGCGCGGTCTTATCGTGTCCCCCCCAAAAGCAGGCAAGACGATGCTGCTCCAGAACATTGCCAATTCCATGATCAAGGCCCATAAAAATATTGTTCCCATGATCCTGCTCATTGATGAGCGTCCCGAAGAGGTGACGGACATGGCGCGTTCCGTGGATGCGGAAGTGATTTCATCCACCTTTGACGAGCCTTCCGAGCGTCATGTGCAGGTGGCTGAAATGGTCATTGAAAAAGCCAAGAGAATTGTGGAGCAGGGCCATGATGTCGTGATTCTTTTAGACAGTATCACACGCCTTGCAAGGGCCTACAATTCGGTGATGCCGCCTTCCGGAAAAATTTTGTCCGGTGGTGTGGACTCCAATGCCCTGGACCGTCCCAAACGATTTTTCGGCGCAGCCCGAAATATCGAGGAAGGCGGTAGCCTGACAATTATTGCCACGGCGCTTGTTGACACCGGGTCCAGAATGGATGAGGTTATTTTTGAAGAATTCAAGGGTACGGGTAACATGGAGCTTGTGCTTGATCGAAAACTGGCGGACAAGCGTGTGTTTCCTGCCATTGATATGAACCGTTCCGGTACCCGGAAAGAGGAACTGCTCCTTGACCCTGAAGTGCTGAATCGGGTTTGGATTTTAAGAAAATTGCTTTCAAGCTTAAATTCTGTAGATTCAATGCAGTTTTTACTTGAAAAAATGGACGGGACAAAGGATAATAAAGAGTTTCTTGAAATGATGAATTCATAGCAGGGAATTTTTTGGTATTTGGTATTTGAACGCAAAACTAAGTGTTTGGACGAAAAGTTGCCTATATGCAAATTTTTCTGCGACGCAGCAGATGGGTGACTTTTCGTTCAAACACCATTTATGGTCTTTTATAACGAAGGCTACAAGGAGTCACGTGTAAGATGAAAAAAGACATCCATCCGAACTACACAAAAACAACAGCAAGCTGTGCCTGTGGCGCAACATTTGACGTCAGTTCCACAAGAGAGAACATCAAGGTGGAAATCTGTTCCCAGTGTCATCCTTTTTTCACCGGCAAACAGAAACTGATTGACTCTGCTGGTCGTATTGACCGCTTTAAGAAAAAATACGCAGGGTTTGACGCAAGTAAACTGGTTTAGCTGTTTTATCGGCAAGTATGCGAGAGGGGTCTTGAATAAAGACCCCTTTTTGAATTTTTATCCGGGGCGGGTTGATCATGATCAGAAAATTAAAAGGTATTGAAGAACGATTTATAAAGATTGAGCATCTGCTCAGTGACCCCGCAGTGATGGCGGACCAGAAAAAGTACCAAGGATATCTCAAGGAACACGGTGAATTGAACAAGATTGTGCCCGTGTTCCGGGAATATGAGGGTGCCGGGGAGGAATTTAAAGAAGCCAGGGAGCTTCTCAAGGACAGCGATCCCGACATTCGGGCTATGGCCAAGGAAGAGATCCCCGTACTTGAATCCAGAATTGCACAGCTACAGGAACAACTTAATGTGCTTTTGATGCCCAAAGATCCTCGGGATGAGAAAAATGTTATTTTGGAAATTAGGGCCGGTACCGGCGGTGAAGAAGCCGGCATTTTTGCCGGTGACCTTTTTCGCATGTATACAAGATACGCGGAGTCCAAGCGCTGGAAGATTGAAATTATTGAGAAGAACGACTCGGCAGCAGGCGGATTCAAGGAAGTGGTATCCATGGTGCAGGGCAAAGGCGCTTATTCTCAGTTCAAATATGAAAGTGGTATCCATAGGGTTCAGCGGGTCCCAGAGACTGAAACCCAGGGTCGTGTTCATACCTCGGCGGTAACCGTGGCTGTGCTGCCCGAAGCCGAGGATGTGGATATCGACATTAATCCTGCGGATCTGAAAGTGGATGTGTTTCGTTCTTCGGGCCCTGGTGGCCAGTCCGTAAACACCACAGATTCCGCTGTCCGGATCACCCATATTCCCACAGGCGTTGTGGCTACCTGCCAGGATGAAAAATCCCAGCATAAAAACAAGGCCAAGGCTTTAAATGTTCTCAAGTCCCGTGTTCTTGATGCCAAGATCCAGGAAGAGGATGCCAAGCGGGCTGCGGACCGGAAGGGGCAGGTGGGTTCAGGGGACAGGTCCGGTCGTATTCGCACCTATAATTTTCCCCAGGGCCGGATGACCGACCATCGTATCGGTCTGACTCTGTACAGGCTGGATAGTGTTATGGAGGGCGAAATTCAGGAGATTATTGACGCCTTGAGGGCGCATAATCAAGCCCTGGCATTGAAAGAAAAATAGTGTTTGAGTAAAAAGTCATCCATCTGCGGGGTTGTAGAGAACTTTGCATCTGGGTGACTTATCGTCTAAGCAAGGAGTTTGTTGTCAGGGATAAATTATTCTGGGAGAGGTGATCTGTGAGTGTCTGGACCATAAAATCCATTCTTACCTGGGCAGATACCTATTTTTCACAGCGTAGTATTGATAGCCCCAGGCTTACAGCCGAAATCCTTTTGGCGCAGACCCTGGGGTTGCGGCGTCTTGATCTTTACCTTCAGCATGACCGGCCTTTGGAAGAGCGGGAACTTGCAGCATTTAAGATTTTTATTCGGCGAAGGGTTGCAAGGGAGCCTGTGGCTTATATCACAGGACGTAAGGGCTTTTTCAAGGAGCAGTTCAGCGTTGCACCGGGGGTGCTCATTCCTAGGCCGGATACGGAGACCCTGGTGGAAACGGCTGTGGAAATATTGTCGGAAATGGAGCGGTGCGGCAGACAGGCTCGGGTTGTTGAGCTTGGGGTTGGGTCCGGTGCGGTGATTATTTCCATTGCCAATGCCTGTAAGGGCCATCTCTATTTTGGCGGTGAACTCTCCTCGGTTGCACTTGCCATGGCCTGTGCAAATGTAAAGGCTTTTGCCCGGACCCCGGTTTCATTATTCAGGGGGGACTGGCTTACACCGGTGGCGCCGCAACCGGTGTTTGATTTGATTCTGTCCAATCCGCCCTATATTCCCAGTGCTGACATTGAATTCCTGGCACCTGAAGTCAGGGATCATGAGCCCCGCCAAGCATTGGACGGGGGGGGGGATGGCCTGGATGCCGTCAGGGTGATTCTTGCCCAGGCAGGTGGGCGGCTTTTGCCTGCAGGTCGTCTGATCCTTGAGATCGGATATGATCAGAAATCCCTGGTCAAAAGCCTTGCCGAAGGGTCTGGCTGGGTCTCTGAGCTGGATTTTATCAAAGATCTTGCCGGGCACTACCGGTTGGCTGTTTTTAAAAAAATAAATTGATTGTTTCCTCTTATTTTGATATAGAACTTTGGATTTTGCTTTTGCAAATATATAACACACGCTTGCGGACCTGTGATCCGGTGCTTTTGAAAAGTCGATTTCGGGGATGAGGCAAGCGGATGAACATTAAAAACCATTGAAAAACTGGAGAAAAAATGGCTTACATTACGATTAAAGAATTGCTGGAAGCAGGGGTACATTTCGGACATCAGACCAAACGCTGGAACCCCAAAATGAAACGGTACATTTTTGGTGCCAGAAACGGAATCTACATTATAGATCTTCAGCAGACCGTTAAATTGTACAGGCAGGCCCATGATTTTATTAAAAATATCGCTGCAAACGGTGGCGATGTGATGTTTGTGGGTACAAAAAAACAGGCTTCCGAAGCCATTTACGAAGAAGCCAACAGAGCTGAAAGCTATTATGTGGAAAACCGGTGGTTGGGCGGCATGTTGACTAACTTCCAGACCATAAAAAATAATATTACCCGGTTTCATTTTTTAAAGTCCATTGAAAATGACGGCACATTGGAAAATTATCCTAAAAAAGAACAGGCAAAAATGCTTAAGGATAAGACAAAGCTCGAGTTTGCCATTGGCGGCATTTCCAACATGAAAAAGCTGCCCGCAGCCTTGTTTATTATTGATTCCAAAAATGAGACTATTGCCGTAAAGGAAGCAAAACGATTGGGTATCCCCATTGTCGCCGTAGTTGATACCAATTGTGATCCCGATGATATTGATTATGTTGTTCCCGGCAACGATGACGCCATCCGTTCCATTCGTTTATTTGCCTCTCGGGTTGCCGACGCCGTAATTGAAGGCCGCCAGATATGGGAAGAACGGCAGCGTGCAAAGTCAGACAAGGATGCAGGAGAGGGTAAGGCTCCTGAAAATTCAGGTGAACAAATCGGTATTGAGGTCGTTTCTGACGGTACGGATGGGCCTGTGATTGAAAAAATTAAAAGAAAAACAGCTGCTGCGGAAAATTTAGAAACCCAGGAGCCTGTCGCTGCTGAATAACAGCCATGGGTTGAGCATCTGTCTCAACCCTATGCACAGCCCCACAACAAATAAAAAAGTAATTTAATAAGTTGTTATTACTTTTATTGAACTAATTAAAGATATTAAAATATTCGAAACAAAGGAGCATACAGAATGGCTGAGATTACTGCACTAATGGTAAAGGAGCTTCGTGCTGCCACCGGATCGGGGATTATGGATTGCAAAAAAGTCCTGGCCGAGGCTGACGGAGATATGGATAAGGCAATTGATCTTCTGCGTAAAAAAGGCCTTGCCAAAGCAGCCAAGCGCGCAGGACGCTCTACCAGCGAAGGCATTATCTACTCCTACATCCATACCGGTGCAAAACTTGGTGTGCTGCTTGAAGTGAACTGCGAATCTGATTTTGTGGCAAAAACTGAAAATTTTGAAAAATTTGCCAAAGATATTGCCATGCACATTGCGGCTGCCAATCCGGCCGGTCTGGTTCCCGAAGACGTGGATCAGTCCGTCATTGAAAAAGAACGTGAAATCTACCGCGCCCAGATGCTGGAAGAAGGAAAGCCCGAAAATATTATTGACAAAATCGTCGATGGCAAGGTGGAAAAATTCTACAAGGAAGTCTGCCTGTTAAGCCAGCCGTATATTAAAGATCCCCAGAAAACCGTTGAAGATGTTCTCAAAGAGACCATCGCAACAATCGGCGAGAATATCCAGATTAAAAGATTTGCACGCTTCCAAATAGGAGAATAAACGCTTGGATACGAAACCTGAGTTTCAACGGGTTCTGATCAAGTTGAGTGGTGAAGCCCTGATGGGTAATCAGGGCTTTGGCATAACGCCTGAGATGATAAACTATGTGGCTGGTGAAGTGGCCAAGGTCTTCCATCTGGGCTTGGAAATTTCAATTGTCGTGGGTGGCGGCAATATCTTTCGCGGGGTGGCAGGATCTTCTGCCGGCATGGACCGGACATCTGCCGACAATATGGGGATGCTGGCCACTGTTATTAACAGTCTGGCCCTGTGCGATGCCTTGGAAAAGCACGATATCCCCACAAGAGTTCAGTCTGCCATCCGTATGGACAGGGTGGCAGAGCCTTTTATTCGCAGAAGGGCCATCCGGCACCTGGAAAAGGGCAGAGTGGTGATTTTTGCCGCCGGTACCGGAAACCCTTACTTTACAACGGACACTGCGGCAGTCCTTCGTGCCAATGAGGTACGTGCCCAGATTATTTTCAAGGCCACCCAGGTGGATGGGGTGTATGACAAGGATCCCCAGGTCCATGATGATGCTGTGATGTTTAATAATCTATCGTATATGCAGGTGATTGAAAAACAGCTTCATGTCATGGATATGACAGCCATATCCCTTGCCATGGAACATGACCTTCCTTTACAGGTGCTCAACCTGCACAAGGCCGGTAATATTTATAAAGCGGCCACGGGCGGGGAAATCGGTACACGGATTTATAATAAATTAAAGGACGTGTGAATATGATTAATGAGGTGCTTGAAGAAACCAGAGATCGCATGGGCAAATCTGAAAATGCCTTTGAAACCGACCTTGGCAAAGTGCGCACCGGCAGAGCTTCCCAATCCATGCTTGACAACGTCAGGGTAGATTACTACGGTGCACAGACCCCCCTTCCCCAGATGGCCACCGTATCGGTGCCTGAAAGTCGTTTGCTCACCGTAAAACCATGGGACGCTTCAGTGATCAATGAGGTGGAAAAAGCAATATTAAAGGCAAATATTGGGCTTACGCCTTCCAATGATGGTAAGCTGATTCGTATTTCCATACCGCCGTTGACCGAAGATCGCAGGAAAGAGATCGTAAAAAGCGTGGCAAAAACCTGTGAGGAATTCAAGGTGGCTGTCAGGAATATCCGTCGTGATTCCAATGAGATGCTCAAGGATCTGCAGAAAGAGGGTGATATCTCCGAAGACGACAGCTTTAAAGCCCAAAAACAAGTCCAGGACTTCACCGATGCTTCCATCAAGAACCTGGATGACATTTTTGCCGCCAAGGAAAAAGAGATCCTTGAAGTCTGATCCTAGGATTCAGGTGCCTGACGGAGTGAATTTTGACCTGCTTCCCGCCCATGTGGCATTCATCATGGACGGGAACGGCCGCTGGGCAAAAAAACGGCTGATGAACCGGGTTAAAGGTCACGAACAGGGGGCGCAAACCGTTGAAGACGTCGTCATGGCCTCCAGGGAACTGGGCATTGATGTGCTCACCTTGTATGCATTTTCCACGGAAAACTGGGCAAGGCCCAAGGAAGAAGTAAAGGCCTTGATGCATCTGCTTAAACGTTTTCTTAAGAACAAAACCGAAGAACTCCGAAGAAAGGATATCCGGCTTAATATCCTGGGCCAGATTGAACGGCTTCCCGACGACGTACGAAAGCAAGCTGAGCAGGCTATGGCTGCCACAGAAAATAATTCAGCCATGATTCTGAATCTGGCCTTAAGTTACGGGGCACGCGAAGAAATTACCATAGCGGTGCAACGGATTGCCGCTAAAGTCAGGTCTGGGGTCCTTGACCCCCAAGAGATTACGGATAAAATGGTTTCTGATCACCTCTATACTGCCGGAATGCCGGACCCGGACCTTATTATCCGTACGTCTGCAGAGTTTAGACTTTCCAATTTTCTGATGTGGCAGGCCGCATATTCCGAATTGGTTTTTACACCGACGCTTTGGCCTGATTTTACCAAGCAGGAGTTTTATCGGATTTTAATTGATTATCAGCAACGAGACCGGCGTTTCGGGAAGGTATGATGCAGCACTTCAAACGATGGCTCACGGCACTAATTCTTACCCCTTTTTTGCTCTGGGTCATTATTAAAGGGTCTATACTGTTGTTTGCCGCTTTGGTCTCCGTGGTTTCTATGTTTGCGATACGTGAATATTTTGATATCATCTGTGCCAACGATACCGGACCCATTTCCCAAACTACTCGGTTTATCGCCTATGCGGCCTGTATAGCATTGGTCATGGGAGCATGCCTTGGGTCCTGGCCGATTCTTTTTTTTATTCTTGCCCTTGATATGATGGCCCTGTGCGTGTTTGTACTGGCTCGTTTTTCTACCTTCCCCCATATTTTTGACCTGGTGGCCCGGCAGGTGCTCGGCGTTGTCTATATCCCTTTGTCTCTGTCCCTTCTGGTTTTTATTCGGAACACGGAAAGCGGGGCTTTGTGGGTGATCTGGTTGCTTATTGTCTGTTTTGCCAATGACACCGGTGCGCTATATGTGGGAACGTTTAAGGGCAAACATAAGCTTTCGCCTAACATCAGTCCCAATAAAACCATTGAAGGCTCTGTGGGGGGGCTGGTGATCTCGGTGACGGCTGGGCTCGTGTTTAATCTGGTTTTCTTCCAGGATGTGTCCCTTGCTTTACGCAGTATACCCTGCGCTTTGTGCATTGCTGTTGCAGGGCAGATCGGTGACCTTTTTGAGTCAGCCATGAAACGGGTTGGTCACATCAAAGATTCGGGAAAAATTTTGCCGGGTCACGGCGGCATGCTGGACCGTATTGACGGGGTGCTTCTGGCCATTCCGGTATTTTACTTTTTTACGGTGTTTGTTCTGTGAAATCGCTCACCATACTAGGCTCCACAGGTTCCATCGGCACATCAGCCCTTAGGGTGGTGGGCATGCACCCGGATAAATTCAGCATCAAATGTTTGACCTGTGCCACGAATATTGATCTTCTGGCAGCGCAGATAAAACAGTTTAAGCCGGCTATGGTAGCCGTGATGGACGAACAGGGTGCCGGCCGTCTGGCAAAAATGCTTTCCGGCGGGTTCTGCCCTGAAATCGTGTGGGGTGAATCCGGTTTTATTGCCGCAGCCCAATGGGCCGACTCGGATATGGTGCTTGCCGCCATGGTGGGTGCCGCAGGCCTTGCCCCGGCCCTTGCCGCCATCGACGCCGGCAAACAATTGGCCCTTGCCAATAAGGAAACCCTGGTCATGGCCGGTGACATCGTTATGTCACGGGCACGTGAAAAAGGGGTGGACATCTTGCCTGTGGATTCCGAACACTGCGCTATTTTTCAATGCCTGCAGGGCAACCGTCAACGCGATCTTAAAACAATTTTTCTTACGGCATCAGGCGGTCCGTTCAGGCATCTGCCCCATGAGCGGTTTAAGCGAATTACACCTGCCCAGGCCCTGGATCATCCCACCTGGAACATGGGTGCTAAAATATCCATTGATTCGGCGACCCTCATGAACAAGGCCTTGGAGGTCATTGAAGCGGTTCGGCTTTTTGATGTCAGTGTTGAACAGATCCAGGTCTTAATTCATCCCCAGAGCATTGTCCATTCCATGGTGGGGTTTAAAGACGGCGGTGTTATGGCACAATTGGGAGAACCGGACATGATGCACGCCATTGCCTATGCCTTTTCCTACCCGGAGCGCATGGATCTTAATTTAAATTTTCCTGATTTTGGTGGCATGGACGGGTTAACCTTTGATGCCCCAGATACAACCCGCTTCCCATCCCTTGGGTTTGCCTGTGAAGCCTGCCGCAGGGGCGGGACCCTGCCTGCTGTTATGAATGCGGCCAACGAAATTGCCGTTGACGCCTTTCTTAAAGAGCGCATCGGCTTTCCGGACATTTTCAACTTGGTCCGTGAGGTCATGGGTGCCCATACCTGCATTGACAATCCTGAGCTTTCAGGTATTATTGAAGCCGATCGCTGGGCCAGGGAAAAGGCACAATCCCTGATCCAAAATCTTAGTGTTTGAACGCAAAGTCACCCATCTGCGCCTTGCATATGGGCAGCTTTTCGTCCAGGCATAGGGTTTCAGTCAGGCACTATGTAAAAAAAATTTAGGAAAATCGATATGGGATATTCCCTTTTTGCATTTATTATTGTTATTGGCGTATTGGTTTTTGTCCATGAACTGGGGCATTTCCTCGTTGCCCGGGCCTGCGGTGTGGGGGTTGAGGTTTTTTCCCTGGGGTTTGGGCCAAAAATTTTTAAAATTAAACGGGGAATGACCGACTATTGTATCTCCGCCATTCCTTTGGGCGGATACGTTAAAATGACCGGAGAGGAGCCGGGTGCTGCCAGTGCCCTGGATGAAAAAGACCGCCATCTATCCTTTACCCATAAAAGCGTGGGGCAAAGGGCGCTGATCGCCGCTGCCGGTCCGGCATTTAATTTTTTTCTGGCCATTGTGATTTTTTACCTTTTATATCAAACCAGCGGCGTGTACATGGGATTGCCCCAGGTGGGTCAGGTGGTGGATGATTCTGCAGCCATGGCTGCAGGCATTAAAAAGGGGGATGTCATCAAGGAAATTGACAGCGCCCCTGTTCAGTCTTTTGAAGATATTTCCCGGATTGTTTCAAAAAGTGAAGGCAAGCCCCTGGCCATTCTTGTGGAACGGGAAGGTGAGGTCCATGCCTTTACGATTACACCACGGCCCCAGGAAGGGAAAAACCTGTTCGGGGAGACCGTGAACCGGTTCGTGATTGGTATTATCGGCACCGGCGAAACCTTCAACCATCCTCTAAACCCAATTGAAGCTGGGGTCCGCGCGGTATCCGATACCTATGGGATGGTGAAACTGACGATTTTGTCCGTGGTGAAAATGTTCACAGGGGCCGTGTCTGCTGATAATCTGGGCGGTCCTATCATGATTGCCAAGATGGCCGGGGACCAGGCCAAGGCCGGGTTTGAAAATTTTGTATGGTTTATCGCGCTTATCTCTGTAAATCTTGGAATCATCAATTTGTTTCCCATCCCGGTTTTAGATGGGGGGCATCTTTTGTTTTTAGGCATTGAGGCGGTTAAAGGCAGCCCTGTCAGTACCCGGGTGCGCGAGAAAATGGTTCAGTTCGGGGCAGCTGTGCTGATGACTTTAATGATCTTTGTCTTTTATAATGACATAGTCAAATTATTCAACGGTGGATTACAATGATTTCCAACATCGAAATCACGTTAAAGCAAAATTTAAGGGATGCCGAAGGCCAGTCCCTAGTGAAAAAGGCCAATGCCTATTTAGGTATTAAAATGGATGATGCCCGCTGCATAAATATCGTGACAGTGGAGTCTGATTTGGGTCAAAATGAACTGGAAGCCATACGCAGGGAGGTGTTTACCAACCCTGTTATTCAGGAATCCAGTCTTTCACCCATAGATATGGACTTTCATTTCTGCATCTGGGTGGGATTTCGACCGGGGGTCCGGGACAATGCCGGGGCTACGGCTGTGGAAGCGGTCAGGGATCTGCTTAAAAAAGATTTTTCGGCCCATGAAAATATTTACACATCGAAACGGTATTGCCTCACCGGGGCTGACCTGACCCGGGAAGATGCTGAAAAGATTGCCGGCCGGATTTTGTCCAACGGTATTATCCAGCAGTACAAAGTATTTGGCAAAGATGAATGGGACAAAAAGATCGGGGCGGATGTAAAACCGGCCAAGGTTACTTTAAATCATACGCCCGACTTTGACACCATGGATATTGATACCGATGAGGTCCTTGCCAAAATTTCCCATGAGCGCAGCCTGGCACTCAATCCCAGGGACATTCCTGTGATCCGGGAGTATTTTCTGGATACAAGCGTCCTGGCCGAGCGGGCGCAAATGGGGTTGTCAAAGCCCACGGATGTGGAACTTGAATATATTTCCCAGTCCCGGTCCGACCATTGCTGCCACAATACCTTTAACGGCATTTTCAGGTATACGGACACGCAAACCGGTGAAACCATGCTGGAAAATTCGCTGTTTAACACTTATATCAAAACACCTACCCTGGCCCTGAAAGCGTCCAAAGACTGGGTGGTTTCCGTGTTGTGGGACAATGCAGGTGTGGGGTCTTTTGATGATGAAACCAACTATGTCATCACAGGAGAAACCCATAACTCGCCGTCCAACATGGAAGCCTACGGCGGTGCCATCACCGGTATTGTGGGGGTTTATCGTGATCCCATGGGTACGGGGCTTGGTTCCAAGTTGTTCATGGGAAGTTTCGGGTTTTGCGTGGGCGATATCAATTATAACGGTCCGTTAAAGCCCCCCCTTCACCCCCGGCGTTTGCTTGACGGGGTGATTGAAGGTGTCAAGGACGGGGGGAATAAAAGCGGAGTGCCCACGACCTTTGGCCAAACTCTGTTTGATCCGGGTTACATGGGCAAATCCTTGGTTTTTGTCACCGCTTTGGGGATTATGCCCAAAACCGTGAATGGTAAACCAAGCCATGAGAAAACCACATCCCCGGGCGAGTTGATTATCATGAGCGGCGGTCGTGTGGGCAAAGACGGTATCCATGGGGTAACGGCCTCTTCCAAAAGTTTTTCCGAGAACACCCCGGCCGGACATGTCCAGATCGGGGATCCCTATACCCAGAAAAAAATGCATGATTTTCTGCTGATATGCCGGGATGAGGGATTGACCACCTTTATTACGGATAATGGCGGCGGTGGATTATCCTCTTCCGTGGGTGAATCCGCCATGCTTTCCAACGGGTGTGAGGTCTGGTTGGATAAGGTGCCCTTGAAATACGAGGGCCTTGACATGTGGGAAATCTGGATTTCAGAATCCCAGGAGCGCATGACCATTGCCATTAAGCCTGAAAATCTGGACCGGTTTATGGCTTTGTCTGATCTTCATGAAGTGGAATCCACGGTCATCGGTCAATATACGGATTCGGGCAAACTGCATATCAAGTACCAAGACCGGACCTGTGCGTATGTGGATATGGATCTTCTTGACAAAGGGTTTCCGGCCTGGGAATTTGACGCGGTCTGGACGCCGCCTGCCGACCGTGGATTGACGGAGCCTGTGATTTCCACGCCAATAAATTTTAATGGCCTGCTTGAACAGATGCTGGCCAGGCCCAATATCTGCGGTAAGGAGTGGATCATCCGCCAGTACGACCACGAGGTCCAGGGCGGCTCCGTGATCAAACCCCTGGTGGGAATCAAGCATAACATCCCCACGGATGCGTCGGTGACCCGGCCTGTACTTACCAGCGAACGCGGGCTCGCCTTTTCCCAGAGTATTTTACCCTGGTACTCAAAAATTGATGCGTATCATATGATGGCCTGTACCATTGATGAGGCGATTCGCCGTCTCATTGCCGTGGGTGGTTCTTTGAACCACATCGGCGGCGTGGACAATTTCTGCTGGCCGGATATCGGATATGACAAATTGTCTAATCCGGACGGAAAATTTAAGGCAGCCCAGCTTGTCCGGGCCTGCCGGGCCTTGAAAGATGCCTGCATGGCCTATGGCATTCCATTGCTTTCGGGCAAGGACTCCATGTATGTGGACGGCCATCTGGAAGGGGCGTTTGGCGAGCGTCTTAAAGTATCCGCCCTGGAGACAGTTCAGTTTTCAGCCGTTTCCCTGGTGCCCGATGTCAGCCGGTGTGTGACCCTGGAACCCAAAACGGCGGGGGATTCTTTATATGTGCTGGGCAGCACCGGTGATGAACTGGGCGCATCTGAATATTACGAGATGTTTGATAAAACCGGTCTCAATGTGCCCCAGGTTGACTTTTCAAAATTTAAAACTTTGTACAAGGCCCTGGAAAAAGCCATCGATACGGAACTGGTTGCCTCCTGCCATGCTGTAGGGCGCGGTGGGTTGGGCATTCACTTCAGCCTTGTGGCAATGGCCGGCGGACTTGGTCTTGATATCGATCTGGCCGGGCTGCCGTTGAAAGACAATCTGCCGCTTTCCAGTGAAAAAGCATTATTTTCCGAGTCTGCAGGGCGGTTTATCGTCACCGTGGCCCCGGATGAAAAACAAACTTTTGAAAAACTGTGTAAGGGACTGCCCTGTGCATGTCTGGGTGTGGTCACCGACAGTCATGACCGGCTAAAAATTGTATCAGACGGTAACTTTGTGGCAGATTTGCCGGTTGCAACCCTTGACTCAGCATTCAACAAGACCTTTGGAGATAAGATATGAGCGGCGAAAGCGCTGTAAACGCGCTGATACTGACGGGATTTGGCCTGAACTGTGATTATGAAACCGCCTTTGCCTTTGAACAGGCAGGAGCCGGTGCCCACCGGGTGCATATTAACTCTTTGATCCGCGGCGATGTCCGATTGGCGGATTTCCAGATCCTTGCATTCGGCGGTGGTTTTTCCTGGGGAGACGACCATGGGGCAGGGGTGATCCAGGCCCTGAAACTCAAGAACAATATCGGCAAAGATTTATTGGAGTTCGTGGCTGCCGGCAAGTTGGTCATCGGTATATGCAATGGTTTTCAGGCCCTTGTGAATTTGGGGCTGCTGCCCGGACTGGACCAGGATTATACCCGCAGGTCCGTGGCCATTACATATAATGACTGCGGTAATTTCAGGGATCAGTGGGTCCGGCTCGTGCCCGATTCCGACAGCCCTTGTGTGTTCACAAAGGGGTTGGGGGTATCTGACTATCCGGTGCGCCATGGAGAAGGAAAGTTTGTTGCGGACCCCGAAGTCATAGAACGCCTTGTTGCCAATCGCCAGGTGGTGTTCCGGTATGCAGATGAAAATGGCACGCCTGCAAACGGCGCCTTTCCGGCCAACCCCAATGGAGCCTTGGATGATATTGCAGGAATCTGTGATCCCACCGGCCGGATATTCGGCCTGATGCCCCATCCCGAAGGATATAATCATTTTGGTAACCATCCGGATTGGCCCAGGCAGAAGGCTGCGGCAAAGCGCCAGGGAAAATCCCTGGATGAGACCATCACCACTGGGATCCGACTGTTTGAAAATGGCGTGAACTATATCAAAAGCCCTGGTTTTAGCGGCTGAACGCCCCCCTTAAAAAAAATATCATAAACCCACGCATTGGGTTTTTATTTTATCATGAATGACATGAAGCGCATGAAGAATATATTGGAAATAAATCTTCATGCGCTTCATGGTTTTTATTTGAAAGCATCTTAATTATGCTGGGAACCATCGCAAACACCCTTGCCATTCTGGCGGGTACAACCATTGGCATGCTGTTTCGAAACGGCATTCCTGAAAAGTACAATACCACCGTTCTCCAGGCCATTGCCCTGTCCGTCATTCTCATCGGGCTGAAAAGTGCCTTGGGTTGCCCGGACATTCTGGTGATCATCATCAGCCTTGCCGTTGGTGCCATTATCGGTGAATTTTTAGCTATTGAGGCGCATCTGAAAAAACTTGGGGATTTTCTGGAAAAAAAGTTTGCAGATCCAAACGCCTCAGCCCCTTCTATATCAACGGCCTTTGTTACGGCGTCCCTTTTATTCTGTGTGGGCTCTATGGCCATTGTGGGCTCCCTTGAGAGTGGGCTCGCCGGCAACCATGATACCTTGTTTGCCAAATCCTTTTTAGATGGTGTCACTTCCATTCTCCTGACCGCATCTTTAGGCATCGGGGTGGGGCTTTCCGCCGGGGCTGTTTTGATTTACCAGGGTGCCATAACCCTTGCCGCCGGATTGATAAAGCCCTATCTGATTCCTTCTGTGGTCAGCCAGATGTCCGGGGCAGGGGGGCTGCTTATCGCAGCCATTGGTTTGAACATGCTCCGGGAGAAAAAGATTGCCGTGGGCAATATGCTGCCGGCCATATTTCTGCCGTTGATCTATTATTTTTCCACAACCTTATTCAAGTAATGTCATGGCCATTGATATTGCATTTTTTTTTGGGACGCTAAGGCAGGAAGTTGAAACCTACCAGGTGCCGGTGGTGGATCTGATTGCCGTCCAGAGCCGGTCTGCCTTTAAAGTGCTTGTGGCCACCATTTTGTCCGCAAGAACCAAGGATGAGGTGACGGCGGTTGCCGCACAGCGACTGCTGGAGCAGGCCCCGGATACTGAAGCATTGCGGGCGCTTTCCACTTCTCAGATCCAGGAACTTATTTTTCCCGTGGGGTTTTACAAATCCAAAGCCCAATATTTGTCAAGGTTACCCCACGCCCTGGACGCTTTTCAAGGACAAGTACCCGATGAGATTGACGCCCTAGTGACGCTTCCGGGGGTAGGGCGTAAAACCGCCAATCTGGTCAGAACGGTGGCCTTTGACAAGGATGCCATCTGTGTGGACACCCATGTACACCGGATTATGAATATCTGGGGATATGTGAAAACAAAAACCCCTTTTGATACGGAAAAAGCATTAAGAAAAAAGCTGCCAAAAAAATTCTGGAAAGAGGCGAATCGAATTCTGGTTACTTTTGGCCAGGGCACCTGTCGGCCGGTTGGGCCCCATTGTTACCGATGTGTGCTTGAAGAATACTGTCCTAAAAAAGGGGTGAAGCCGAGAAAACCGCCTAAAAAATAATGAAACCACAATTTGATGGACGGCAGGTAAAAAAAACGCCGGTAAGGGACGAGCTTGGCCGGCCGGACAGTCGTTATTCCTTATAAAATAAAGCCTTAATAATGTGTTTGACCATGGCTGGATTTTCTTTGAGCCTGCGGGTTGAATAACCAAACCATTGTTCTCCAAACGGTACGTAAACTCGCATCCTGTGGCCGTTTTTTACAAGTGCCTGGCGCTTTTTAGGCGTTACCCCGTAGAGCATCTGAAATTCATAGTTTTCTTTTGGTACCTGATATTTGTCAATCAAATGAAGCGCACCTTGGATCAGGGGCGTGTCATGGGTTGCAATGGCTGCATAGACATTGTTTTTAAACATGAATTCAAGGTCTTCAAGGAAGTGATCGTTAATTTCATGGTAATTTTTATATGCAATGGCTGCCGGTTCCACATAGATTCCCTTGACCAGTCTGAGGTTCAAATCTGCATGATCACGACGCAAATCCAGCATGGATTCAAGATCGCCCAGGGTTCGTTTTAAATAAGCCTGGAGCACCAGACCGATGTTGTGGGGAAATTCCTGTTTGAGGCGACGGAAAATATCTATGGAGTCATCCACACAGGGAGAATTTTCCATGTCAATGCGGATAAAGTTGCCATGGGATGCCGCCTCGGCCGTAAGTTCCCGTATGTATTCAAAACAGGTTTTTTTATCGATTAAAAGACCGAACATGGTTGGTTTCAGGGAGTAGTTGGCGTTCATTCCTGCCGCTTCAATGGTGCGGATAAGGGCAAGGTATGCATCCCGGTTTTTTGCCGCCTGGGACATGGCCTTGATAAATTCACCAAGAATGTCCAGGGTCACCATAATATTTTCCCGGTTCAGGGCCTTTGACGCGTTTATGGCGTCCTGGGTGGTTTCGCCTGCGATATAGCTTTTTGAGAACTGCCAGATCAATTTGGGCGGAAAATAGGGCAGGGTCCGGCTGATTATTTTATGTAACATCTTGTTCTCCTCTTCTTTTCATCAATGGTTTAACCATTAAACTTTAGCTGAGCTATGTTATTATTTTGATCGGTCGTCAAGATTTTTTTTGTAAAGGTATGGAAAAAAATAATTGTCACATATTTTGCGTTATTTTTTATGCATCGTACAGATAATTCGTCCCAGTTGTGCAAGGCTGCTCTCAAGTTTGTCTGACCAGGAAAGTCCGCAGTTCAGACGCAGACAATGCCTGTATCTGTCTGTGGTGGAACAGATTACCCCGGGCATGAAAGATATCTTTTTTTTCCGGGCTTGATGGAAAATATCCATGGCATCAATCGCTTTATTCAATTCGACCCACAAAAACATACCCCCCTGGGGAAAGGTGATTCTGGTATCCTTGGGAAAGTGCGTGGCTACAGCAATGGACATGGATGATACCTGATTTTTGATCTGGTTTCTAAGTCGCCTCAAATGGCGCTCATTATGAACCGGGCCGCCACAATATGCCCGGTATTTGGACTTGCCAGCTGGGAATTGAGCTTTAGCCGCATAACGCGTTTATAAAATCTGCCCGGCAGGGTCCACCCGGCCCGAAGCCCTGGCGCAATGGTTTTGGAAAATGAAGAACAGTACAGTACGTTGCCGGTTGTATCCAGGCCTTTAAAGGTGGAGGGGCGTCTTGTGCCAAAAAAAATATCACCGTAAATATCATCTTCAATAATAGGCGTGCCATGATGGTGAGCGATCTCCAGCACCTCTTTTTTTGTTTGGGTTGACATGACCGAGCCAAGGGGATTCTGGAAATTTGGATTGAGCAGGCACGCTTTAACCCGATTATTTGAAATCACGGATTCAAACGCAGCAGGGTCCATGCCTTTTTCAGGACATCCGGGCAGCTCAATCACATACATACCTAAATCTTCTATGAGCTGGAGAAAACAGTGAAACACCGGGGATTCCGCCAGAATGACATCGCCTGGCTCCGCCACCGCCCTTAAACAAAGATTGACCGCTTCCAGACACCCGTTGGTGGTGATAATTTCATCCAACGCCACTGACCCTGCATACCCCATCATCATTTTGGCCAGGGCGTAGCGCAATTCCATGGCGCCTGCACAGTCGTCATAAATGGCCATGCCCGCAGAGATGTCATCCACGGACATGGATTTGGCGATCCTGGAAAGTTGTTTTAAGGGCATCAGTGCCTGGTCAGCCACTGCGGCACCTAAACGGATCATATCCGGCCGCTGGATATCCGATACGATGGTTTCGGCCAGATCATTGATCCTTACCCGGCTGGGCGGTTCCGATGTCACAGGTTTCACCGGCAGGGGCAAGGGGCTTTTTTCTAAGGGTTTAACAAAAAATCCTGATTTCTGCCTTGCCTCCACCCGCCCCCGTTTTTCAAGTTCAATGTAGGCCTGGTGAATGGTGTTTATACTTAAACCAAGCCGGTTGTGCAGTTTTCGCAACGAGGGCAGCTTTTCTCCGGCGCGGTACTGGCCCGAAAGGATTTTCTTCTGGATTTCGTCTGCAAGGGCGGCATATCTGAAATTGCCCTGGGGTGTGGGATTTGCCTGCATGGTTAAACGTTCCATCTGTTATGTATAAAATAAGTTTATTCTGTAACTGTTTGTCGTTTTATTTTTAATCTATTCATAGTTTGATTTACAACTATTTTATATTTAAGGAAAAAGGATGAAACAGGTCGTGCTGTATTGGGTAACTATATTAATCTGGGGGTCCACCTGGATTGCAATCAAATTTGAGCTGGGTCATGTGGACCCCATGGTGTCGGTCATTTACCGGTTTGGCCTGGCGTCTGTCGTGCTGTTCGGGGTTTGCAAGGTCCGTGGTCTGCCCTTGGTTTTCTTTGCGGGAACATTGTTTTATGGCACTTTTAGGCGGCTTGTTTTTGACCATGAAGGACATGAAGATGTCCATTCTTCATGCCCTCCATGCTCTTCGTGCTGAATAAAAAATTAAAGACCTTTCAGGGTGAAAAATAAAGATTATTTGGAGATCAACCGTGTTTTTTAAATGTCATTGCCTTGCCAAAGGCGTTAAGTTCAGGTTGCATAGTTCAAGGCT
>Ga0193964_1000377_pt1 | contig 22049 bp, 20 predicted proteins | sample FB_7_MG_FD_140323 | JGI IMG/M metagenome (GOLD analysis project Ga0193964, IMG submission 140323) | Microbial mat bacterial communities from the Broadkill River, Lewes, Delaware, United States - FB_7_MG | ecosystem: Environmental > Aquatic > Freshwater > River > Microbial mats | place: USA... | reverse complement strand
TTATCAAGATTAAGTCTTGGTTCACCTGCAGTTACTGAAAGTATGGTGTTAGCAACAGGAGCAGCAGTTTCTGCTAATATTCCACAATTGGTAAAAAAGACAAAATTTGTATATGACTTGATTAATATCGAGGAATATGTGTCTGATATAAAGGAAGAATTAATAAGTAAAAATAAAGGTATTTGGGCAATAGATGCAGATGGTGTACTTCATGATTTGGATATTCCATCTGTATTTCTTCTTGAAAAGAACAAAGATAAACTATTTAATCATGGTACTGTGATTTATGTTACTGGTGCTATTAGTGATAAATTGTTGAATTTCTTGAGAATACAGAAGAATATTAAAGATATTGTCCTTATTGTAAAGGATTTTACAAAGATATTTGTAACGCATCAGGCATATCATTCTTTTCTAAAAAGAGGAGGTAGGATAAATGTTTTATTGCGTACAAATCTTATCGCAGTCACTGTAAATCCAGTGTCTCCTGAAGGGTTTGTATTGGATTCTGAAACACTAAGAGCTGCAATGTCAGAGAGTTTACAAATACCTGTATACGATATAAAAAAGCTTTAGCAAATGACAACATTACGAAGCATAGTAGATAAAATTAATGGAATGAGATTTATGGTGGAAAGTCTTGAATTGTGTTCAAGTCTTGCTAAGCGTCACCTTATGTCTCAGGAATATCTACGTGCTGAAGAGTCGCTAGCTAATGAGATTGGAAATGTCTCTGAGATGTTTTCAATTATTAAAGAAGCAGCAAATGCCAATATTATTGAGAAACTTAGGATGAAGCTTGGGCATATTCTTGATATTAGAGGTACATTGAATAATATTAGTAATGCTGCTGTATTAGACGATATTCAACTATTTGAGGTAAAGAGATTTGCTTTATTGGTTTCTGAGATTTCAGAATTACTTAATTCTATTGATTATAAGACCATAGTCTTACCTTCATTAGAGAATGTTATAGATATTTTAGACCCTGATAAAACAAGAATTGCTCATTTTTATATATATCCTTCTTATAATGAGGTTCTTGCTGGACTTAGAAAAAAGCAAGAAAAGATAAAGGATGAGAATCCTGAAGAATATGAAGAAATACGTATAAAGTGTCTTGATATAGAAGATGACATTCGTCAGGATATTTCACGTGAGTTGTACGTATATGCTAAACCTTTAAAAGAAGCACTAGATAGTGTAGCATATATAGATATACTTCTTGCTAAAGCATTGCAAGCTAATAAGATGAATCTTTGTAAACCAAAGATAGTTAATGAAAACACTTTATATAAAGGTCTGTTTAATCCTCAGTTAAAAGAGGTGCTTATGGAACAAAATAAAGATTTTCAAGCAATTGATATCTGTTTGTATAAGTCACCTTGTTTAATTACTGGAGCAAATATGGCAGGAAAGACAGTTGTTTTAAAGACTATTGCTTTGGCACAATATATGTTTCAATTCGGATTCTTTGTTCCTGCTACTGATGCTGAGATAGTTCCTGTAGAGGACATTATGCTTAGTATTGGGGATGATCAGTCTGAAATGAATGGTTTATCATCTTTTGCTGCTGAAATGATGAATATAAATGCCATAATCAAAGCGGTGCATTCTGGCAAAAAAGTGCTTGCTTTGATTGATGAATTGGCTAGGACTACTAATCCCGAAGAAGGAAGAGCGATTGTAAATGCTACAATTGATATTCTTGAAGCTGGAGATATACGAAGCTTGGTTACAACACATTATAATGGTTTGAATACTTCTTGCAGAAAGCTAAGAGTTAAAGGCTTGATGACAGATAAGATAACTAAAGAGGTTACCATAGAAAATATTAATGATTATATGGATTATTCTCTTGTTGAAAATAATGATGATGTTGTACCTATGGAGGCTTTAAGGATAGCTGCTGTTCTAGGAATAGACGAGGAGTTATTAGAGAAAGCCGATAAATATACGGTTAGATAAAGAAATATAAACAGATAAAAGTGAATCAAATGCAAACAAGTAAGTTAGGACTTGATTTTAAGAAAGTGGAGAGTGCGAAGCAGGTTTCAAAAAACATTGCTGAAGATGTACAGAAGTTCGTTGACGGATACACTACTGTGGCTGTTGAGAGAACTCTTTGTCGTTTGATGGGTATTGATGGTATCGATGCAAACGAAGTGCCACTTCCAAATGTTGTGGTTGACCATCTTGTTGACAATGGTGTAATGAACGAGGGAGTTATGTTCTACCTTGGTAATGCTATTGCTGAAACAGGATTATCTACTCAAGAGATTGCAGAGAAGATTTCAGAAGGAGAATTGGATATTACAAAGTTGACAATTCATACTAAAGAAGAAATTAATGCTGCTGTTCAACCTTATATCACTAGTAGTCTAGATAAGATTAAAACTAGAAGAGGTCGTAGAGATGAGTATTTAAATACTATTGGTGAAGGTAAAAAACCATATTTATATGTGATTGTTGCTACTGGTAATATCTACGAAGATGTTGTTCAGGCAGAAGCTGCAGCACGTCAAGGTGCTGATATTATTGCAGTTATCCGTACTACAGGTCAGTCTCTTCTTGATTATGTACCTTATGGTGCTACTACAGAAGGTTTTGGTGGAACTGTTGCTACTCAGGAGAATTTCCGTATTATGCGTGAGGCTCTTGATAAAGTTGGAGAAGAAGAAAAACGTTATATCCGTTTATGTAACTATTGTTCAGGTCTTTGTATGCCAGAGATTGCAGTGATGGGTGCATTTGAAGGACTGGATGTGATGCTAAATGATGCTCTTTATGGTATCCTTTTCCGTGATATTAATATGCAACGTACTATTGTTGACCAGTATTTCTCACGTGTAATTAATGGTTATGCAGGAGTAATAATTAATACTGGTGAAGATAATTATTTGACAACTGCCGATGCATTTGAACAAGCTCACACTGTTTTAGCTTCCGATCTTATTAATGAGCAATTAGCTCTTATTGCTGCTCTTCCTGAAGAGCAAATGGGATTAGGTCATGCATTTGAGATGGATCCAGAATTAGAAAATGGATTCTTATATGAGTTAGCTCAAGCTCAAATGACAAGAGAAATCTTCCCTAAAGCTCCTTTAAAATATATGCCACCAACAAAATTTATGACTGGTAATATATTTAGAGGACAAATTCAAGATGCATTATTTAATCAGATCTCAATTTGGACAGGTCAGGGTATTCAGTTATTAGGAATGATGACTGAGGCTATTCACACTCCATTTATGTCTGATCGTTATTTAGCTATCGAAAATGCACAATATATTTTCAATAACATGAAAGGTATTGGTGATGAAGTTGAATATAAAAAAGATGGTATTATTCAGAAACGTGCTCAGAAAGTTGTTGATGATGCGCATAACACACTAACAGCAATTGAGAATGAAGGTTTATTCTCAGCTCTTTCTAAGGGTATGTTTGGAGATGTAAAACGTCCAATCGATGGAGGTAAAGGTCTTGCTGGTGTTTCTGAGAAAGGTGCCAACTATTTCAACCCATTTATTGACTTAATGAAAAATAGAAAGTAATTAAGTTTAGTGTATTTCAATAATATTATAAATTTTAAAATATAGATAGTTATGAGCGGTGGATTATATTCAATGGAAGATAACGATTTCGACCAAACACTCGATCTAAAAAAGATAAAGCCTTACGGCGATACAATGAATGATGGTAAAACTCAAGTAAGTTTTACTTTACCTGTTCCTTGTTGTGATGAGTCTATTGAAGCTGCAAAGCAGATGATGAGAAAGATGGGCTTTGAAAATCCTCAGATTGTTTTTTATAAGCAATTAATGGAAGGATTTACTTTTTTCAACTGTTATGGAAGTACAACACATACAGTTGATTATACTACAATTCATGTTCCAAAAGTAGAATCTACTACTATGGATATGCATGAAGTAGATGATTATGCAAAAGAACATATTGGAAGAAAAGTTGTAATTGTTGGTGCAAGTACCGGTACAGATGCTCACACAGTGGGTATTGATGCTATCATGAATATGAAAGGTTTTGCAGGACATTACGGACTTGAGCGTTATGAATGTATGGAGGCTTTAAACATGGGATCACAGGTTCCAAATGAAGAGTTTATTGCTAAAGCTATTGAATTAAAGGCTGATGTTCTTTTGGTATCTCAAACAGTAACACAAAAAGATGTACATATTCAGAACTTAACTGAGTTAGTAGAAATGCTTGAGGCTGAAGGTTTAAGAGATAAGATTATCTTATGCTGTGGAGGTCCTCGTATTTCTCACGAACTTGCAAAAGAACTTGGTTATGATGCTGGTTTCGGTATGAATACTTATGCCGATGATGTTGCTTCTTTTGCTGTTCAAGAGCTTGAAAGAAGAATGAACCAAAATAAATAGTCATGGACAAAAAAGAGATAAGAGAAGTCATTGCTAAACGTGTAGCACTTGAACTTCATGATGGTGATGTAGTTAATTTAGGAATTGGCTTACCTACGCTTATTCCTAACTATTTACCTGAAAATATTAAACTTACTTTACAATCAGAGAATGGATTGTTAGGTATGGGACCAAATCCTGCAGAGGGTGAGGAGGATGAATCATTAGTTAATGCTGGTGGAATGTATACAACTGCTGTTGCAGGTGCTTCTACTTTCGATAGCTCTATGTCTTTCTCTATTATCCGTGGTGGGCACGTTGATGTAACAGTACTTGGTGCTTTACAAACGGATGAAAAAGGTAATCTAGCAAACTGGATGATTCCAGGTAAAATGACTCCGGGAATGGGGGGTGCAATGGATCTTATCGTTGGCGCTAAGCGTGTAATCCTTTCAATGGAACACACTGCTAAAGGAAGACATAAGATTCTAAAGGATTGTAATCTTCCTCTTACTGCTGCTGGTCAAGTAAATATGATTGTTACAGAGATGGGTGTAATGGAAGTTACTCCTGAAGGAATTGTGTTGACAGAGAAGAATCCTGTATTTACTGTTGAAGAAATTCAAGAAGCAACAGAGGCTAAATTAATTATTGCCGAGGATTTAATTGACATGAAACAATAAACCTTTAAAGATTTAAGTAATGAATAAAGTATATATAGTAGCAGCAAAAAGAACAGCAGTTGGAAAATTCCTTGGTTCTTGTGCTAATGTTACAGCTGCACAATTAGGAACAGCTGTAGTTAAAAATATTTTAGAAGAGACTAAAGTTGACCCTGCTAAAATAGATGAGTTAATTTGTGGAAACGTGCTTTCAGCAGGTTTAAGACAAGGAGTTGCTCGTCAGATTTCTATTAATGCAGGTATTCCTCAAGAGGTGCCAGCATATGGAATTAACATGATTTGTGGTTCTGGTATGAAAGCTGTTATTAATGCAGTTAATAGTATTAAAGCTGGAGAAGCTAATCTTATTATTGCAGGTGGTGCTGAATCTATGTCAGGTGCAGGTTTCGTTTTACCAGCATCTACAAGAAATGGTGTTAAAATGAGCGATTTTAAAGCTGTTGACCATATGATTTGTGATGGTTTGACTGATGCTTTTGAAGGATATCATATGGGTATTACTGCAGAGAATATCGCTGATAAATATAATCTTACAAGAGAAGCTCAGGATGAGTTTTCTTATGGATCTCAACAAAAGGCAATTGCTGCTATTGATGGTGGTAAATTTAAAGATGAGATTGTACCTGTAGAGATTAAGTCAAGAAGAGAAACTATTATCTTCGATACTGATGAATTTCCAAATAGAAAATCTACACCTGAGAAATTAGCAGGATTAAGACCAGCTTTCAAGAAAGATGGTACTGTTACTGCTGGTAATGCATCAGGTATTAATGATGGTGCTTCATTCTTAATGATTGCTTCAGAAGAGGCTGTAAAAGAGCATAACTTAACTCCACTTGTAGAAATTGTTGCTACAGGTCAGGGAGGAGTTGATCCAGCTATCATGGGTATGGGACCAGTTCCTGCTATTGCTAGTGCTGTTAAGAAATCGGGATTATCTTTAAAAGATATAGAAGTTCTTGAACTTAATGAAGCTTTTGCTGCTCAATCATTAGGAGTAATCACTCAGTTGTCAGAAGATCATGATGTAACTCCAGAGTGGATCAAAGAAAGATGTAACGTTAACGGTGGAGCTATTGCTCTTGGTCACCCTATTGGTGCATCTGGTAACAGAATTACAGTTTCTCTTATTCATGAAATGAAGCATTCAGGTAAAAAGCTAGGTCTTGCATCTCTATGTATTGGTGGAGGAATGGGAACAGCATTAATCCTTAAGAATATCTAATAATTATTACACACAAGCATAATAACTATGGATTTTAATTTATCTAAAGAACAAGAATTATTCCAGCAAATGATTAGAGATTTTGCTGCTAACGAAGTTAAGCCATTAGCTGCTGAGGTTGATGATCAGGAGAGATTTCCTGTGGAGACTGTTGAGAAGATGGCTAAGCTTGGTATAATGGGTATTCCAGTACCAGTTGAATATGGTGGTGCAGGTGGAAATAACGAAATGTATGCAATGGCTGTTGAAGAACTTTCAAGAGTTTGTGCAACTACAGGAGTTATTGTTTCAGCTCACACATCTCTTTGTGTTGCTCCAATTCTAGAGCATGGAAACGAAGAACAAAAACAAAAATTTCTTCCTAAACTAGCTTCAGGAGAGTGGGTTGGTGCATTCGGATTGACTGAACCAAACGCGGGTACTGATGCAGCAGGTCAGCAAACTACAGCTGTTCTTGATGGTGATGAATATATTTTAAACGGTTCTAAAATTTTCATTACAAATGCTGGATATGCGCATGTATATATAGTAATGGCAATGACTGATAAGTCTAAAGGAACTCGTGGAATTTCTGCTTTCATCGTTGAGGCTGATACTCCTGGATTTACTATCGGTAAGAAAGAGAAGAAATTAGGAATTAGAGGTTCTGCTACTTGTGAGCTTATCTTTGAAGATTGTAGAATACCAAAAGCTAACCTACTTAAGAAAGAAGGTACTGGATTCGGTATTGCTATGAAAACTCTTGATGGTGGACGTATTGGTATTGCTGCTCAGGCATTAGGTATCGCTCAAGGTGCTATGGATGAAACAGTAAACTACGTTAAGGAAAGAAAGCAATTTGGAAGATCATTAAGTAAATTCCAAAACACTCAATTCGAATTAGCTAACATGGAGAATAAAGTTGTTGCTTCTAGATTACTAGTTAGAGCTGCAGCTTGCAAAAAGGATTCTAAGAAAGTGTATTCTACAGAAGCTGCTCATGCTAAGCTTTTTGCTGCAGAAACAGCGATGGAGGTTACTACAAAAGCTGTTCAACTTCACGGTGGATACGGTTATACAAGAGAGTATCCTGTTGAGAGAATGATGAGAGATGCTAAGATTACAGAGATCTATGAAGGTACTTCTGAAGTACAAAGAATGGTGATCGCAGCTAATTTATTGAAATAATATAACAAGGCAGAGATGAAGATAATTGTTTGTATTAAACAAGTTCCAGATACTACTGAAATTAAATTAGATCCAGTAACAGGAACACTTATTAGAGATGGTGTGCCAAGTATCATGAATCCAGATGATAAGTGTGGATTAGAAATGGCACTTCAATTAAAAGATGAATTTGGTGCTCACGTTACAGTGATAACAATGGGACCTCCTCAAGCAGAACTTATTCTACGTGAGGCTTATGCATTAGGTGCTGATAGAGCAATACATTTGAGTGATAGAAAATTTGCAGGTGCTGATACTCTTGCAACTTCTAACGCTATTGCAGGTGCACTTCGTCAGTTAGATTTCGACCTTGTTATTACTGGTCGTCAAGCTATTGATGGTGATACTGCACAAGTTGGACCTCAGATTGCTGAGCATCTTGATTTACCACAGGTTTCATATCTTGAGGATATAAAATTTGATGGAAAGAATCTATTCACAATGAGAAGAGCTACTGAAGAAGGTTATCAAGTACTTGAAGCTGAGGCTCCAGTAGTTGTAACTGTTCTTTCTTCTGGTTCTAAGCCTCGTTACATGTCAGTAAATGGTATTGTAACTGCATACCAGAAAGAGGTAGAAACTTGGAACTTCGATAATATCAGCGTAGCTGAAGAGAAGCTTGGTCTTAAAGGATCTCCAACAAAGGTATTCAAATCATTTACTAAGTCGGTTAAACCAGCTGGTGAAATCTTTGAAGGTGATGCTAAAGAAGCTGTTGAAGTGATTGTAAATAAACTAAAAGAAAAATTCATAATCTAAGTACAATGGATAAATCTATGTTTAAAGATGTCTATGTATTCATAGAACAAAGAGAGGGTGTTATTCAAAATGTTGCTTTAGAACTTTTGGGTAAAGCTAGAGTACTTGCTGATACATTGAATGAGAAAGTAGTAGGAATATTACTTGGTCATAATATTACTGACAAAGCTCAAGACTTAATAGCATGTGGTGCAGATAAAATTATCTGTGCTGATGATGAATCATTAAAAGATTACGTAACAGAGCCTTATACTCAGGCAATCACTCAAATTATTAAGGAAAAGAATCCTTCTGCAATTTTGATTGGTGCTACTACTATTGGTAGAGATTTAGGTCCTCGTATTTCAGCTCGTGTATCTACTGGATTAACAGCTGACTGTACTTCATTAGAAGTAGGAGAGAACAGAGACTTATTAATGACTCGTCCAGCATTTGGTGGTAACGTTATGGCTACTATCGTTTGTCAGGATCACCGTCCTCAAATGTCAACTGTTCGTCCTGGTGTGATGAAAGCATTTGAAAAGGATGCATCTCGTACAGGTGAGGTTGAAACTATAACAATTAACTTTGATAAATCTAAATTCAGAGTTAGATTAGTTGAGACAGTTAAAGAGACTAAAGATCTTGTTGATATTACTGAAGCTAACGTACTTATTTCAGGTGGTCGTGGTGTAGGAAATCAAGAGGGATTTGATAAACTTAAGGATCTTGCTAATGTCCTTGATGCAGAAGTTTCTGCTTCTAGAGCAATGGTAGATTCTGGTCTTATTAATCATGATAGACAAGTTGGTCAGACTGGTAAGACAGTTCGTCCTGATCTTTATTTTGCAATGGGTATTTCTGGAGCAATTCAGCATTTAGCTGGAATGGAAGAATCAGAGTTGATCATCGCTATCAATAAAGATAAAGATGCGCCTATTTTCCAGACAGCAGATTTAGGTATCGTTGGTGATATTAAAGCTATCGTTCCTATGTTGACTGAGGCACTTAAGAAGTAATCATTACTTTTTAGATATATTAAAGGCAGTTTCCTTATGGAGACTGCCTTTTTTAGCATGTATATTCAATATATATGTTTTCTTTTTTAGCAATTTTATATTTCTTTGTACTTGAAGAATTACTATTAATTACAATTTCATAATCAATGATCCATTACCACGAACCAGTATTTCGTCCTCCTAGTGAGGCTTATTCCCTAATTTTGCAAGTAACATTAGGCTGTGCATGGAATAAGTGTGCTTTTTGCGAAATGTACTCTTCTAAGAGCTTTAAAGTACGTCAGGAGACTGAGGTTTTTAGAGAAATAGATTCTCTAAAGCAGTACTCAAGTCAGGTTCGTAAAATATTTTTAGCTGATGGAAATGCCTTGGTGCTTTCATTCGATAGGCTTGAAAGAATTCTGGATAAACTAAACCAAACTTTTCCGAAGCTTAATAGAGTCTCTGCTTATGCTTCTGCTAAAGATATTTTAGCTAAATCAGAAGAGGAATTGAGTATACTTGCTAAAAAGGGACTTAAACTTTTATATGTAGGTGTAGAATCGGGTGATGATGAGCTACTAGAGTGTATTAACAAAGGTGAAGATTCAACTTCAACAGCAAAAGCACTAGTTAAGGCACGAAAAGCAGGGATTAAACTTTCTGTAATGATTATAAATGGTTTAGGAGGAGAGGTGTATTCTCAGCAACATGCTTTGAATTCAGCCAAATTAATTAATAAAATTCAACCTGAATATTTATCAACTCTAGTGTTGAGTTATCCAAATGGAGAAGAGAACTATAAGTCTAAATTTAAAGGAGAATTTATTTCTCTAAATACAATTAGTCTTATAGCTGAAATGAAGATATTTATAGAGAATCTTGAACTGGAAAATACTGTATTTAGAAGTGATCATGCCTCTAATTATCTTGTGCTAAGAGGCAATCTAAACAGGGATAAACATGATTTATTAGAGCGGATTAATAATGTTCTAGATGACCCAGCTAATGCAACTCTTCGTCCGGAATGGATGAGAGGATTATGAAAAAAGTCCACTAATAATTCTTTTTCATAAATATTAAAGTCATACCTTTAAGTTAGTATAATAAAAGAAGAACTTAATAGGATTAATATATGAATTTAAATTTAGCTGTACTAATTGATGGTGACAATATTCCATCAGCATATGTAAAGGAAATGATGGAGGAAATAGCCAAATACGGAAATCCAACTATAAAAAGGATTTACGGTGATTGGACTAAACCTAATTTATCTAAATGGAAAAATTTACTTTTAGAAAATGCTATTACTCCAATTCAGCAATATGGATATACAACTGGAAAAAATGCAACTGATTCAGCAATGATTATTGATGCGATGGATATATTATATTCTCAGAAAGTTAATGGTTTTTGTATTGTGTCAAGTGATAGTGATTTTACTCGTTTGGCAACTAGATTGAGAGAGGCAGGAATGCAGGTGATAGGAATAGGAGAGAAAAAGACTCCGAATCCTTTTATTGTGGCATGTGATAAGTTTGTATATATTGAAGTTCTAAAAGACCAATCTAAAGAGAAAGAATCTGATAGTGAGAAAGATTCTCCTAAGGAAGGTGTTGATAGAATAACGATTAAGGAAATTAAATTAATTGCAACAACAATTACTGATTTATCTGATGATGATGGATGGGCATTTTTGGGTGATGTGGGAAGTTTGTTACAGAAGAAAAGGCCAAATTTTGACCCTAGAAATTATGGTTTTCAGAAGTTGACTCCATTGATAAAGTCGATTAATAAATTTGAGATAGAACAAAGAGAAAGTACAAAGGGGAAAAATAAATTAGTATTTGTAAAAAATAAAGAAAAGCGCAAAACTCGTGCACGGAAGTAGTTAATTAATAACCTAAAAAGGCCGTTCTATAAGTAGAACGGCCTTTTTAGGTTATTTTTAGTGGCATTTAAAAACAAAGAATTACTTTTGCAGCACTATGAGAGAAATGATGAAAAACAAATCGATATTAATAGGTGCAGTAGCAATAAGTATAGCAGCAATGCTTTGGGGATTAGATGGTGTGGTTCTTACTCCTCAGTTACATAATTTAGATGTGTCCTTTGTTGTATTTTTACTTCATCTTATTCCTTTTCTTATAATGAACACTTTCCTTTATAAGAAATATAAGAATATAAAATTACTTAGTAGAAAAGAAGCTGTTGCAATAATTCTCGTTGCATTGTTTGGTGGAGCTTTAGGTACCATTTCTATAGTAAAAGCTCTATTTTTAGTTAATTTCCAGCATCTTTCAATTGTTATCTTAATTCAGAAACTACAACCTGTTTTTGCAATCTTTCTAGCATCTGTAGTCCTTAAGGAGAAACTAAGCAGGCATTATGTTTTATTTGGCTCTATTGCGATTATTGCAAGTTATATATTGACATTCCAATTTACGATTCCTAGTTTTGATTCAGCAAACACAAATTTATATGCAGTTATGTTCTCTTTATTAGCTGCATTATCTTTTGGTAGTTCAACGGTGTTGTCAAAGGTTGCTTTACAAAAGCTTGATTTCAAGACTGCTACATTCTTTAGATACGGAATTACATCGCTTATTATGTTGCTAATAACAACAGCCAATGGACATATCATAGATTTTCCAACAGTTACATCAAATAACTGGCTTATATTATGTCTTATTGGAATAACTACAGGCTCAGGTGCGTTGTTCTTGTTTTACTATGGATTAAAGAAAGTAAGAGCAATAATTTCTACTGTTTGTGAATTGTTTTTTCCACTATCTGCTATACTTTTCGATTATCTGATTAATGGCTACGTATTGAGCCCTATTCAATGGGGAGCAGTGATAGTTATGATAGCCAGTATTTTAGCTTTAAACATTCAAAATGCAAAGAGGAAGTAGATTATAATAAAGTCTGCTGTACAACATCTTTAATGGAATAATTTTCGTATATTGAAACGTATTATAATCTAAATAAGATTACCTAATAAATACTATATGACAATTACACAATTAAAGATAGATATTAAGGATAGTATAGCTACCATCATTAATTATCGTCCTGATAAAATGAATGCTCTTAATACTCAGTTCTTTGAAGAGTTAAATTATTTTCTGGACAATATTCCTTCAGAGGTTAAATTAATTGTTTTTACCGGTTCAGATAAGGCATTCGTCGCAGGTGCTGATATTTCTGAAATGGCTGGGAAATCTGCAAAAGATGCCGAGGCATTCTCTCTTCTCGGACAAAAGACATTTACAAGATTAGAACAATTAGATATTCCTGTTATTGCTGCTGTTAATGGTTTTGCATTAGGAGGAGGTTGTGAATTAGCACTAGCGTGTGATATTCGTATTGCTAGTACAAAAGCAAAATTTGGGCAGCCAGAAGTTAATCTTGGGATAATACCTGGATATGCTGGAACTCAGCGATTGTCAAGACTTGTAGGTATGGGTAATGCTTTACATCTAATAATGACAGCTGAGATGATTGGTGCGGATGATGCTAAATGCATGGGATTAGTTCAAAAAGTAGTTGAACCAGATTGTCTGATGGAAGAAGTGTATAAAATGGCTAACACAATATTAGGTAAAGGTCCAAATGCAATTCATAAAGCAAAAAAGGTAATAAGGGAAGGAATTCAGATGTCTTATCAGGATGCCTTTAAGCTTGAGGCTAAAGAGTTTGGTTCATTATTTGATACCGATGCTATTGAGGGTATGCAAGCATTTATAGAGAAACGTAAACCGAATTGGTAAGAATATAAAAATATATAGGATTATGAAATATGATGAAAGATTACAAAATGTAACAATTATAGGAGCAGCAGGAAAGATGGGTAGTGGAATAGTTCTTCTTACTGCCGTTGAAATGACTGATGTAAGTCTTATGAGAGAGAACAAAGGAAAGAAATTTGTTCTTAATGCATTAGATCTAAATAAAGAGGCTTTACCTGGATTAGTTGAATATTTAAAAGTACAGGTATACAAGTTGTCTGAGAGAAAGATGGATACTTTGAAGAGATTGTATCCAAAGATTAAAGATGAGAAAGATATATCAGAACAATATGTATGTGATGTGCTTGAAATAGTAAATCCAGTGTCTGATATGTCAGCTGCAGAAGAATCTACAATGATATTTGAAGCTGCTGTTGAGAATCCTGATATTAAAGTAAAGATATTTAAAGAGCTTGAAAAGATTAATTCTCTGAAGCCTTGGTATTTTACAAATACATCATCAATTCCTATACATTTACTAAATGATAATGCTGAATTGGGAGGAAGAATAGTAGGTTTCCATTTCTATAATCCACCAGCAGTACAAAAACTAGTTGAACTGATTCCTGCTGATAAAACAAAAAAGGAAGTAATAGAGTTTGCTGATATGTTCGCAAAGAGATTACGAAAAATAGTTGTATTCTCTAATGATATTGCTGCATTTATAGGTAATGGTCATTTTACTAGAGATATTCTTCATGCATCTAATGAGGTAAGTAGATTATCTGGAGAGATGAGTATTCCAGAGTCTATTTATATTATGAATAAGATTAGTCAGCAGTATCTCGTAAGACCAATGGGAATCTTTCAATTATGTGATTATGTTGGTATAGATGTATGCTATAAGATTCTTAGAGTAATGGAGCAGCATATCTCAGGAGAAGACTTTAACAGTGAGTTGTTAGAGAAGATGATGGAAGTAAATATTATTGGTGGTCAGAACTCTGATGGCTCTCAAAAAGATGGTTTGATGAGATATGAGAAAGGAAGACCTTCTGCCATATATGATTATATCAAAAAGGAATATATTTCTATTGCCGACATAAAAGGTAAGTGCGATTCATTATTAGGAGAGGCTCCAAGTAGTGTGAAATGGAAAGAAGTGATAGCTTCTCCGGATAAGGATATTATTCTTGCGAATCATTTCAAGGCTTTAACTTCATGTGATTGTTATGGATGTAAGTTAGCCGCAGCATATGGGAAAAAGGCTAATGAAATTGGTAATAAATTAATTAAACATGGTGTAGCCAGAAATGAAGAAGATGTTAATACTGTTATGAAGACAGGATTTTTCCATTCTTATGGTCCTATAAATAATTTCTTTTAATACATATAAAGAAATAAGCCTGAGTTTAAACCTCAGGCTTATTTTTTAAATATACTTTCTTAGATTATTATCTTTCCAAAACTGTTTAGCCTTTTTAGAGCCATTTTTCATTGCTTTTTCTGTCCAGAAGGCAGCTTTCTTATAGTTTGTTTTAAGTCCCTTGCCGTAATAATAAAATATAGCAATCTTTAGCTGTGACTGTGTATGATTATTCTCAGCAGCTTTTTGATACCATATCAGAGCTTTTTTAGTGTCTTTACTTGTGTTAATACCATTGTTATAATATTCAGCAATTTGAAATTGGGCATCAGATATATTGTTTTCAGCTGCCCTTCTAAACCATTTGAATGCTTTTTTAGCATTTTTGTTGGTTCCATATCCGCCTTCGTAGCAAACTGCAAGATTAAACTGTGCATTTGGATGATTATTCATAGCAGCTTTCGAGAAGAATGTATAAGCTTTATTCATATTTGCCTTAACTCCATCTCCATTAAGATAACAAACGGCTATATTGTATTGAGCGGAAGGAATATTCTGTTCATCTGCTAGAGAGAAATATTTTAAAGCTTTTTTTATATCCTTTTTCGTTCCTTTTCCATCTTTATACAACTTTCCAATCTTGTATTGAGCTTCCGCATAATTCGAATCAGCAGCTATTTTATACCATTTAAATGCATTATCAAAATTTTGCTCTGTTCCAGTGCCACTTTCATAACAACCTGCAATAGCATATTGGGCTTCAATAATTCCTCCTTGTGCGGCTTTATAAAACCAAGAGAATGCTTCTGGGTAATTTATGGATACACCTTCTCCATAATAATAACATATAGCTAAGAAATATTGAGCTTCAGGATTGTTTTTAGTTGTAGCTTTCTTAAATAATTCAAAAGCTTTTGAGTAATCCTGAATAACTCCTTTACCTTCTTCGTAGCAATGAGCTAAGTAGATTTGTGCATCTGCATAATCTTTTTTACTTGCTAATTTTGCATATTCAATAGCCATTAAAATATTACCTTTAGTACCTAAGCCATATTCATAGCATAGAGCTAGATAATATTGAGCCTTTGTGTAATCCTGATCGGCAGCTTTTTTTAACCATTTATATGCTTTATTGAAATCCTGTTCAGCCTTTTCTCCATTGTAATAGCGCAGGCCAAGCATATATTGTGATTCTATATCTCCTGAATTAGCTTTAGTGATAAGTTGTGCTTCAGTTTGAGAATATATAACAATAGATAGTAATAAGAGTGTTGTAGTTAATAGTATCTTCTTCATTATTTCTATTTGTGTATTAGTCTAATTATCAGAACTAATTTACATAAATTAATTGTATTATTTTATGTATAGTGAGCTGTTTTTGTATTTGTTGTAATGTAGTGAAGGTTATAATTTTAAAACATATTTGTTGTAAACAATTATGTTCGTATATTCATGAGAAATTACTAAACAAATAACTAATTATTGAATGAAGAGAGTATTATTACCTATTGTTATGTTGTTTCTTGTCGTTAATACATATGCTCAGGAGACAATAATGTATAAATCTATAGACAGAGTAAAGATTACTGCCGATTTATATGCACCCCATAAATCAGATGCCACTTTTATTATTCTATTTCACCAGGCTGGATGGAGTAGAGGTGAATATATGGAAACAGCACCTAGGTTAAATGATTTGGGATATAATTGTATGGCTGTTGATCAGAGAAGTGGAGGAGAAATAAATAATGTTATTAATAAAACAAAGCTTGAGGCTGAGAAGGAGGGTAAGCAAATAAGATATATTGATGCCTATGATGATATTGTAAGTTCTGTTAAATATGTGAAGATAAATTATCCTAAGGCAAAAGTTGTAGTGTGGGGTAGTTCTTATTCTTCTGCATTAGTATTACGAATATGTGGTGATTTTCCTGAATTAGCCGATGGTGTTCTTTCTTTTTCTCCAGGAGAGTATTTTGAAAAACAGGGGAAAACTAATACATTCATTCAGGATGGCGCAAAGAATATAAGTATTCCTGTTTTTATAACTTCTGCAAAGGATGAGAAGATATACTGGGAAAAGATATTTAATGCTATTCCGTCAAAAGATAAATATTCATTCTTGCCAGATACAAAAGGAAATCACGGTTCGAGAGCCCTATGGAAACAATTTGAAGACAATGAAGACTACTGGGATGCAGTAGAAACCTTCCTAAATAAATATTTTTAAATATGAAGAGAGATTATCGAAATGATAGTCTCTCTTTTTCTTTTAAGGATTTGGTTAATACTAAAACAATTCCAATTGTATATACGTTTACCTGTGTAAAGTATATTTGATTAGTACTTATAATTTCCTTAAATTGAAGGATATATGATAATTAAGCACTGGTATAGAAGGATTGCTGACTCAAGATGGAAATATCTCATCATTATGATGATGGGTGCAACCATTGGTCTGGCTTCATATGTATTCTATATATCTAGAGCTTATTCATATCTTTCAGATGAACCCAAGACGTGTGTTAATTGCCATATAATGGCTCCTCAATATGCTACATGGAATCATAGTTCTCATAGAGAGAGGACTAATTGTAATGATTGTCATGTTCCTCACAATAATGTATTAAACAAGTATTATTTCAAAGCAAAAGATGGTCTTAGGCATGCTTCTGTATTTACGATGCGTGGTGAACCTCAGGTTATTTTTATAAAGCAGGAAGGTCAGGAGGTCGTTCAGGATAATTGTATTCGTTGTCATACTAATGTTATTAAAGATCATAGAATGATGGCAATGAAGAATGATGTCAATGAAAAGAGATTGGAAAGAAAATGTTGGGATTGTCATAGAGAAGTTCCTCATGGGAGAGTGAATTCACTTTCATCTGTACCATATGCCAGAGTGCCATTGCCTGAAAGCCCAGTTCCTGAGTGGCTAAAAGAGTTAATGAAAGAAGAAAAGAAATAACATATAAATATATAGCTATGAAAATTAAAGATACTGCTTCGTTAAGATGGTCCGTTTTTATTGGATCAATGGTAGTTGTATTCCTATTAGGATTATTAGCTTCATCTATAATGGAAAGACGAGCGGAAGCTGCTTTTGTGAATGTGCCTCAAGTGGAATTGAATCAGTTTGAGCCTGACAATAGTCTATGGGGACAGAATTATCCCAGGGAGTATCAATCATCCTTAAAGACGGAAGAGTCTGATTTTAAGAGTAAGTATAATGGATCTGCTGAGATTGATATGCTTGAAGTTGACCCTCGGCTTGTAGTTTTATGGGCAGGTTATGGGTTTTCTAAGGATTATAATCAGTCAAGAGGACATTTTCATGCTGTTAAAGATTTATATAAAACTTTAAGAACTGGTGCGCCAATGGATGGAAAGAAAAGTCCTATGCCAAATACTTGTTGGACATGTAAGAGTCCTGATGTTCCTCGTTTGATGAATGAGAAGGGTATTGCTGACTTTTATAAAGGTTCGTGGGAAGGTAATGGTCCTGAGATTGTGAATCCAATTGGTTGTGCTGATTGTCATGACGCTAAGACTATGAATCTTCGTATTTCAAGGCCTGCCTTAATAGAAGCGTTCGAGCGAAGAGGAAAGGATATTACAAAAGTTTCCCATCAGGAGATGCGTTCGCTTGTTTGTGCTCAGTGTCATGTTGAGTATTATTTTAATAAGGATAGAATTAAGGGTGTTCCTTATCTGACATTCCCTTGGGATGGAGGATTGAACGTTGATGCTGCTGAGAAGTATTATGATGAAATGGAATTTTCTGATTGGACACATAAGCTTAGTAAAGCTCCAATGCTTAAAGCTCAGCATCCTGGTTATGAGATTTATCTTACAGGAACTCATGCAAGTAGAGGTGTTTCTTGTGCTGACTGTCATATGCCGTTTATGAGTGAGGGTGGACAGAAATTTACTGATCATCATGTTCAGAGTCCTTTGAATAATGTTTCTAATTCCTGTCAGGTGTGTCATAGAGAAGAGACAGAACAATTAATAAAAGATGTGTATTCTCGTCAGGATAAGATTATTCAAAATAGAGATAAATTAGAAGAACTTCTTGTCAGAGCTCATGTGGAAGCTAAGAAAGCATGGGATTTAGGTGCTAAGGATTCTCAAATGAAATCTATTCTATGGGATATCCGTCATGCTCAGTGGAGATGGGATTATGCAGCTGCTAGTCATGGTGGGTCTTTTCATTCACCTGTTGAGACGGGAAGGATAATTTCAACTGGTATTACAAAGGCTCAGGAAGCGAGAATTAAGTTAGTTCGTCTTTTGGCTTCTCTTGGATATAATAAAGAGGTTGAATATCCTGATATTGCATCAAAGGCTGAGGCTCAGAAATATATAGGATTGAATGTAGCACAGTTAAATAAAGAGAAGCAGGAATTTATGAAGACTGTTGTTCCAAAGTGGTTAGAAACAGCTAAGCAGAGAGAAAAAAATTATAAATGGAGAAAATAATTATATGACAAAAAATAAAAGACAATGGTGGGCTTTTCCTTGGGGGTACAGGGAGAGCCTTTCTGTTTCATTGGGGTTATTAATTTGTGGATTATTCTTTGATTACCTTGGGTTAAAATCCATATCCTTCGCATTTCCTAATAATATAATACTACTAATAATACTTGGTGTAGTAATATTGTTTCTATCAGTACGGTACCGTAAGTCAGGAATTAGTAAATGGCTTTCTTCTGTACAGGCTTCAATAGTTGCAATACTTCTTTTTGTTGGTTTTTCCGTTGTAATAGCACTTATTCCAGATGGTGTACAGAATGATTTTATTCCTGGAGGTGTTACCCGCTCATGGATGTATCATTTTGTTACATTATATATGTTTCTTGTATTGGGAGTAACAACTTGTAGAAAGTTTGTTCATTTTAAAAGTAAGGATATCCCCTTTGTATTAAATCATATGGGATTATGGATAGTGTTGTTTTTCGCATCTGTTTCAAGTTATAATATTGAGATTCTTCAAATGTATGTAAATGAAGATCAGACTGTATGGTATGCTTTTGATGAGGATAAGGAGAAGATGGAATTGCCATTTGCCATTAAGTTAAAGGACTTTGATATTGATGAATATACACCCAAACTTGCTCTTATTAGTAATGAGAATGGTAAAATAGTAAAGGGGGCAGTCAGACATCTGGAAAAGGGCGATTCTTGTGTTTTAAAAGGTATTCCTGTTAAGATGAAAGAGTTATATACAGAATCTGTAAATTATTCAGAAGTATTCAGACATTCAAATATGCCTGGTGCACCAGCATCAGCTCTTATTGCTTCAAATGGCGAAGAACAGTGGGTGTCGTGTGGAAGTCATGTGTTTCCTTCAAAGTTATTCAGATTGAATGAGCAGTATTCTTTAGCTATGCTTTCTCCTGAACCTAAAAGGTATTTTTCAGAGGTTACGGTGTATGAGAAAGATGGAGGTATAAGTGATTATACTCTTGAGGTGAATAAACCACTGAATGTCAAGGGGTGGTATGTATATCAGAAGAGCTATGATAAAGCTATGGGTAAGTGGTCTCAACTAAGTGTTATTGAACTTGTAAAGGATTCATATTTGTGGGTTGTTTATGTGGGTTGTATAATGATGATATTTGGTTCTGTTATTCTAATCTTTAAAGGGAAAACTCATGGATAGTCTTTTTCAAATATTTGCAATAATAATTGGCTTGTTATGGGTGGTGTCGGCTGCATCTGTCTATCTGTCAAGTAATAACAGGTTAAGTAAGGTGTTGTCTTTATTGGGCATACTTGCTCTTTTGGTTTATATATCAGTGTTATGGATTAAATTAGAGCGTCCTCCTATGCGAACTCTTGGTGAAACAAGATTGTGGTATTCTTTTTTTATCTCTGTTATTGGTTTTGGTATATATCAAAGATGGAAGTATAAGTGGTTTTTCTCGTATTGTCTGATGTTTGCATTAATGTTTCTGGTGCTTAATTATTTTAAGCCAGAGACGTTTAATAAATCGTTAATGCCTGCATTACAGAGTTTCTGGTTTGTCCCTCATGTAATTGTTTACATGATTTCTTATGCCTTTCTTGGGGCTTCTGCAATAATAGGCCTCAAGGGTTTGTATGATAAGTATAGAGGTAGGTTTGATGGGTCTATTATATTAATGGCTGATAATATAGTGTATCTTGGTTTTGGGTTCTTAAATCTGGGAATAATATTTGGAGCATTGTGGGCTAAAGAGGCATGGGGACACTATTGGACATGGGATCCTAAAGAGACATGGGCTTTAATTACATGGCTAATATATTTGTTTTATATACACTATAGACTATCAAAGCCTAATAGAATAATTCGTCATTTGTTAATATTAAGTCTTGCCTTTTTTGTACTTTTAGTGTGTTGGTTTGGTATTAATTACCTTCCTTCTGCACAGAATAGTGTTCACATTTATTAAAAGAATATGAAAATAGCAATAATATATGCGTCTAAGCATGGTACAACTGAGAAGGTTGCAAATATGCTGGCCAAGAAACTGAGAAGAAGTGGTGATAGTGTTGAATTATTCAATGTTCGCAATAAGTTATTCCCTGATATAGAGATGTTTGATAAGATAATTATAGGTGGGTCTATTTATGCTGGAAATATACAGAGAGGTATAAAGAATTTTTGCGAAAGTAATAAAGATAAGCTGCAAAAGAACCCTTTAGGATTGTATATATGTTGTATGCAAATGGATAAGGCTCAGGAAGAATTTGATAATGCTTATTGTGAAGAATTAAGAACTCATAGTGATGCAAATGGTATTATGGGGGGAGAGTTTATTTTCGAAAAGATGAACTTTATTGAAAGGTTTATGGTTAAGAAAATAGCTAAGGTTAAAGATAGCGAATCAAGTTTGAATTATGATGCTATAGATAGTTTTGTGAAAGATATAGATTAATTTAATATGATTTTATCATAAAAATATCATAATAACACCCTGAATCCCTCAGAAATGAGGGATTTTTCTTTATCTTTACGAGACTATAATTTATTAAATAACAAACATAATATACTTAAATTAAACTACTTTTATGAAAAGATTAAGTTCAATTTTAGCATTGTTCTTGGTACTTTGTATTGCTACTTCTTGTAGTATGGATACAAAGTACTCCGTAAAAGAGCAGAAAGATGCTAATGGTTTTGTGTACAAAACAGTTGTAGGTGATCCTCTAAAGGCTCGTATTTATACCTTAGACAACGGTTTAACTGTTTACATGAGTGTAAATAAGAATGAACCTCGTATTCAAACATTTATTCCTGTGAGAGCAGGTTCTACTTATGATCCATCTGAAACGACTGGTCTTGCTCATTATCTTGAGCATATGATGTTTAAGGGATCATCTAAGTTCGGTACTAAAGATTGGTCGAAAGAATCTAAACTTCTAGAGAAGATTTCTGACCTTTATGAGAAGCATAAAGCTACTACCGATAAAGCTGAGAAAAAGAAAATCTATGCAGAGATAGATAAGGTTTCTCAGGAAGCTGCTAAGTATGCTATTGCTAATGAGTATGACAAGTTACTTGCTGTTATCGGTGCTAAAGGTAGTAATGCCTGGACTTCTAGCGAAGAGACTGTTTATGTTAGTGATATTCCTGCTAATGAGCTTGAGAAATGGTTACAGATTGAGAGTGAGAGATTCTCTAAACTAGTTCTTCGTATTTTCCATACAGAGATTGAGGCTGTTTATGAAGAATTTA
>Ga0193964_1000376_pt1 | contig 22053 bp, 23 predicted proteins | sample FB_7_MG_FD_140323 | JGI IMG/M metagenome (GOLD analysis project Ga0193964, IMG submission 140323) | Microbial mat bacterial communities from the Broadkill River, Lewes, Delaware, United States - FB_7_MG | ecosystem: Environmental > Aquatic > Freshwater > River > Microbial mats | place: USA... | reverse complement strand
GTTTTCTATCGACCAAACGCAACAAAGCCGACTCGTTGGAGGTATCCGAATCGGCTTCGTTTAATTTACTATTTAAGGAAGAAAGGAGGTATCAAACCTTGTCTGCCACGTCAAGTTTTGATGTTCATGACTCTAGCAAAGCAAAACAACATCGAACACCGCCACATCCGCATTTGTTCAACTGCCGACCCACATCGCCATACTGTGCGGATGCACAGTACCTTTATAGTGGTGAGCTTAACGCTCTAAGGGAAAACCGTTTCGCCGCCACGTCATCATATGTCCATCAAGGAGCTGAATAGGCTTTATGCCCACTAAAGACAACAGCCCTTTTGCCAAGACAGCACGGCCTCCTGACTCGCAGTAAATAACTGCTGGCGACTTCTCTGATGTGACAATTTGCTGACGGCGCAAAATGACAGCCCAAAATGGGATATGAATTGCCTTTGGGACATGACCGTGTTGGTACTCTGCATGGCTACGCACATCGATGATCATCGGGCCATTTTTTCTTTTTAATTGTGTTTTTAACTCTTTTGATGACACCCGATCACTACATCCTGCGACAGCAAAAAGCATCAACAACGAACAACTTAAAAACGGGCGATTTAATCTTTGGCATACAGCCATAAAGGTTCTCCAGACAAAATTTACACAGATCGGTTATTGCAAAAAAAGGATGAATAGGTCATCTTGATGCGCAGTGGTTTTATAACGAATTAAGCTAAGAGTTGCAATAAGGAGCGCATGATGGATCTATTTGACCAACTAAAACAATCGATCACCGAGGAGTATGACAACGGTGAACTGCCCCTCAACCTCGTAGCCCCCTTGCAACAAGTGGCAAACAATCCTGAGCAGTTCAGCGACAAGCTCGACACAGTCAAAACATTACTCAAGCAAGTCGATGCCTTTGAGCCATATTGTGACTGTGGCTGCTTTGCCGAAGGCTTCAACATCAAAGATGTGGTTAAGACCTTATCACAACTCGGTATTGATGCCAGCCATCTGATTTCGTAATAAGTTACAACCAATAGGGGCTCTCTTGGGAGTACGAACTGTCCTCTTCGACGGTTTGCCAGACTTGCTGTACCATATCGACAACAGCGCGAATTCGCGACTGACTGGCATTTTTACTCGACCAAGCGATCCCTAATGGTAAGGTTAACCAGCCGGGCTCCCAAATTTTCACCCGCCCCCGCTTAACTAATGGCAATGCTTCGTCTTCACGCATCATAGCAACACCTTGACCATCGGCCACTAATTCACGCACGATTTGCTCATCCACAGCGATAATTCTCTGGTGCGGCATCAACTGCTGACGTTCTAAGCGCTCCATCAACATGGTGTAAAATGGACAATCGTTACCGACCCATATCCACGGCAAGGCCGCTAAACCTGACCAATCTAACTGACTCATATCATCAACCATTCGTGTTGGAACCACCACACAGACGCGCACTTGAGCCACCACTTGGTGGACAATATCGCCCTCATTCATGCGACCATAACAAAAACCAACATCAATTTGCCCATCGCGCAGCATTTGAGCGGTATTTATCGTTTGACTGATCTGAAAGACAGGGCGCACTTCACCGTGCAACTGGCCCAAGCGTCGGCTAATATCTGCAATACGCAAAAATGATGGGCTGGCATTTAAGCCTAACGTCACCATCTCTCCAGCTTGATGGTGAAGCGACTGCGCCTGCTCTCTTAGTTCCCTCACAGAAGCCAACACCGTCGTTGCTTGCTCAAGAATCTGTTCCCCTTGCAAGGTCAAACGCATGCCACGAGCACCACGTTTGAACAGCACCATATCCAAATCCTCTTCTAACGCTTTAAGCTGACTGGATAAAGCCGATTGACTTAAATTTAAAGTTTTTGCCGCACGGGTTAAGTTTTGCGTTTGAGCAATCACCACAAAAGACTGTAATTGATAAAGTTCCATCGCACTACCGTTCGATAATATCGAACGCTCCATTCGAAAGGTTTGATTGGCCAGCTATGTAAAAATCATATAAAAAATAAGATGATACAATGTTATTTGGTTTACTATAAGCATAAATTAGCCGATCCATCAATCAACAATAAGGATGACATACAATGCTAGGACTTGAAGGCACCATGGTTCCCCTCGGACTCATTTTAACTTTGGCCAGCACCGTTGTGTGCCTCATATATGGTGTACGCAACTGGAACAAAGGCTACATCACCCAAGAGGAACTAGACAGTGAAGAGCAATGGGAAAAAGAGCAAGCCAAGGTAGACGAACAACTCTAACCCTCATCACGCCGCCCAACGTTAAAACGTTTGCAGCGAGCACCATCTTACGGAGAACAGATACGATATGAGCATCCCTTTACTCACCAGCGTTGTTGTCGCTTATCTCGCCATCATTGGCTATCTATCAGTACGCGCATGGCACACCACCACCAATGCAGCCGACTACCTTATTGCTGGTCGTGAAATTCACCCTTTTGTCATGGCTATCTCTTACGGTGCTACGTTCGTCAGCACTTCGGCCATCATCGGCTTTGGTGGTGCGGCGGCTGTTTTTGGCATGAGCTTACAATGGCTGACATTTCTCACCATCATCATTGGTATCTTTATCGCTTTTGTCTTTTTTGGTCGACGCACGCGGATTATGGGACTCAATCTCAACGCTCACACCTTCCCTGAATTTTTAGGCCTCCGCTTTCAATCCACTCGCCTTCAAGGCGCGATGGCGACACTTATTTTCATCGCCATGCCCCTGTATGCCAGTGTCGTATTGATGGGTGGTGCAAAATTTGTCGCTCAAATTCTTGCGATTGACTACAATATTGCCCTCTTTTTCCTCACCATCATCATCGCTGTCTATGTGATTATGGGTGGCCTTAAAGCCGTGATGTACACCGATGCGTTTCAAGGTAGCATCATGTTCCTAGGCATGGTGACACTGCTGTGCGCGACCTATTACAAATTGGGCGGCATTGTGACGGCCCACGAAAAACTCACCAATATGAAAGAGATTGCCATCACCATGTTCGGCGCCAAAGGACACACTGGCTGGACGAATTTCCCCGCCTTTGGTTCTGAATACTGGATGATCGTTGTCACCACCATTATTCTCGGTGTCGGCATTGGCGTTTTAGCTCAACCACAACTTATCGTTCGCTTCATGACAGTCAAAAGCAATCGAGAACTCAACCGTGCGGTACTCATTGGGGGAATTTTCATCCTGATTGTTGTGGGTGTTTCGTTTGTCATTGGCCCGCTGTCTAACGTGTTTTTCTATTACGACAATCCAGCGACACTAGGCAAAATCTCCCTGATTGCTGCGGATAAAAATGTCGCTCAAATCATCCCGTTATACATAAGCTCGGCCATGCCACAGTGGTTTACAGCTCTGTTCATGATCACTCTCTTGTCGGCGGCCATGAGCACATTAAGTTCTCAGTTCCATGCAATGGGTGCAGCACTAGGACGTGATATCTATGAAAAGGCTCTAGGGAAAACAGGCAATACCGTTGTACTAACCAAGGTTGGTATTCTCGTAGCAATTTTGATCAGCTATTTTCTAGCGTGGGGTTTACCGACGTTCTTTGAGGGTGGCACGGCAATCATTGCCCGCGGTACAGCGATATTCTTTGGTATTTGTGCCGCCGCTTTTCTGCCTATGTACTTTGGTGCACTTTATTGTAAAAACATGACACGGCGCAGCGCTTGGGCTGGCTTTCTTACCGGAACACTCGTCAGCCTGTTTTGGCTGTTTTTCATCCACCTAAAGGAATCAAAACCACTACTTATTTGTCACAAACTGTTTGGCGTGCATTCACTCGCTGAAGGGACACTATGGACGGTTGTCGATCCACTGGTGATCGCTCTCCCCGCTTCAATTGTTGTAACGGTGCTATTCAACATTAAACAACAGAGCGAATGCAATGCTGAGCATCTCAATCATTGTTTCGACAAAATCAAATAATAAACACGAGGGGGATAGCGCGAGCTGTCCCCTTTTTCACACCTTCCTGACAACGATTAACCAACCATTTTTCGACCTTAACGGTTGCCGCCACCGACCTCCTCACTTATACTAACAAGGATTTTTATCTCTTTACGTGAGGACACTATGGAACAACTACAACCATGGCTTGAGCTTGTTTTTTTTGGCATCAGCGTTCAGCAATACGCCCTCGCTGGAATCATCTTATTGCTATGCATGGTCTTCAAAAAACTACTTAGCGGTGTCCTTTCTCGCTTTATTTTTCCCTTTGTCGACAAGACTGAAAACACCTTTGACGATCTGCTACTCAAAAGCATTCGCCGACCACTTGAGCTTCTAGTTCTCATTGGTGGTCTATTTATCGCCTTACAAGTTCTTCAACTCCCAAGTGAACCAATTAACCTACGGCAAATTGGCGATTCACTTCTCAAAGGGCTATTTACCTTTAACATTGCCTGGGTACTTTTCAATGCAGTAGACATTCTTGAACAGATGACGGCGCGCTGGGCCAAACGCACAGGCTCGCCTCTGGATGAACATCTGCTGCCGTTTATCCGCAAAACAACACGTACCTTTATCATCATTCTCGCCATTGTTTTGGTCATTCAAAATTTAGGCTATTCAATTTCAGGCTTACTGGCATCACTGGGCATTGGTGGTTTAGCCGTTGCTCTCGCTGCCAAGGATACGCTGTCGAACATCTTTGGTTCGATCATGATTCTGCTTGACCGCCCGTTTCGTGTTGGCGATTGGGTAAAAACTGGTGACCTAGAGGGAACCGTCGAAGAGATCGGCTTTCGCTCAACCAAAATCCGTACCTTTGCCAAGACCATGATCACCGTACCCAACAACATTATTGCCACCACAGCAGTGAACAACTTTAGCCGTATGCCAAAGCGGCGCATTAAAATGACGGTTGGCGTCTCGTATGCTAGCAGCCCGCAACAGATGCGCGATGCGGTAGCCACCATCCGCACCATGCTTGAGCAGCACCCCGACATTAACCAAGACTTTATGCTGGTCAATTTCACCACCTTCAGTGCTTCGACCCTCGACATTCTCGTTTATTGCTTTACCACGACCACCAATTGGGGCGAATACCTGCGCGCGCGGGAAGATGTGTGCTTAAAAATCATGGAAATTGTCGCGCAACTCGACATGGAGATCGCCTTTCCGAGCCAAAGCCTCTATCTTCACGATATGACCGCTGAGGAAGATCAATCGCCTCAGCCCATGCAACCGCAGCAGGGGAGCAGCACAACATGAAAAACGAACAGATCAAAGGACGCCTAATCAAGGCACTGACTGTTTTTTTTGACACAGATTATCGCCGCATCACCCATGCTATTGAAGTGCTCAAATACGCTGAGCAAACAATGGCTGAACACCCTGATGCTGATGAAGAGATCGTTATTGCCAGTGCTATTTTACACGATGTCGGCATCAAACCATCTGAAGCTGAGCTGGGTTACAACAATGGCAAGACACAGGAAAAATACGGCCCCGCCATTGCAATCGAACTGTTAACGACCAACGAATTTCCTTCTGAAAAAATCGAAAAAGTGGCACAGATCATCGGCAACCACCACTCGCCCTCACGCTACGACTACATCGAACTTGAAATTTTAAAAATAGCCGACCGCATCGTCAACAAACTCGATGCTGAGTAGCCCGTCTAACCATCAACTTACAGCCACAAGAAACCACTATGACTGAAAAAAATCTCTGGCAACCGTTAATGCAACTTGTCAACAAACAACACAAGTTTGTTGACCTCATCAACCAACAAGTGTGTAGTGAACAACCCGCGCGCGGCAACATCGTCTATTGCGGCAAAGGGTGTAGTGGCTGCTGCAATCTCAATGTTCACTGTAGCTTCAGTGAAGTATTGGCGATACTGCCGATGCTCTGCGCCGACACACTTACCTCTCTTGCCGATTACGCTAAACAGTTGCAACAACTTGGAGAACAATCCCCCAGCCTCAAAACATTTTTAAGTGCTAGTCGCCAGCAACTCGGTAACTGTCCCTTCCTTGACGATCACAGCAACTGCCAAATCTATTCAACAAGGCCGCTCTCGTGCCGCGCCCTGCTATCGACCAAAGAGCCACAATACTGTTCTCTTGATTTCAGCACCTTGTCCTCGGCGGAAAAACAAGATTTTATGGCCAGTCTCGATCAAGCCGTGGTCAATTTCCCCACCCACTATTTGGCGATACCGCAACAGATTGCCATGACGGCCGAACAACAATGCAGCGACAGCATGATCAACACCTTTGGTTTCGCCCTTACGGGAAGCCTACCCTACTTAGTTTATTTACAGCACCAGTTTCAACTCAGCGATCAACTCGAAAAAGGGGCCGAAAACACGCTGGATTTTCTTGATCAACATCAACTCAATACACCATTTTTGTTACAAATCACCCAAAGCAGTGACCCGCAACCCCAACAGAGAGGGTAAAACACAGCAGTCACTGTGCAAGCGCACAGATAGGATACGTTAAGAAGGGAGCAAACTTATACGGATGTCACCGTAGCCGATAATGAGGTGCTTTGTTAAAGTACCACCCATCAAGGCTTGTTGTGGCAGGCGAGACTTGATAAACCTCCTTTCTTCCTAGATTTAAATAAACAAAGCCGATTCGGACGCCTCCTCCGAATCGGCTTTGTTGCGTTTGATGCTAAACTTCGCAACGAATTGCATCGAACACCGCCGCCAACACACTTCACCAACCTGCAAGATTAAAAAATCTATTGCACTCGCCCCCCTCTTTTAACTATTATGCAGGATTATACTTTTTCACATTCACTGCACTGTATACGGTGCGGATAAATTTAATACCAAAAGGAGATTATCCCCATGCCCATGTCTGAGGGTTTTAAACAACGTTTATTCAAAGCACTACCTGAAATTGCTGAGCACTATGGCACCCCTTTTCACATTTACGATGAGCAAGGAATTCGCGAAACGGGCGAGCATTTAAAGCAAGTATTTTCTGGCATTGATGGTTTTCGCGAGTATTTTGCTGTTAAAGCACTGCCGAACAAGCGTATTTTGGAGATCATGAAAGAGATGGGTTTCGGCTTCGATTGCAGCTCAATCCCTGAGCTCATCATGAGCCGTGAGCTTAACGCTGGCCTCGAAGAGATCATGTTCACCTCGAACAATACCAGCGATGAAGAGTTTGCTTTTGCTGAGCAAGGTGAAGGGTGCATTCTCAACCTTGACGATATTTCACTCATCGACAAAGTACCTAACTTCCCAGAATTGATCTGCTTCCGTTACAACCCAGGCCCACGCCGCACCGGTAACGTGATTATCGGCAACCCTGTTGAAGCGAAATATGGTGTAAGCCACGAGCAAGTTGTTGAAGCCTACCGTAAAGCTCAACAGCGCGGTGCAACCCGTTTCGGCCTACACACTATGGTCGCTTCAAACGAGCTTGACTACAGCTACATGGTCGAGACCTCACGTATGGTTCTCTCCCTTGCTGAGCTCGTAAAGAGTGAACTCGGTATTGAGTTTGAATTTGTCAACATCGGTGGCGGTTTCGGTATCCCTTACCAGCCAGAGCAAAGCGCTTTGGACATTGACACCATGGCTAAAGAGATCACCGCACTATTCGATGCCTTTAAAGCTGAGCACGGTTTTGTCCCTCGCATGTACATGGAGAGTGGTCGCTTCATGACTGGCCCCCATGGTTGCTTGGTAACGAAAGCGATCAACTTTAAGGACACCTATCGTCAGTATGTGGGTGTTGATGCCTGCATGTCGGCCTTGATGCGCCCCGCACTGTACGAAGCCTATCATCACATTGATGTTGTCGGCAAAGAGGACCAACCTGCCGACACCACCTATGATGTCGTCGGCTCTTTGTGTGAGAACAACGATAAGTTTGCCGTTCAACGCCAACTACCTAAAATTGATGAGGGCGACCTACTGGCAATTCACGATTCCGGCGCACACGGACACGCTATGGGTTTTCAATACAATGGTCGCCTGCGCCCACAAGAGTTATTGCTACGCAGTAACGGTAGCGTGGAATTGATCCGTCGTGCCGAAACAGAAGCCGACTACTTTGCAACTCAAAACTTTACCAGCAACGAATTTTCCCCTGCTAAGTAGTTAAAAATACATATTGTTGACCAGCGCTTCCTTGAGGCGCTGGTCAATACCCTGAATGAAACGAGTAATACCTAATGACCATGTTTGAAGTGCATTATCAAAAAGGGACCGAATACGGTGAAGCACTGGTCGAGGCTGAATACCCCGAACAGGCACGCCAAAAATTTCTCATCGAAAACGAAGAAAAAGACCTTATCGTGCTGTGTGTTTTACGCCACCAACTACCCTACTAAAGCGAGGAGAGAACAATGGTTCTCCATCCATTTCACACATCGGTAAACCGCATCTTCGACAAAATTGAGCATGCTTTTGAAGGGGCAAAAGGGCAACGCAATGTTGGTAACCTTCTCGTTATCATCTTCATCTTCGGCTTAGCAGGGATTCAGCTCAACCGTTTCAACCTTCTCCCCGCTGCTGTTGCCGCCCTCACCCCGACCAACCACCTTGAAGCAATCGAGTTAGTCTTCACCGTACTTCTTGCCGTCGAGGTTCTCAGTTTACTCTTTAGCTTGGTCTATTCAGTTTCCATTTCGGTCGGCAAGCAGGTCGAGATTTTATCACTGGTATTATTACGCGATATTTTTAAAGAACTTTCAAAGCTCCACGAACCAATTGTTTGGAGTGAAATGTCGAATCTCATGGTCGACATTGGCGCTTTAGCTGCGGGATCGCTAGCTATATTCATGATATTGAGTGTTTATTACCGTCAAATTGAACAAAAACCACTCAACAATGATGAGCGCGACACGGCCACATTTATTGTTATAAAAAAATTGATCGCGCTGGTGATGATGGCAGGATTTCTGGTCATCCTTTCAATGAATTGGTGGTTTTCACTCTTCCATGGCCTACCCAATAGGACCTTTGAATCGTTCTATACGTTACTGATTTTCAGCGATATTCTCATCATGCTGATCTCAATGCGTTACGGCTCGTGCTACCGCGTTGCCTTTCGCAACAGTGGCTTCGCCATTGCCACGCTGATTATCCGCGTCGCCTTAATCTCGCCACCTATGTACAGTGCGATTATTGGCGTTTGTAGTGCCCTACTGGTTCTCGGCATTCGTGTCGCCTACAATAAATACATCCCTTCGGGCTATCAACAGCAACGTGAAGTTCGCCGTCGCGCCAGATGCCCTGAAACAAATTAAGGAGTTCCATCATGAATCAAACACCTGACAACACAAATTTACCAACAGCAGAGGGTTTTTTCGGCGATTACGGTGGTCAAGAGATCCCCCCCCAGCTGAAGCAGGTGATGGACGACATCTATCAATCATATAACGAGATCAAAGATTCTGACGAGTTCAAGAATGAACTTCACGACCTACAACGTAACTATGTCGGTCGCCCAAGCCCCGTTTATTTTTGTCGCCGCCTCAGTGAAAAACTCGGCGGTGCGCAGATCTATCTTAAGCGGGAAGACCTCAACCACACCGGAGCACACAAAATCAACCACTGCCTTGGTGAGGCGTTGCTAGCAAAAAAGATGGGCAAAACAAAAATACTTGCCGAAACAGGGGCTGGTCAACACGGTGTCGCTCTATCCGCGGCCTGTGCTCTCGTCGGCATTGAATGTGAAATCCATATGGGTGCCGTTGACGTTGCCAAACAAGCGCCAAACGTCACGCGCATGAAAATCATGGGGGCTAAGGTTATCGCTGTCGAACGTGGTACAAAAACGTTAAAAGATGCTGTTGACAGCGCTTTTGAAGAGTACCTAAGTGATCCACAAAACTTCTTCTACGCCATCGGTTCAGTCGTTGGGCCGCACCCCTTCCCGCAGATGGTACGCGATTTTCAACAAATTGTTGGCATTGAAGCGCGACAACAATTTCAACAGATGACGGGTGCACTTCCCGACACTCTCGTTGCCTGTGTTGGTGGCGGCAGTAATGCGATGGGTCTCTTTACCGCTTTTCTTGAAGATAAAGAGGTAGAGATGGTTGGTGTTGAGCCAGCGGGACTTGGTCTTGACACCCCAGACCATGCCGCAACCATGACCCTTGGTCGCCCTGGAGTTCTCCATGGCATGCGTTGCTATGTTCTCCAAGATGACGAAGGTGAGCCACTACCAGTCTACTCTATCGCCTCTGGACTCGATTATCCCGGCGTTGGCCCACAACACAGCTATCTAAAAGATATCGGTCGCGTCAACTATCAAAGTGCAACAGATAAAGAGTGCCTCGATGCGTTTTTAACCTTATCGCAAACAGAGGGGATTATTCCCGCTCTTGAAAGTGCACATGCTATCGCCTATGCCATACGCGTAGCCCCACAAATGGCGGGGAAACGGATTCTCATCAACCTCAGTGGCCGCGGTGATAAGGATATTGACTTCGTTGCCGAAAAATTAAATCTCTAACATGCTCTCAATTGCTGGATGGTGGAGGCACCTCCGCCTTCGCCTAACGAAAAAAGAGTTGATACTCACGGGGCAATGCCGCCAATGTGGCGCGTGTTGCCGCCGTTTACAACTTCAATCGGGCAAAAAATGGTTGCGTTCCAAAAGAGACTTTAATTCTTTAGTAAAACGCCAACCTGAATTCGCTTGTTTTGAGATTAGAGGTCGTGATCCTCAACGGCTGCTGATATTCAACTGCACCAACCTTGGCACTGACAACCGCTGCCAAGACTACAATAATCGACCTCAGCTCTGCCGTGACTTCCCCAGCAAAGCCATCTTTTTCTGTGGCGGCCAGCTACCTGAAGGCTGTGGTTATACCTTGAGCGAAGGCACACCGTTCCGCACCCTTCTCGAAGAAAACGAACAGTCCTACCTCCGTGACAATCGCCACTAGACGGGACAACTATCGCCTTTGTCATTTGACATAAATTAAGCCTTACTATAGCTTAATAAGTAACTTATGGGCCCTTATCGCGGTAGCATTCATGACACAATCTGACCAAACTCAACAACCGCCAAGCCAACTTGACTTAACGGGTGATTTGCGCGGAGCAATTCTCAACGGTAAGGATCTACGCGGTATCAATCTCGCGGGCAAAGATCTAAGTGGTGCGCAGCTATTTCAAGCGGACTTACGCGGGGCGAACTTTCAAGATGCAAACCTCGAAGGAGCTGAATTTTCTGCGGCCAACCTTGAAGGGGCTATCTTCGATGGCGCGAATTGTCGGAGAGCAGGGTTTGGCCGTGCGAACCTGAATCAAGCTAGCCTATTTCAAGCGAATCTTGAAGAGGCGAGCTTTTCACAAGCGAGCCTTGTTGGAGCCAACCTTCACTGTGTCAATTTAAACCACAGTCGCTTACGTGAAGCGGATCTATCCCATGCGGACTTATCAGAGTCTGACTTGCGCTATGCTGACATCTCCATGGCTAAAGTATTTAAAGCAACTTTTCGCAATGCTGATTTACGCCATTTTCGCCTCCGGATGATTCGTGAATTTAAAACTGCCGATTGGATTGGTGTGGATATTCGAGATATTAATTTTGCCGGCGGCTACATGGTTCGGCAAGAGATTATTGATCAAAATTTCATCATGGAGTTTCGCTCTTACAGTAAACTGTCTAGTCTGATCTATTACCCATGGTACATTACTTGTGACTGTGGTCGCAGCATGTTGCGTTGGTGCTGTTGTATTGGCTTATTAATGGCCTTCTTTTCGTATCTTTACACCTTAGTGGGCATCGATTATGGCGCCTATGCGACAGCGCTTTCACCGATGTACTTTAGTGTCGTAACCATGACAACCCTCGGCTTTGGTGATGCCGTCCCGCAAACATTAGCGGGACAAATATTAACAATGATCGAAGTATCAACTGGCTACATTATGCTCGGAGGATTACTTTCGATTTTTTCCAATAAGCTGGCTCGACGCGGCGACTAACAGGGTAGCGATGTTTGGATTTAATAAAAAAAAGAAGTCAGAGGCTTTGTTGTCTCAGTACGACATACCGACATTCCCCAGTACGATACTTAACATTCTAAGTAAACTGCGTGACCCAGAAGTTACAATCAACGAATTAGCGACATCATTGGAGATTGACCCTGGCTTACATGTTCGTGTCCTTAAAACAGTAAACTCTGTTGCCTTTGGCCTTTCTCACAAAGTTAACAATATTAGTCATGCCGTCAATTTACTTGGTCGCAGCCGACTTGAATCGCTCGTTCTCTCCGTTGCAGTCAAAGATGGCCTGACTAAGAACAATCAGGCTCAATGGCTCGACATGGCTAATTTTTGGGCTGTTTCTGCTCGTCGTGCCACCATGGCTCGTGGATTAGCCAACATCCTCCATCCAAATGTGCAAAGTGATGTCTTTACCATTGGCCTCCTTCAAGATATGGCTGTCCCCGTACTCGCCAACTCTGGCGGTGACCGATATCGTGATATCTACCAAAACTGGCTCGGTTGCAACCAGTGCAACTTGACCGAGCAAGAGCAAAATCTTCTCAGCGAAGACCACGCGCATCTCGGTGCGAAAATGGCTGAATATTGGGAATTTCCTCAACCATTAATTGATGCCATTAAGAGCCACCATGAACTTTCTGAGGAAGCGCCACTTTCCGTGCGAATCGCTGCACTGATCAAGGGCTCTACAGAAAATGACACCAGTCAAATTATTGTCGAAAAGTCGCAACAAATGTTCAATATTGGCTCCACAATAACTATCGAAATGATTGATGAGATTTTAAACGAGAGTGGAGCGTTATCTGTAGCGCTGAGCCATTAATAATGCCCTTGTTCAGCAGATTGCCATGCTGACCAATCATTATATCAACAAACAGGGGGAACACTTATGAGCGAAATGACAATTTTAGACCAAATTGGCAATACACCACTCATCCGCTTACACGCAATGGAAAGCAAAAACAGCGCAGCAATATGGGCGAAACTCGAAAGCGCTAATCCCGGTGGCAGCGTCAAAGATCGAATCGCTCTGGGTATGATTGAGCAGGCCGAGGCCGATGGGCTTCTCACCCCAGAAGCAACCCTTGTCGAACCAACCAGCGGCAACACAGGAATTGGTTTGGCGTTAGTGTGTGCGGTAAAAGGCTACCATGTAACCCTAACCATGCCTGACAGCATGAGCTTGGAGCGACGACAACTGTTGCTTGCCTATGGTGCCGAACTCGTTTTGACCCCCGGCAGTGAAGGGATGGCAGGAGCCATTGCCAAAGCGGAACAGCTCAGCGCCGACAGGGGCTATTATATGATTCACCAATTTACCAACCCAGCCAACCCCGCGACGCACCAGCGCACCACGGGGCCTGAAATTTACCAACAGTGTAATGGTCATGTCGATGCCTTTGTTACGGGTGTCGGCACAGGTGGAACCATTACAGGTGTCGGACACTACTTACGCCAGCAAAATGAAATGGTCCGCATTGTTGCGGTTGAACCCGAAGCCTCTGCCGTTTTGTCGGGCAACGCCCCCGCTCCCCATTCAATTCAGGGAATTGGTGCGGGTTTTATCCCTAAAATTCTCGATACAGATGTCTACAATGACATCATCAAGGTGAGTAACGACAATGCGATTGCAACAGCAGTAACGCTTGCCAAACAAGGGGTATTTTGCGGAATATCGAGTGGAGCAAACCTCCACGCGGCTCAGCAAGTTGCCCAACAACTTGGAGCAGGAAAACATGTCGTGACCACCATTTGCGACACGGGCGAACGCTACCTTTCAACAGGATTTTTTAACGCATGCTAACCAACCGTAGTTACGCTATAGCGCAAGCGATTATCTTTTTTTTAGTACTACTTTTCGTCAGTTCGACACCACTACTCGCAAGTGAGCAGACAACCAAATTTGGCAAGGTAACATGGGTCAATGATGGTGACACCATTCAGGTGCAAGGTGTTGGCATTGTGCGCCTAATCGGTGTTGACTGCCCCGAAAAAGAGACCACTGACCGCGACTGGAAATACCTGCGCAACGGCTGTAGTGATCAAGACCATTTACGCCAAAGCGCCGCATCAACTCTTAAACGAGTAATCCAGTTATGCAAAGGGGAGCAAGTACAAATTCAAGTTGGTGGGGATAAGCGTGACCGCTACGGAAGGACTTTGGCCTATGTGTGGCTTCCTAATGGCCGGATGCTGAATGAATTACTCCTTGAGGAGGGGCGGGCAATTGTGTACCGCCGCTTTGAGTTTGCCCACAAAAAAGAGTTTATTCGCCTTGAGGCAACAGCAAAACGGCAACAGGTTGGCATTTGGAAATAGCGGTTAATTCGACAGATAATGATCAATTAAAAACCGTGAAATGCTCCGTTTCGACGGTAACGGCGGCAGATCATCACGGGCAAACCAACGGGCATCCTCTAACTCATGGGTATCCACCTGCACCTCTCCCCCTGCATACTCAGCAGTAAAGCCTGTCATAATTTGGCTTGGGAACGGCCATGCCTGACTACCGACATAACGAATATTTTTTATATCAATCCCAGTTTCCTCTTTCACTTCTCGCACCACCGTCTCTTCCAAACATTCCCCCGGCTCGACAAATCCGGCCACGAGGCCGTAACGACCGGCAACCCAATGCGCTGCGCGGGTCAACAACACCTCATCGCCGCGATGGATCAATACGATAATACAGGGGTGAATATGCGGATAATGTTGCCGTGCACAGCCTTGACACTCACGTCCCCACTCCCCAGCTAAAAAAGACATTTCAGCTCCACAAGCAGAGCAATGTTGACTGTTTTTCTGCCAGCGCACCATCTGCTGACCTAGAGCAGCAAGGGAGAGCAGTGCAATCGATATCTCAGGTTCATCTGTCATAATATCCACGGCGACCAAACCTGGAATCGATGTGACGGTGGAGGGGATGACAACAACACGACAGGCATGTCCCTGCCAGCGACCAATAAAAAGAGCGGAGGTGCCTGCTTGCTCTGGACACACAGAGGGTAACAACATGGACTGTTCGTCAACAAGGACCCGTCCCGATTGCAGCACCAACCACAGATCGCCTGATTTAACTTCATCATCTCGGTCAGGGGGTAGAAACTCAAACTTTTCGTTTAAAACCTGATTATTAAAGGGAAGAAAAACAGGCGATTCATAGTTTTCAGGATACATTCTTTAAATAACTTTCTATTTTTCACTTCAAATAAGATAACGAAATACTCGCCCTATTTTGACCGTCGGAGCATATCGCCAACTTGGGCACCAGCAGGAAGAGCCATCCACACTTGGGCATTTGGTTGAATCACCGTCAGCGGTTGCTCGTTTCTATCCACACAATCTGGCGCGACAAAAGCAACTTGCCACATTTCAGGACCAATTATTTCGATCTCATCGCCGACACAAAAACGGTTTCGGCCTTCAACACGAGCAAGGCCATTGTCATTCATCTCACGGACGATACCGATAAAATCGTAGGTACGAATGTAGCTTGAATCTTTTGCATGTATTGCCGCGTCATCAACAGGGAGAAAATCCGTGGTATAGGGCCGATGACTGACCTTATCAAGCTCTTCGATCCACAGGGGGTCGCATTGATACTCTTGCGGATTATTTAAGTATGCATCAATCGCAGCACGGTAAACGCGGGTAACCGCGGCAACATAGTAGAGTGTCTTCATTCGCCCTTCAATTTTCAGGCTATTGACTCCGGCATCGATCAATTGTGGCAACTGGCCAAGCAAACACAGATCACGGCTATTCATGATATAGGTTCCGTGTTCATCTTCCTCAATCGGGAACTGTTGTTCAGGCCGCTTCTCTTCAACCAAATGATAATTCCACCGGCACGGCTGCGCACAGGCTCCCTCATTCGCACTGCGAGCTGTCAAGGCTGTTGACAACAGACATCGGCCTGAATAAGCGACACACATCGCCCCATGCACAAACACCTCTAAGTCGATATCGGTTTCAGCTCGAATTGAAGCAATATCATCAAAGTTTAACTCACGCGCAAGGTTGACCCGTTGCACACCTTGCTGCAACCAAAACTGACACGCTGCGCCATTAATAGTATTCGCCTGAGTAGAAAGATGTACTTCACGTTGCGGATCATGGCTCTTAACTCGACTTAGTACGCCAGGGTCAGAAACAATATAACCATCAATACCAAGAGGGAGAAGTTGTTCAAGGTAGAGATCTAAAGCTGAAAAGTCCTGCGGTCTAACGTAAGCATTTAAGGTCAAAAAAATCTTTTTCCCAACGCTATGAGCTTCAGCGACAGCTTCCTTTAAGCGCTCTAAGCTAAAATTTCCAGCACTCGCTCGCAGGCCAAACTGATCACCACCCACGTACACAGCATCCGCACCAAAACGTAATGCAACCTTTAATTTATCCATATCGCCCGCTGGGACGAGTAGTTCCACTTTTTGCATTTAAGTTTTACCCTTTCAACGTAACCTAACACCAGCAATACATATTATGCCAATTGACGCACTATATACTATGCGCGCTCTGACATCGACCTCGATATTCAAATGTAAAATTTGTTCTACCTATCGACGCAGCTACAATCATGGTTTCGTTCTTGACAAGGCCAGAAAAAGACTATAAAAATTAGAATGTTTTGCATTATACTAACAAGAGATTAATGGAGCTAAGAATTAAACTAGAAACCATATTTCTTGTGACAGAAAACACGACACATCTAGACCGCTAAATTTAGCTGGAAGGCCTGCTTCATGCGCTGCACGACACTCATCTTTACCTGTTTTTGTATCACGTTAGTTGCTGGCTGTGCGTCCACACCGACACCATCGCGTAGCGCTGCGATCTCTTCACGTCCCCTTGAGAAAAAAGTGATCCAACAGCAAAAGCAACTCACCGCTCTCGATGCAATGGTGCAACAGCTTTCAACGGCTCTCACGACCACTCAGGATGCACTAACAGCACTTCGCCAAGAGGTTGCGCAACTAAAACAACAGCCAGCGACAACACGACAAGAACAACAATGCACACCACTTTCTACTGACACACCAAACACTGTTAATTCCGAGCCATCGGCAACCGATACTTATCTCCAAGCATTTTCAGCCTATACCGCAGCAGACTACACCACTGCAACACAAGGTTTTAATACATTTATACAGCGTTATCCTCGTAACCCCTACATTCCGAATGCTCACTTTTGGAATGGCGAAGCCCACCTTGCTCAGAACCATTTAGAACAAGCCACAGCGGCATTTTCAACGGTGGTTAAGGACTACCCTGAAGCGCACAAAGCAGCGGATGCCCTCGGTAAGTTGGCACAGATCTACGCTCAACTGGGACAAACATCTCAAGCTCAGCAATTATTAAGTCAACTACAGAAAACTTATCCAAATAGTGCAGCAAGTAAGCGGATAACAGCTGAATCTCTTAATACGCTAGCGCAGTAAATTCTTTCGCAATGACCAGTCTCCGTGAGACTGAAACGGGCGCAAACAGGTCTGTGAACAAAAAAGGAGATCACCATGAGTTTACGCAAACTGATCATTTTAGCCTGCTTAGTGATTTTACCATCCGTCGCCAGCGCTAAAGAAAACCCTCGAATCTACACGATCCAAAAGGGGGACACCTTATGGGGGATCTCCCAACGATTTATTACTGACCCATTTTACTGGCCAAACCTCTGGGCGAACAACCCCTTTATTCGTAATCCACACTTAATCTATCCAGGTCAAAAAGTCGCCATCTATGATGGTCGTCTTGAGCTTCTTCCTGAGTACCAGCAGCAAGAGGAGACGACTGAAGCCACAGTAGAGCCCGCAAAAGAAGAACTTCCTGTACCACAAGAACTTCTTACTTTTAAAGCCTACGGCGATATCAATAGCTTTATCAGTACTGAAGCCTTAGATAAAGCTGGACGCATTGTTGACACCGTCGACAACCGTATCATGATGACCCAAGGGGATGAAGTTTTCATCCAAATGACCGACGACATGGCCGAAGTTGGCTCTGAATATAGTGTCTTTTCCGTTGGCAAGATGATTACCCATCCGCAAACTGATGAAAAAATTGGCAATCAAATCACATGGCGTGGTCGGGTACAACTTACAGCAGCGCATGAACAAGTCTACTCTGGAACTGTTACACGTGCGGTTGGTGAGATCACACGCGGTACGATCCTACTCGCGATTCCAGAACAAGAAACAACCATCGCGTTACAGCGCTCACAAACCCCTGTCGATGGTTACATTATTGCTGCACACCCTGAGAAGCTAACCTTTGCTCAACACGATATTTGCTACATCGATAAAGGGATCGACGACGGTATAGCCGTTGGCAACATGCTAACAATTGTTCGCCCACGTAATGCCAGCGAATTTGCATTACAAGACCGCGACATCATCCTACCCGATACTCTTCTAGGTCGAGCACTTGTAATTAAAGCAGACCGTAGTGTTGCTGCTGCGTTAATTTTAAAATCATCAAATCCAATTCATCGCGGCGATTTAATCTATACCGAGATGGAATAAGTTACATCAATTATACTAAGTAGAGAAAAGGATTGGACACAAGTTCAATCCTTTTCTTTTCAATTAAACATTAACAAAAGCCAACAGGAGTACAGAGATATGGGGACACAATCACAACAAGATTGGCTGCGACTGCATCTCACCCAAGGCGTTGGCCGTGTCGGAATCATAAAGCTGATTGAGGCTTTTGGTGATGCCAACACCGCCCTAAATGCATCGCAACAAGATTGGAAGCACTACGCAGGTTTAAAATCGTTACGAATTGGTTCGCCGCCCAGCGTGGAATCAAAAAAGTTTATCACCGCATGGCAAAAACTCACCAAACGACAAGCCAAAATTGTTAGCCTATGGGATGAACACTACCCTAGCCAACTACGCACCATTCACGACCCTCCGGCACTACTCTATCTCTGCGGCGACCTTACCAACAAAACAGCGATCGCCATTGTCGGCTCACGCAAAGCAAGTGCAGAAGGAAAAAGACTCGCCAACGAGACCGCTGCCACCCTATCCAGTTACGCAGTAACCGTTGTCAGTGGCTTAGCGCGTGGCATAGACACCGCAGCACACTCTGGTGCGGTATTGGGCCAAGGATCAACCATCGCTGTTCTCGGCGGTGGAATTGATAAAATTTATCCACCAGAAAACCATGCCCTGTTTGAGCAAATACAAACCCATGGAGCGATCATCACAGAATACCCGCCAGGAACCGAACCGCTTCCCGGCCACTTCCCTGCTCGCAATCGTATTATCAGCGGCTTAAGTCATGGTGTATTTATTGCTGAAGCCACCCTCAACAGTGGTTCTCTCATTACAGCGGATTTTGCATTGGAACAGGGACGAGATGTCTATGCAGCACCTGGCTCCGTTTACAACCCGTACTGCCAAGGGAATCTGCAATTGCTAAAACAGGGCGCTCTGCTGGTCACCGAAGCGGAAGATATTCTTCATTATTGCCACATCGAAACCTACCCACACCACATCAAACCGCCACCATCATATGATCAATCTAAACTCAGCCTAGAACAAAACAAAGTCTTCGACTTACTTAACGCAACCCCCCGTCACCTCGACACTCTTGCTCAGGAAAGTGGCTTGACAGCTATGGAGGTTTCGGCTATCGTGCTGCATTTAGAGCTAGAAGGATTAGCTTCATCTCAGCCTGGAGGCCGCTATATACGTGGCTCCGCAGCTTAAAAACAAGATCACTTGTACGCAGTTTAAGCTAATGATCGTAGGTATACTTTGAACGAACGAGTACTAATTATTGTTGGAATCATTGCTCAATATTTCATGGATGAGCATAATTTTTCCAATGAACGCCAAATTGTTGAAGAACTTCTTGGGGCAGGATTTAAAGAAGAGGAGATCAATGAGGCGTTCACATGGATGGAGGGGATAACTCTCAACCCAAGCCATCCGCTACTGAAACAACTCAAGAAACCTCAACTGAGAGTTTTCACACCTCAAGAACAAAAAAAATTGTCCATTGAGGCCCGAGGCTTTTTAACCGATCTACGCATGAGAGGCATCCTCCCCAGCGACGTTGAAGAGGAGATCATTCTGAAAGCCTGCCTCGATGAAGAGGGGAAAAGTAACTTAGAAGAGATCAAGTCGCTCACGGTTCTTGCATTGTTTGCCAGTATTCAGCACGATCATACACGGGAAATTAATTGCATTATCGAGGACAAACTCGACAAACTGTATCATTAAGCACATCGTTCTGCTGGCACTGCCAGCAGTTTTTCGTCTAGCTTAAATTATCGTGTAGCTCAATTCTACACTGTCTAAATACTCAAGGAACAATTCATGGCGCGCTCACTGGTAATTGTGGAATCACCGGCAAAATCGAAAACCATCGAGAAATTTCTCGGCCCAGACTATAAAGTTCTTGCCTCTTATGGTCATGTTCGCGCGTTACCGAGTAAGCAAGGCTCTGTTGATGTTGCCGCAGGTTTCGCGCCGAAGTACCACATTATGCCTGAAAGTAAAAAGCACATCGACCTACTCAAAAAAGAAGTGGCTGAATGTGAAGAACTGCTTCTCGCAACTGACCTCGACCGCGAAGGTGAGGCGATTGCTTGGCACCTTCTTGAAGCGTTGGGTGTATCAGAGAAGGGCAAGAAACCCGTGGTAAAACGGGTTACTTTTCACGAGATCACCAAACCAGCGATTCTTGAAGCAGTCGCCAAACCGCATAAAATTTCACACGAACTGGTCGATGCTCAGCAGGCGCGAGTGATCCTCGACTACCTTGTTGGCTTTACCCTTTCACCCTTTTTATGGAAAAAGATCCGTTACGGCCTTTCGGCGGGGCGAGTTCAATCTGTGGCCTTGCGTTTAATTTGTGAACGCGAAAAAGAGATCAGCGCATTTAACTCGCGCGAATATTGGAGCATTTCAGGGCAACTCGCTAACAACCTTGGAAAAGGCTTTGAAGCTAAACTGCAATCGATTGATGGTGAGAAATTAACCAAATACGCCATCCCTGATAGCGATGCGGCAAACGCTCTAGTAGAAGCCATCAGCGACCACCCACTGCATGTAGAATCGGTCGTTTGTAAAGAGAAAAAACGCACCCCTGCTGCCCCTTTTACCACCAGTACCCTGCAACAGGAAGCCAGTCGTAAGCTTGGATTTTCAGCGCGAAAAACCATGACTATTGCGCAAAAGTTATACGAAGGTATTAACATTGGTGATGGCGCAGTTGGTCTTATCACCTATATGCGTACCGACTCCGTTGCCCTGTCAACACAAGCAACGGATGAAGCACGAGAAGTGATCACCTCCATGTATGGTGATGAATATGCTATCGCCAAGCCACGGGTGTTTAAAAGTCGTGCCAAGAATGCTCAGGAAGCTCACGAGGCTGTACGGCCGACAACGATTGCAAATCATCCAGAGAAGATCAAATCATCACTGAGTTCTGATCAATACAAACTCTACCGCTTGATTTGGATGCGTACCGTTGCATCACAGATGGCGCTCGCTCGTCTTGACGCAACCAGTGTCGACATTGTCACCCAAGGTGCGGACAAAGTGTATAGCTTCCGGGCAACAGGCCAGATCATCCGCTTCCCAGGCTTCATGAAACTCTATATTGAAGGGACGGACGACGAGGATCAAGAAGAGGAAGAGGGAATGCTCCCGGCCTTGGAAGAGAACGAAAAAATCTCCTGCCAAGAGCTTTGCCCGAATCAGCATTTCACCCAACCTCCACCACGGTACACTGAAGCGAGTTTGGTCAAAAACTTAGAAAAATACGGCATTGGTCGACCATCAACTTATGCTTCAATCATGAACACCCTCGTGACGCGAAAATATGTTCGCCTTGAAAAGCGCGCTTTTCATGCGGAAGATATCGGAATTGTTGTCAGTGATTTACTGTGCAATCACTTCACTAAATATGTTGATTATGACTTTACAGCGAAATTCGAAGAGGAACTTGATGCCGTTTCCCGCGGGGAAAAGCAGTGGAAACCTCTGCTTAAAGAGTATTGGGAACCCTTTGTTGAGCTTCTAGAGAAAAAAGAAAAAGAGATCAACAAGGCAGACAT
>Ga0193964_1000373_pt1 | contig 22070 bp, 19 predicted proteins | sample FB_7_MG_FD_140323 | JGI IMG/M metagenome (GOLD analysis project Ga0193964, IMG submission 140323) | Microbial mat bacterial communities from the Broadkill River, Lewes, Delaware, United States - FB_7_MG | ecosystem: Environmental > Aquatic > Freshwater > River > Microbial mats | place: USA... | reverse complement strand
GCAAAAAACGTTGGTTTTTTGTGCAACCCAAGTTCATGCTTTAGCGGTGCGCGACCTGATCAACCAGATGAAGACCAGCACCGACCCCAACTACTGTGTGCGGGTGACGGCCAATGATGGCGCGGAAGGGGAGCGTTGGTTGCGCACTTTTCAAGATAATGAGAAGACCATTCCCACCATTCTCACTACGTCGCAAAAACTTTCGACGGGGGTCGATGCGCGCAATATTCGTAATATTGTACTGATGCGCCCGGTTAACTCGATGATCGAATTTAAGCAGATTATAGGTCGTGGCACACGATTGTTCGATGATAAAGACTATTTCACCATCTATGACTTTGTTAAGGGCTACCATCACTTTAGTGATCCCGAATGGGACGGCGAACCTCTAGAGCCTGAAACCAGCCCACCAACGGAGGTACGTGAACCCGATACCGAGTATCAACCAGGCCCTGCATCTGATGACAATGGTGATGGTGGTGAGCAGCAGCGCCGTGAAAAGATAAAAATTAAGTTGGCCAACGGCAAAGAGTTGATGATTCAGCACATGATGGCAACAACCTTTTGGCATCCCAATGGCTCGCCCATGTCGGCGGCTGAATTTACCCAGCAACTGTTTGGCGAGTTTCCTGATCTTTTTCGGGATGAAGATGAACTTCGTGCGTTATGGGGTCAACCTGACACGCGCAAAGCGTTACTCGATGGTTTAGCTGAAAAAGGGTTTGGCCCGGATCAATTAACCGAGGCCAAGCGAATTATTTCAGCGGAGCATAGCGATATATTTGACGTGCTGGCCTATATCGCCTTTTCATTACCACCTATGAGCCGTAAAACACGCGTCGAAACGAATAAACAAAAAATTTATGCCTCTTTTGATGACAAACTTCACGCATTTCTCGATTTCGTTTTACAGGAGTATGTCAAAGAGGGAGTTGATGAACTTGATCAACGAAAATTACCTAACTTACTTGAACTAAAATATGGCAACGTTAGCGATGCAGTAGACTCTTTAGGAAGCATTGCAAAGATAAAAGAGGTGTTTGTGGGCTTTCAACAACACCTTTATTTGCATGACGTATCAGATCACATCCATTAAATGAGGCAACACCATGATTCGCGGATTTGCAATATTATTCAGTTTACAAGCTTTAGGTGAACTGTTGTCACTGTGGCTTGACCTACCGTTACCCGGCAGCGTTGTGGGGATGGTATTGATGTTAGCAGGGTTACGTTTTGGCCTGATCCAACTACACTGGGTAAGCGAGGCTGCTTCTCTGTTGTTAAAAAATCTGACAATGTTGTTTGTTCCTGCGGGTGTGGGAGTGATGGTCTATTTTGACCTGATTGAGCAACAATGGCTACCGCTGCTCGTTGCCACAGTGATCAGCACTTTGGCGGTTCTTGCTACCACTGGGTTAACATCGAAGTGGTTATCGAAAAAAGGGGGCTGCCATGACCAATAGCCTGCTCTCATCACCACTGTTTGGTATCACCATCACATTGATCACCTTTGAACTGGCCGCTATTATACATAAGCGCTTCCAATACACACTATTGAATCCAGCTATTGTTTCAATAGTGTCGGTAATTGTTATTTTGAAGCAGTTTAATATCTCGTACGAAAACTATTCTGTTGGTGGCGACATCATTTTATTTTTACTCGGCCCGTCTGTTGTTGCATTAGGGGTTCCACTTTATCAACGCCGTGCTGAAGTGATGCAGCGCTTGATCCCCATTATTTCTGGAATCACAGCTGGGTCAGTAATCTCGATTATTAGTGCGTCAGGAATTATTTTACTCATGGGCGGCAGTGAACAGCTGGCCCTGACAGTGGCACCTAAGTCAGTGACCACACCGATTGCCATCGGCATCGCGACAAAATTTGGTGGCATCGTGCCACTGACCGCCGCAATTGTGGTTGCAACAGGTTGTTTCGGTGCGGTGGTTGGCCCGTCGTTTTGCCGATTGCTAGGCGTTAAGGATTCCGCTTCGATGGGCTTGGCGATGGGAACAGCAGCGCACGGTATTGGCACGGGTCGAATGCTGGAGATTGACCTCCTTGGCGGCGCGATTGCAGGGTTGGCCATCGGCTTGAGCGGTATGATCACCTCACTACTGATGCCCCTACTAACACTTGCCCTGAGCATCAACTAAATTTACCTGCTGACGTAAAACGGCCAACCATTGCTCGGCGTTATCACCACCCTCTAGGGCTAATAAATTCAAAAGATCTGGCACATGTTCACTGGCCGTGCCAACGGGATAGCGATGATCACTCAGGTAGTGGATGAGGCGCATGGTTTTTAGGCCATCAAACCATTCGTGAAATGCTCGTTGCCTTCGCCGTTGATCGCGGTGCGTGGTACTGATTCGCTGCCATGTTGCCACAAACTTCTCTTGCTGGAGAAAATCGTATAACTCCTGACTTATTTTGCCAGCCTGCTCCAATAAATATTCAGCATGAGCCTCCTGTTCACCACGAATCAGGCTCAACCACTGCTGCAACACTTGGTAGCACTGCGGGGCATAGAATCGCTGCGAGGCAGCACTGTCTGAACTCAATTCAAGTACGACTTGCCCAGTACCAAAGGGAGTGCGTTGCGAGATGCGCGAATCGGGCTCGACAACGGTGCCATATACAGAACCAACGCCACTGGTTTTAGCCAACTGCTGCATAAAATAGAAATCTTCGCCAGCAAGGCGGCAATTCATACCACCTGCCTTGATATAGGCCTCCCGAGTACTTACCATGGTACTTCCAATGGTGTGGTAAGCATAGGGTGACCCTGCATGCTGCAAACCAAGTACATGGCTGCGCAAATACAGTTCATAGAGGGTGATAGCATAATGGTGGTCGGCATTAGTACTTGATTGGTGGCAATAAGGGATCACCGCGCCACCAAAGCTGACATTATGAAAAGATGCCGCAATCGCTGCCATATAGTTACTATCGACAATGGTATCCGCATCGAGATGGATCAATTGGCCACCTTGAGCCAAGAGGGGTAGAATGAGGTCACAACCGATTTTGCGCGCCATACCAACGCCGCCTTGCTTCGCTGGCAACTCGCGCCCAGCATTGGTTGCATCGACCCAAGCCAAGCGCAACGCACCAAAGGTACGCCCCTGACGAAGTTCATCCAGATCTCTCATGTTTTGTTCAACCAAATCAGCGTTACAATCGAGACGACAATTAATCACCACCACAATCAGACACTGGCGCAGTAATTCGTCTGGATTGATTGCTAGACTGTCTAAGGTAGCCCACAACTGTTCCCCCTCAGCCAAGGCGGGGATAACCACAGCTTGTTGACAGGGGTGAGTATCTCCCTCTAAGAACCAAGGCCCATTGAGCTGTTTTTTGCGCTGATAATCTTGATACGCTTTCATGGTGACTCTTTCTTGCGAAAAATAGTTATCTGAAACAACAAAAGCCGTCCCCCAAAACGGAGAACGGCTTTAATTAATCATGCTTACAACCACAATGCAATGGCTGTGTGGCCATTACACGGCCACCTCAACTATTGTAATTGTGAGGGTGACGTAAGCTTTTGAGAGGTGGATGGATCAAGATGATCAACAAAACATGATGTGTGGCTATCGGCAACAACAAGAAGGTCAAAGTCAGATGCTTGATTCAGAGTCGCCTGAACAAGGTTACCACAATCGGCAACAAGGTAATCAACAGGTATGCCGTGGCCATTCGCCTTATTAATCTGCTGCGCCAATTCTTCAACAGAGTAAAGATAGTGGCGAGTACAGTTATCGTTATCACACTGGCCGTTCACCTGAAGAACAGTCAACTGGGCTTCATGACGATAAGCAAGATCAAGAGCTGCGTGAAGTGCTTCAGTGTCTCTATCAGGATTTGAGTAACTCAACATGATATTCTGGTAATCCATAATTTCCCCCTCAAAATGAGTTATGGATGGCTGCCATCAACCATCCATAACTCTATGAATCAAACTGTAACGTCTCTTATTGATTTAGTGCTCGATGAGATCTTCCTCTTCGTACTCCTCGGTATCCATGACTGGTGACGTAGCCGTTGCTGTAGCAGCCTTCTTTTTCTTCATTAAAGTCATCGACAATGTCGCGCCGAGGAGCAACAAGATCCCCGCTGCATTAAATGACAGGTTGAAGTTACCTGTTTTAACAACCATCATTTGAGAAACACGAACCAGAACGAAAGCACCAACACCCCAAGCACTAAACAGGATGCCGTAGTTCATGCCGAGGTTCTTAGCACCCCAAAGGTCTTTAGCGAATGAAGGGAAGAGGGAGAGGTTGGTTCCGTAGTTGAAAACCATGAAGGTTACCAACAGAACAACCAGTACTGGGCTACTATCGGTACCACCGAGAACAGGAACCGCTGCAAACATCAATAACGCTTGGAAAGCCAACATAATGGTTAAGGTTGTTGCACGACCAATTTTATCAGAAACCACGCCAGCAATCAGACGACCCGCAGCGTTACCAACTGACATAATCGCAACGACCATAAACGCCATCTCGCCCATACTTGCTTTTGCCAGACCTTTAGCACTACCGATAACCATAAGACCAGCACCAGCACCAATAAAGAAGCATGTCCAAAGAGTGTAGAATTTCGCTGTTTTCAATACTTGACCCGCTGTCATATCAACAGTTGTGCTTGCTACAGTAGTCGTGGCTGCTTCGCTTCCAGCAGGAACAAAACCTTCAGGTGGATTTACAATGAATAAACCAAGGAAGCTGACAATAACAGCAAATGAAGCACCGAAGATGAACATCGACTGCTGGAGACCTTGAGTTGCTAATAATGTTTTAGCCAAAGGTGCAATATAGATGGAAGCCAACCCGAAACCTGAAACAACAATACCTGCGATCAAGCCAGTTTTAGCTGGGGAGAACCACTTGAGAGCAGGTGGGGTGGTCGCAGAATAACCAAACCCGATACCCATACCAGCCATGACGCCAAAACCAGCGATCCAAGCCCAGTAGTTGGTGGTTTGTGAAATCCACATGAAACCAGCACCAACCAGTAAACCACCAAGGATACAAGTGACCTTCGGGCCGTACTTTTGCTGAAGCTTACCAGCGATAATCATTGATACAGCAAACGCTAAACATGCAACCGCATATGGATCGTTGATTGAAGACTTATCCCAAGTAAATGCGCCAGGACCGCCTGCAGCGATAGAATCTGAGATAGCGCCCTTGAAGATACTCCAAGTATAGAGGATACCCAGTGCTAAGTTGATGCCTGTTGCAGCGATAACAACCTGCAATCCTTTGTTCTTGATTTGCTGTGCCATGGTTTGTTTCTCCTGTGAGTAATTAGTATTTACATTATATTGGGCCGTAATATCCTTAAGCTGATATGAACTTGGCCACTTAACTTTAAAAGGGGCAACAACAGGCTTTGTTGTAACGGCTTGAACCCCCTCTACCAATTGTTCTCGTGTAGTCGTTGGCTCTGTCGTTAATTGACAGTGCTTTCCGGGATATTTCATTTCTAGCTGTTGGAATTTTGAACACTCCGTATAGCGCCGATCACAATAAGCAATAATCATTTTGACATCGTGAGTTGAGATATGACCACAACCGACATCACACTTATTTTCATCCTGACGAAAAAACGGGCAAACACCTTGATCGGGCATAACCACCTCGGTTAAATAAACAATATGAACGACAGAGACGTTACATAAGTAGCTATAGCAACCTGTATACCAATGTTTAAATAAAGTGATTTTTATAAAAAAAGACACGCCATAACAAATAGTTACATGACATATTTTTTTATTTTACCGCAACAAAGCAGATCGCTTCGATTTGCACTTTTGCACATTTGTTGTAAATTTAGGATGGTACAGGAGGGCGTAAATGATACTTAATACGTATACGCTAAAGATGGTGCAAAGGTAGGAACTAAACGGGTTTACAAGGGTTATCTGACAAAAATATAAAACCCTGTTTTGCATATATGTGATGCGAAACAGGGTTAATTTGCATTTTTGCGAAAAAAAGCTCGTACTGGAAAAATAAAATTATTTAAGGAATTAAGCCACTATCACAAAGTTGATGAGTAATGCGAAAAAGGTAAGTATCTTCAATGGATACACCAAAAGGAACTAATAACATCAATGATAAAATCATCAAAATAAACATACCCACCACCCAACTAAGTAATTGATAGTCTATCCCCTTATGGTCAGCCTGTTCATCTTTTCCTTGCCCTGCACGAATACGCTTAGCAACTTTGCGCATAATACGCCCTGAGCTTAAAAACATCACTGCTGAAATAGCAAACTGCGGCATGACATTTAAGGAAAAACTCCCTGATGACAACATGATAGCGTAAAAGCCCATGGCGCATAAACCAAACAGGGTCATCAATTTACTTAGTTTTGTATACACAGCATTCTCCTCACAAACACACCAAAATCAAAGATTCTATCTCTTCACTATAACCATTCTTCGCCAACTTGACAACGGAAGTTCAAGATAGTACTCCCAATATGAACAGAGATGCAGACTGCTACCTTTTACCGCTATTGAATAAACGATGCACAATGCCAGCCAAACCATGTTTTATATTTTTTACTCAATATGATTTCCAGCCACGAACAAATTGTAACTGACGGAGATCTTCCTTATAACTTCGTTGAGCACTTATATAGTTGCGCGCAACTCTAGCGAAGGGGCAACTGTTTGGATAAAAGTACAGGCTTTAAACGCATAATTTTTAACTTTTAGCAATTCTTTGGGCCGCATCTAGCGTTCATCGCATCCCCCCGCTAATCCATTAAATTCTTACCAACGAATTTCAATTCGCGGCAACACACTCGTTTGCCTTACGACCACCAATAGAGGCGCGACAACCTCGACACTTTTGTCGAGATTGTCGCGCCCTTGTCGAGCCTTATTCGTTATCCGTTCCTGAGAAAAACCACTCAAGATATTAATATTACTTGAGTTTCTTTGGTTAAAAACTATTGGCACAACCGTTGCTATTTATGAAGGTACAAACGCAGCGTTGAATATTTTTTATACTCGACATATCCCTTAACTTTTAACCAAAGGACAAAACCATGAAATCAACCGTATCAAAATTTATCGTCGCAACTCTCGCCATTGCTTTATTCACCCTTCCAGCTCACGTTGAAGCATCACAATTTCGCGGTGCAGATGGTGGCACCTGTTTAAACATGATCGACACTGATGGTGATGGCATTGGTGATGCACGCCCTGAGCCAGGAACAGGAGCGGGTGTCGCTTCAAGCAACTTTGTTGATGCTGACAACAACGGCCTATGCGACACCTATGAGGCTGGCGGTGAGCAGATGCTAGACGGCACAGGTTCTCTTGATGCAACAAGAAGTCGTATTCAAAGCCGCACCCGTAGCAGCAAATAATTATTTTCTTACCATCCACATCAGCACAGAGGTTTGCTGATGTGGATGAGTTTAACCCCCCACTTCCCACATTGGATTCCACACTCTATGAAGCTGCCACTTTTTATTGGATTTATCGCTACTTTATGCACATTTTCGACCCCCTGTTTTGCTGACTCCACCAGCAGTGACTGGCCAAAAATTATTCAGGCAACAACGTTAGTCGAATTCAGCAAAGGCATTGAAATCACCGCTCGCCAGAGCTGGTTGGATGAAACAGAATATCTTCCTGAAATTGATGATGACGCATATAAGTGGCAAGAACGAAGCACGACAGTACAGATCACAAAATCTTTTAAATCTAGCCGTTTTGGCTTTGGCTACAGCCAAGGAACCATCAAACAAGAGAACGAGCAATACAACGATACCGACTTTGCCCTAGACCGAACAGCGCCGTTTGTTTTAGCCGATTGGAAGTTCACACCAAAACTAGCTAGCCATGTTCTCGTTCGTTTTGAAAGTTTTAGCAATGATGGCAATTCTGGTTTTTACCAACTCGAAAACGACAAGGATCTGTGGACGGGTTATGGCTCACTGCGCTATACCGACAATGACTGGTGGCTCAATTTAAGCTATGCACGTAACCGTGATCCTGAACCTATCTACGATGCAATTAATGACCGCGTTGACCTTGATATTAGCGCCCAAGAATTAGCAGGCATGACCGCTGGTAAAATGTGGACACCTCAATGGGAAACGGCTCTCGGACTTTACTACGAGGCCTACGGTTCTACTCGACCTGACCAATTCAATCATACTGCTGAAGTGACTCATAAGCCTCAGTGGTTCGCTGGTTTTCAAGCAGGTCTCGGTGTCGGCTACTACACTGAGGAACAGGACACTCTTGTTAATTTACGCCTACTTTACCAGAAACAAGTCAGTTCAAATTTTACCTACCAAGTTGAATATCAACTCGAATACTCTGACGACGAGCAATCGATCCTTAATCAGGGGCAACTTGTCGCCCAATATAAAATTACGCAACACTGGATAGCCAGTGCCAGCATCGAATACAGTCAAGAATCAGGTGATGATAAAGATAAAAGTCTCTACGCCGTAGCGCAACTTTCCTATCGTATCTTTTAAAATAAAAAGCCCCTCGTGAGTACATACATGAGGGGCTTTTTGTTTTACATAAGCTGCAATAGATAACTAATTCAACATCCTCTTAATACCATACTTAGCCATCTTATAACGCAACACTCGCTCGCTAATACCAAGGGCCTTCGCTGCCCGAGTTTGCACCCAGCCATGCTGTTCTAAGGTCTCCAACATCATCTGCTGCTCAATGGCTTCTAGGCGGGTGTCAAGGCAATCACTCTCAGCACCGATGACAGCGGGCTGTAAAACAGTCATCGGTAAGTCACGACGGCGAATCACGTTACCACGCACTAGGGTCGCCACACGCTGCACCAAATGCTCTAACTCTCGAACATTACCCGGATAATCGTATTTCACTAATGCATCTAAGGCATCCGTATCTAGGTGCAAATTACGTTGTGAATATTTATCAAGAAAATGATCAATCAGCAATGGCACATCACCGCGACGTTGGCGCAATGGTGGTAGTGGAATTTCAAAAACATTCAAGCGATAGTAAAGATCTTCACGAAACGTTCCCGCAGCAACCATTGCGGGTAAATCAGCGTTGGTAGCGGCAACAACTCGCACATCAACCGCATGCTCCCGCACACCGCCAACAGGGCAGATCCGTTTTTCTTGTAAGGCACGAAGTAATTTCGACTGCAACAACAACGGCAATTCACTAATTTCATCGAGAAAAAGGGTTCCCCCTTCAGCAACATCAAAGCGTCCTGAGCGACGCGAGGTCGCTCCAGTAAAAGCCCCCTTTTCATGACCAAACAGTTCAGACTCGAATAGGTTTTCAGGAACCGCTGCGCAATTTACTTCAACAAATGGCCCTTGATTTCGGCAGCTGAGCTGATGAACTAAGTTCGCCACTAACTCTTTTCCTGTGCCTGTTTCACCATGAATTAGAGCGGTCCACGGACTACCTGCCACTTGGCGCACCAGAGACAGCAGCTCACGCATGACATCACTTTCAGCAATGACGGCAAACGGCAGTTGCTGCTCATCTAGTTCTTCCTGTAACTCTTCTATGTCGTTATCGACAACCACTTGCTGTTCAATTAAATCGATCTTTTCGGCCAACTGACTCAAATCGACAGGTTTTTCGATAAAATCGATAGCACCAAGTTTCATCACCTTAACCGCTGTTTCAATACTACCAAAGGCTGTAATCAAAATAACTCTGAGTTTTGGATTAGATTTACTCAGGCGCTGAAGCACCTCATCACCATGTAACCCCGGCATACATTGATCCATCAGTACGAGATCAAAAGGGTAACGTGCACAACACTGTAGCGCATCTTCACCATCGACAGCGGTTAACACTTTGTAGCCTTTTTTTTCTAAAAAACCTTGCAACATTTCACGCTGCACTGCTTCATCATCAACCACAAGAATTGTCATAATACCTCTTTCAGTGGCAAACGAACTTCAACGCGAAAACAATCATGGTCGGGTTGGTCTAAGGTCACATCACCACCATGAGCGACAGCTATTTTGTTGACCATGGTTAAACCTAGGCCTGTTCCACGCGTCTTTGTGGTGTAATACGGTTCTAGGCATTGCTCAATCTGATTCATCTGTTCATCAATACTATTTTCAACTGTTAACACCATCGTATCGCCTTCTTGGTGTAACACAATATGCACAAAGCCACCATTTGGCTGCGCTTCAAGTGCGTTTTTCACCAGATTCTCTAGCAGCAAACCCAGTAATTCATCATCAATACGGCAATAGATAGACTCCATGGTACAAGCAACGGCGACACGTTGTTTCTCAGCTTGAGGTCGATATAATGCAACGACACTTTGAACCTTTTGATCGACAGCAACTGTTTGCAGGTGCGGCTGTAACGGTTGAGCAAAACGTTGTAAACCGACAACGATGCCATTGGTACGCTTCACGGCATCGCACATTGCATCAATCAGCGACTGGTGATCTGGATCAAGCTCTTTGGATTCAAGCTGCAAACGCTGTAACCCCATACTGATAGCATTAAGTGGGTTACGCACTTCGTGGCTTATGGTTGAAGCGGCTCGCCCCAAGGAGGCGTCTTCTCGTTGCTGGGCCAATTGCTTCTGCAACCCTAGAAGATAAGCGGTATGTCGATGCTGATAGCGTTGCAACACCCAAGACAACATCACAGCAGCTGAAGCGAGCAAAGAACTAAACAACAGAAATTGACGCCACAAGTTCCCTTCACGCTCTTTTAATAGAGCTGATTCAATGGCCAAAACAACCGTTTTATCCCCCATAGGCAGTCGTCGTTCATTAATACTAACAGCCTCTTCAACCAGTGAGACTGTTGGCTGCAACCGCAATTGCGCAATGCCACTCAACTCACTTAAAGACTGTAATAATTGGGGGACCTGCATCTGCTTCTTCAGATTTTCAATCGACTTCGATGGCATGCCCAAAATAATCGTACGTTGGTCATCATCGGGATAGATCAATACATAGTTCTGCTGCTTCGCTAAGTGAACCAACTGTTGTTTATTATATTCACGCCCCTGAGCCATGGTGAACCAATTTTCGGGTGCCATAACGATCGGTTGGCCACGGCGATAAATAACAATCCCAGACAACCCATTTTCTGCAACATAGGCAGCTAATTCATCGGCATTGAACGGCTCTATTCCATCTAAAAAGGCAACAAACTGAGCCGTATGCTTAAGAAAAGAGGTCACCACCTCTTCAATCACTTCCAGCGATAATTGTGCACTGTGCAAATTGGTGGCGACAACCTGTGATACTAACTTAGCCTGTTCACCAACCTGACGCTCAAAGGCTTGACGTGACTGATAAATTTGCCAGTAGAAATAACTTAAAACCAAGAAAAATAAAGAACCAAAAATCAATAAATTAATTCTCAGCGGACCATTACGATGGTGAAAAGATTCTCTCAATTTTTCCCCCGCTGCGATCCACGACCTGCCGTTGCACCACGTTGTGATCGCTTCATTCGCGCACGTACTCCAGTACGATCTTGCCCCTTATTCGCGGACGCAGCTAATTTAGCCGTCGCAGCATGATAAACAACCCCTTGGTTTTCTGTTGTTGGTGAGACGGTGGCTTCGAGGGTAATATGACTATTTAATTGAATATCAACGGGAAGGTCAGCGATTGAGATGGAAACCCGCCTAGAGGGGGTTGTCGCTGAATCGATGGTTTCAAGAGCGACGGTCACACCTGTTGCGCTACGATCCAATTTAATCACACGACCACAGAGAGTTTCAGCATATGAAACCCCTGTCATCAGAATGAAAAATAAATTTAAAAGGACCAGATTAAACCGCATTCACTCACCAATTCGCTATAGTTTTCGTTTTTTATGGGTGAATCATTCCACCGTTTTTGACAACGAAGATACAGATCAACGGCATCACTGTATTGCCAAATGAGTTCTGACTTCAGGCTCAGATCACGTTCCGAAAGGGTATCGTAATCACGCCATAAATGGCTAACTGCCACCTCAGCACTGACATCTGGCAACAGATAATAACGCCAACGGTTTTCAACTCCAATCTCTTCGTAGCTTTCAGAAGAGATCGTTGAATGGTTTCGACTAACGAGCAATAATAATTCACTGCTCAAATCTGCACTCAATAAATACTCACCACCGAGCATCAATTGCCAAAGTTCATCGTCCCGCTGTTCGATTTCGGCCATGCCACTGCCGACATCTTTACCTTTGTTTTTCTTACCAGGGCCTGAACCATCTAAAAATAATAATTCACGCTCAACCGTTTTATCGCGATAACGTGTTAGCTGGTAATTTACCTGTAATGAAGCGCTCCATTGATCATCGAAAAACCAGCGCCACTGACTACCTACATCGACTCGATTACAATCATCCAGTGGAATAAAATCATCGCGCAGGGCACTTATCTCGATAAAGTTATAACCATGTAAGTGTCCATCAACCAGCCGGTGCCAACTTGAAACACCTAGCGTTGCTTGCCACTGATTAGTAAAACGAAAATAATCACGGTAACGGCCAGTGACATAGAAGCCCAAAGAACGATTACTATTTTCGCTTAGTGTCTGATCTAGGTCGATTTGATACTGAGAGTAACCTGACCTTTTATAATCAGAACTCGCCAAAACATTATCGCTATAGCCAGTCGATACATCCAGCGCAGCCGTAAGAGCATAGCTAGGCTCAAGCAAGCCGACACTGATGACAACAATAATTAATACAGCACGTAAAAGTAATTGAAGCAAAACTTGTTCCAATCTAAGAAAAACAGGTTGATAGACAGGATCACCCTTAAAAGTGCGACATATTGGTGATTTTCTCGACAATTTCGTCGAACCAGCTCTTACGGCCACTGCATAACTGGTTATTATAGCAAAAAAAATCCCCACTGCTATGGATCACATAGAGTGGGGATTTAATCAATTATTTTTTTTTGCTGGTGAGCCATTATAAGCGAATATCGACATAGGCATCACTTTTAAGTTCAGTACGCCACTGCTCAAGCTTAGTCTCTAGTTTCTCTTTGCGTAGCTGTTCGCTGATCTGCTCTTCAACACTACTTAACTCAGCGACACCGCCACTGTTGCGCTCTTCTACTTTCAGCACATGCAACATACCGCCAAGCTCTAAAACCTCTGACACGCCACCAACCTCTAGGGGGGTGATCGCCAACTCGAAGGCTGGAGACAGTTCCCCGGCTTTAAATGCACCCATATCGCCGCCTTCAATCTGCGTTTGCCCTGACAAATCGAGAAGTACCTGATCAATACTCTCACCCTCAATCAGTTTACGCCGTGCTAAATCGGCATTGTGCTGTGCTTGCTGGTTATCGCTGCTGATTGGAAATGATAATCGACTGATTCGCGTATGTGCAGATTGACGGTAATCATCTAAATGCTGTTGGTAATAATTACGCACCTCTTGGCGGGTAATATCCACCTTACTTTGCACCTCACGCCCCATCAATTTATAACGCAAAATTTGGTTGGTCAATTGATTACGGTAACGGTCCATCGTCAACCCTTGAGCGATCAGCGCCTGCTCAAGTTGTTCACGTGTGATATTGTTTTGTGTTTCAACGTCGCTGATTGCCTTTTCAATATCTTCATCACCAACAACAATACCGATCTCGGCAGCGCGTTGTTGCATCAACAATTCTGCGATCATCATATCAAGCACTTGACGTTGCTGTAAGCCACCCGCGGCACCACTTGCTTCAACATTGAGGCGTTGGTCTAACTGTCTTGTGGTAATAATATCTTCGTTCACGACAGCGGCAATCTTACTCAGTGTCTCTGCATTAGCAGTCACGGCCATTAAACCGAAAACGAGGCCAACTAAAACAATTTTTTTCAACATAGGGGTACGATTCCTAAAAGGGTTAACCCGACAGAGTCGAGATGAATTCTTACAAAACAACTTACGTTATCACGGTCAATAAAATTGCTGCAATTGCTTTTTAGCTTCATCCAATAACTGATAATCATCGCCGCGCTCAATTAGGATACTTAATTTAAAGTCGGGCGACAGGCTGTATTGCTGTGGAGCGGTTTGAATCAAATGTAAAATTTTCTCGGGGGCAACTGTAGTGGTGGCATGAAAGCCAAAAGTTAAGCGACGACCATCGTATTCTGCTAAGTCGATGCGTAAACGCTTAAGATGAACGCGAAGCTTCATCATCTCAAGTAATAACTTACCCGGTTCGGGCAGAGCACCGTAACGATCTTGCAATTCATCAATCGCATCATAGATTTGCTCATCGTGTTCAGCTGCCGCTAGTTTTTTGTAAAACACCAAGCGTTGGTTCGGATCTACCACGTAGTTATCGGGTAAATAGGCAGCTAAACGTAAGCGTATTTCAGGATCAATCCGCCCCTCTTTTTCTTGCCCTTTAAGCTCCTGAATGGTTTCTTCAAGTAACTCGGTGTACATCTCAAAACCGATGGCAACAATTTGCCCTGCTTGTCGGCCACCAAGCAGATCACCCGCACCACGTAATTCTAGGTCATGATTGGCCACCCTGAAACCGGCACCTAACTCGGTTAAGTCTTGCAACACTTGCAAGCGTGAGCGTGCATCTTTGGTGAGAGTCGTTTCACCGGGGATCAGTAGATAGGCGTAACCACGATTTTTACTCCGCCCAACACGACCACGCAATTGATACAGCTGTGACAGGCCAAAACAATCGGCACGATTGATAATGATGGTGTTAGCTCGGGAGATATCGAGACCGTTTTCGATAATTGTACTGGCAACGAGAACATTGGTCTCCCCGTCGATAAAGCCAAGCATCACTTGCTCTAGCTCTTTTTCCCCCATCTGACCATGACCGACAGCAACCTTCGCCTCGGGCACCAGAGTACGTAAGAACTCTGCCATCGCTCCAATCGACTTCACGCGATTATGGACAAAGTAGACCTGACCACCCCGCTGTAACTCGCGCATGATGGCACTACGTATTAAATCATCATCAAAACGAGTCACGTAGGTGCGAACCGCCAAACGATCGACGGGTGGAGTGTCAATAATCGACAGATCACGCATGCCGATCATCCCCATATTTAGAGTTCGAGGGATCGGCGTAGCACTCAAGGTGAGCATTGCAACCTGTGCGCGCATCTTCTTTAAACGCTCTTTATGAGCGACACCAAAACGTTGCTCTTCGTCGATGACCACTAAACCGAGATCTTTAAAGTAGATATCGCGTTGCAATAACCGGTGTGTACCAATCACCACATCAACAGAGCCGTCTGCCAAACCTGCGATCACCTTTTTTTGCTCGGCAGCAGTGCGAAAGCGCGAAACCATCTCAACATTAACGGGATAATCTTTAAAACGCTCTACAAAGGTGGCAAAGTGCTGCCGAGCTAAAATAGTTGTCGGCACAACAACTGCGACCTGCTTACTATCGAGGGCGGCTTTAAATGCGGCACGAATAGCCACCTCAGTTTTACCATAGCCAACATCACCACAGATCAAACGATCCATCGGTCGACCTGATTGCATATCGTCAAGAACATCTTGAATAGCGGCCATCTGGTCGGCTGTTTCCTCGTAGGGAAAAGCGGCTTCAAATTCACGAAAGACATCGTCTGGGGCTGAAAAAGGTTCTGCCTGTTCCATTTGTCGGCGCGCGTAAATTGTCAATAATTCACGAGCCATCTCTTCGACCACGGCACGCGCCTTATGACAGGTTTTCTCCCATGCTGTACCGCCCATCTTATCGAGACGAACGGTTTGTCCTTCACCCGCAGCATATTTTTGCACCTTTTCAATACGCTCAATAGGAAGATACAACCGATCTCCACCAGCATATTCAAGCTGCAAAAAATCACCGTTGAGTTGACCACTATTCATTTGCTGCAAACCAAGGTACAGAGCAATACCATGATCAGCATGAACAACGTAGTCATTTTCCTTCAACTCGGCCAACGACGACAATGAGACTTTAGAGCGCAATTCCGAACGCCGGTGGCGACGTACTCGTTGACCAAAAATCTCCTCTTCGGTCAAGACAACTAACTGCTCATCACTAAGCTGAAAACCACGACTGAGGTCACCGATCAACAACTCTAGACCCGCATGACCTTTCTCACTCCACCGTTGCCCTGTTAACGTCTTCGGCACGAGTCCATGAGGCTCAAGAAGGTCACATAACCGCTGGGCTCGGCCAGATTGCCGACACACTAACACCACCCGCCACTGATGACTAAGCCAATCGTTTAACGTATCAACGAGATGTTGAATCCGCCCACCATCAGGCTGGCTGCTATCGTCGTGCTGACTAAATTCAGCATTGCCTTGGCTGTGAATGTGGTAAATAGTTCGCTGCTGTTCAAGTTGATAAACATGGAGATCGGAGAGGTCGATGCGCCGCATAGATCGAAGAGAGGCTTCAATCTCTTGAGGGGCTAAGTATAAACAGTGAGGCTCCACATAGGGTTCATCGCTCGCGGCCATCCGCATAATGCCCTCTTGAACCTGCTGACTGAACTCATCCATAGCCTGTTCAACGGCGGGAACATCATGCATGATTAACTGTGTGGCATTGAGATAATCGAAAATGGTATCAAGGCGAGGGTAATTCAGCGGCAGCAGAAATGAACGCCCAGGGGATAAAATCCCTTCGGTTACCTCTTCAATAACCGCTTCGCGCTTTGTTTTTGGCAGTTCAAGGTCGTTACAGCGTTGTTTCAAGCGAGAGATAAAGTGCTCAAGATGCTCCCCTGCTAAGACCATTTCGCGGGCGGGGAGCAACTCTAACTTCTTAATCTCTTGCTCGTCGCTACGCTGGGTTTCAGGATTAAAACTACGCATCCGTTCAACGTAATCACCAAAAAAATCGATACGGATTGGTCGATCTTGCGTAGGGGGGAAAATATCAACAATATCACCACGAAACGAGTAGGTCCCACGATCTTCAACAAGGGCAGTGGAGCGATAACCAAGATCATGCAAGCGCTGTTGAAGAATCGGTCGGGAGTACTCCTCTTCAAACAACAACTCTTCACGTAAAGACTGTAAAATAGCCTGCGGAATCACCCGTTGCTGTACAGCGGCAACGGTGGTAATGACCGCTTGCGCTTGACCATCAAGCAACGCCTGAAGGGTGGCTAGTCGGGTGGCTTCAAGTTCGCAATGGGGAGTTAAGGGTTCATAGGGCGACATCTCCCAATGAGGGAAAAGATGAATTTGACTTGGCGTCGTAGCGAAAAACTGTAATTCACCCACCATCTGGCGAGCAATATCAAGATTAGCGACAAGAATCAATAGTGGCCGCTTTTGTGGTAGCAAGCCAGCCAAAAAACGCGCCCCGCTGGATCCTGTAAGTCCTAAAACCTCCGAATGACCGGTAAAATCTGACACGCCATCGACAAAGGAATGTAAAGTTGTATAGGACTGCTGTTCCTCAGCCACGTTACGTCCTCCAAAATCATTCAATAAAGAAAGGGCGTGTCGAAACACGCCCTTCAATCTACTTGCTAACTAATATGATCAATCCCTAGGGATAGCCAACATCCGCTCTAAGGAGCGATGAGCAGGAACACGAATCTCTTCGGCAACACTGACCTGAGGCTCCATGTTTTGCAAACAACTTCGCAAATCCTCCAATGTCGTGCGCTTCATATCTTCACAGATAAATTCATACTCTGGGAAAATAAACTCTTTGTCAGGATTATCTTTACGCAACTGACACAGGATGCCTCGCTCTGTAGCGATAATAAATGATTTATGTGAACTTGTTCGCGCAAATTCAAGCATACCACCGGTTGACAAAATTTGGTCGGCAACTTCAAGGACTGCGGGTGGACACTCTGGATGCGCCATGCAAATCGCATTGGGGTGCTCTTCTTTACAGGCGACAACCTGCTCACTCAGAAGTTGATCGTGAATAGGACAACAGCCTTCCCATAAATGACACACCTTATCAACATGAGAGGCGATATACTGTCCTAAGTTCCTATCTGGAATCAAAATCACTTCATCGTCGGGCAACGAAGCAACTACCTTAACGGCATTCGCGCTGGTACAACAAATATCACTCAAAGCTTTCGTTGCTGCACTGGTATTCACATAGGCAACCACTGGCACGCCTGGATATTGATCACGCATCTTCTGAAGCGCCGCCGGTGTCACCATATCGGCCATAGGACAGCCGGCATCCTTATTCGGCAATAATACAGTTTTATCTGGGGCCAAAATCGCGGCACTTTCAGCCATAAAATGAACACCGCAAAAGACAATAACCTTTTTTTCTGTTTCAGCAGCGGCAATTGATAAAGCCAGAGAATCTCCCGTGATTTCAGCAATATCCTGAATTTCATCACATTGATAATTGTGGGCTAATATCAACGCATCTCGCTCTTTGGCTAAACGTAAAATATCGTCAACAATAAGAGTTGTATCCATGGGTGAACTCCCTATATATAATTTAGCAACTATTTGATTTGGTCCGCGGATAATAATCGAAAGGGATTATCCGTGTCAAACGCTAGAATATGTATAAGGATGGCAAGCAACAAAAGCAAGGGGAAAAGCAGGATAATCACTTGTTTTTTGGTTCGTTGTCTGTATACTTGCATTTATATTAGAACCTATGTACCTAATGGTTACCATTATAGCCTTAAATATGAATTTGAATTTCTAAGGAGAGTATCAACAATGAAAATTTTTAAACTTTTATCGCTTTTAGCACTTAGTGTCGTACTTACAACAGGTTGTGCAGGACTTAACCCAGACACCTCTGGCGAAGTTTGCGAGACCATTGTAACAGAGCCAACACCTGTTGTTCCAACCTACAAAGATGAGCCCGTTGTTGTCGCTCCAGTTGTTGTACCTGTTGCAGCGCCTGTTGTTGCAGCGCCGATTTTACAAAATGTTCACTTCGATTTTGATCAGCACACCCTTACTGCTCAAGCGCGTGCAATCCTTGATGAAAACACACGCTACCTACAAGTTAATTCAAACGCTACCGTAACTATCTCAGGTCACTGTGATGAGCGCGGTTCTGATGAGTACAACTTAGCACTTGGCGAGCGTCGCGCTTTAGCATCAAGAGATTACCTTGTGTCAATGGGCATCTCACCTAATCGTATCAGCACGATCTCTTACGGTGAAGAGAAGCCAGTTGACATGTCTGGTACTGAAGCCGCATGGGCTAAAAATCGCCGTGCAGAGTTTGCTCCTCAATTTTAAGCTGCATGAAAAAAAATGGATACTCGGGGCTGTGCATGCTGTGCACAGCCCTCTTTTTTTTAAGGAGAGTAGAGATCATGTACCCAATTAAACGCTTTATAGTTATTGGTGGCTTCACTACATTGCTAACAGGTTGCCTTCTTCCTCAGCAACAAGTTCAATTCCAATCAGACATTCAATCTCTCGATCAACGGTTACGCTCCATAGAGCAACGCCCCATGCAGCAAATGACCGCAACTGTCGATAATAACCAACTCGCAACAATTCGTCACCAGCAAGCAAACCTTAAAGCTGAACTTGATAGTTTACGCGTCGATGTGCAAACCTTGGCTGGACGCTTTGAAGACCAACAACACAATATGCAACAGCTACGTGATGAGGTAACACTGACTCAAAATGACCTGAGTTTACGCGTATCAACACTCGAAAACAGAACAACAGCTGTACCAGTAACGCAACCGATAGCACCCAACATACCAACAACAACTCCTACAATTATTAAGCCTGAACCCTCGCAAGAACCCGCCATAACAACACGTGCTAGCCAGCCTATCGTTGTTGATAAAAAAACAACAGATAACGCGCAATCACTTTACCAACAGGCATTGCAATTGGTTCAGCAAAACGGTGATTTCGCTCAATCGCGCGACCTATTTAACCAGTTCATTCAGCAATATCCTGCCCACGACTTAAGCGTCAATGCCGCCTATTGGATTGGTGAAACTTATTACGGTGACAAGCAATACGAAAGCGCCATCCTCCAATTTCAAGATGTTATTCAGAAATTCCCTGAGCATCAAAAAATTCCCGCTGCATTGATGAAACAGGGGCTAGCGTTTTATGCTCTTGGTGACACCAGTAACGCGCAGGTGATTTTAAATAAAGTGATCGCCGACTATCCTGACAGCCCTGAAGCTCAAAAAGCGCAAACACGCCTATCCACGTGGCAATAAATTTACAGCCGAAAGACAAACGAGTGATGAAGACAAATTCCACAGCAGACCAATTAATACGTATCACAAGCAACGACGGTTCATTAAGAGCCACAGTAGCCAGTACCGCAAATTTAGTAAGTGAGATCTGCCTGCGTCAGCAAACAGACCCTACCGCGACGATTGCACTCGGTCGCCTTGTGACAGCTGCTGCCCTCATGGGCAGCCTACTCAAAGACGAACAACGTGTTGCCTTAAGCATTGAAGCCAACGGTCCCCTGCAACGCCTTCAAGCAGAAGCCGATGCAACAGGAACCGTTCGCGGTACAATAAAAGAACCATGTTGCAATTTACCTCCGATTGATAATCGTTTTGATGTCGCCAACGCGATTGGCAAAGCGGGATTTCTTCATGTTATAAAAGATCTCGGCCTCAAAGAACCATATCGTGGCATGGTGCAACTCACCACCAGTGAGATCGCTGAGGATCTCACCCACTACTTCACCACATCTGAACAAACTCCTACATCAATCGCTCTCGGAGTGACCCTTAATCAACAAGCTCAGGTCGCAGCAAGCGGCGGATTTCTCATTCAGGCGCTGCCAGATTGTGACGATAAAGTACTGGATCAACTTGAAAAGACTCTGCAAACATTCACCGCCATTTCAACACAGTTGCGCGACGGCCAAACGTTGCGCGACATTCTCAACACCTTGATGAATAATATCCCCTTTACTATTCAGGCCGAATATCCACTGGCTTTTCGTTGCCATTGCAGCCTACAGCAGGTCATTAAAATGTTAAAAGGGATACCTCAAGAGGAGTTATGTGAACTTTCACAGAAAAACGAGAATACAGAAATTGTCTGTGAATACTGCAAAACTAAATACGACTTCACCCCAGATGATCTAGCCGCGTTCACCAGCAAACAATAAAAACAATTAATTAAAATAAGCAAGACTTATAACAAAAAACAAATATTCGCTAGATAAGTGAAAAATCCATGATATGTTTTAAGTCCTTGTTTTCCATTTGATAATTAATTGCTACTATTTAGTTTAAAGGTGAGAGACCATGTCGAGACGGAAAAAGTTTGGTGAAGTACTCATTGAAGAGGGCATTATTGATGCAAACACCCTCGACTTGGCCCTGAAACAACAAGCTCGCAGCGGCAAACGTCTTGGCCAAGTCCTTGAGGAGCAAAGTGTCATCTCTGAACGTGACATTGCCCTCGTGCTCGCTCGTCAATTTGGCCTAAAAACAGTTAAAAACATTTCTGAACACAACTTCCCCAAATCATTGCTTGATTTAATCGATAGCGAAAAAGCACTTCAGAAGCTTATTTTCCCGTTGCGTATCGAGGATAAAACCATGCATCTCGCCATGGTTAATCCCCTCGACATGGAAACTCTCGACACGCTCTCTTTTGGCACGGGATTGAGAATTGTTCCCTACTTAACCACAACAAAAGAGATTCACGCAGCAATCAATCGTCACTATTTAAAATCAATGAATGGTCCCCAAAAAGGAGATTGGTGGCGAATTTTGGTTTTTGACAATCAGGAACTTGCACTATCTGCGACGGCCGCGGCATTAAGCAAAGAAGGGTTTGAGGTCACTAAAATATCAAAAGTAGACGAAGCGCTAACGGCCATCAATACGAAACAACCTCATCTCATTATTACTGAAGTTTCGATGCCTGGAATCAGCGGTGTTGACCTCTATAGGGCATTGAAAAAAAATCCACAGACCGAAACGATTCCAGTAATTGCCTATTCGAACCGCTCGACAGCGAAAGAGGAAGCCCAACTACTCGACCTTGGTTTTATCGATTTTATTGCTAAACCAGTTAACGCAGTACGATTAGTCGCACGGACAAAACGGGCAATACGTTTATGTTATGACAGTCTCGACACAGCAACTTGATCAGCAGCG
>Ga0193964_1000372_pt1 | contig 22106 bp, 14 predicted proteins | sample FB_7_MG_FD_140323 | JGI IMG/M metagenome (GOLD analysis project Ga0193964, IMG submission 140323) | Microbial mat bacterial communities from the Broadkill River, Lewes, Delaware, United States - FB_7_MG | ecosystem: Environmental > Aquatic > Freshwater > River > Microbial mats | place: USA... | reverse complement strand
CACTGAAAACCTTTTCATATTGTGGCGGGAGTGACGAGACTCGAACTCGCGGCCTCTAGCGTGACAGGCTAGCGTTCTAACCAACTGAACTACACCCCCGTGATATTTTATAGTGGGCAATGCGGTGCTTGAACCTTGCAAAGGTTGCACTTTATCACTGAGTTATCCCCGCTCTAAGGAACAATCTTCTACCGGATGGCCGTGTCATTGTCAACTAAAATAAGCTGTGATAGGCCCCCTATGGATCAATAAATTGAGGCGGGGAATTATTTTAAAAGAGCAGACTACCTTCAAAACAAAATCCTTGTTTCAGGCAAATGACTCCCAGAGACTATCCCTTCCATGAGAAGGCGGGGCAGGTTTCCGGAGTAGAGGGCCCCGGGAATTAATCAGATATCCAGGGCCCCTGGTTTTTTGAAGCATCTCAGGCGGAAAAGTATCAGTTCGGAATCCGGAGATTCGTGATTTCGCTGGTGATGTTTCCCTTGTCCACTGGGTAGTTGAACACCGAAGCCCGATCCTCGGTTTCACCCATGGAATAGCCGAACATGCCGTTGTAATCTTCGACAACCTCGCCCATGTTGATAAGCTGGTGCAAATACTCCCGGATGGACTTGGATTCTACAATGATGACCTTGCCCATTTTTTCGATGATGGGGCTGTGCACCCGTGTGGCATCATGCTCAAATTCCAGGATACGGCGACCGTAGCGTGTGATGCCGATGACCCGGAAGGTCATGCTCTTTCCAACGCCAGGCAGGTTGAGAACACTGCGGTCGGTTGCCAGGAACGGCAGGCCGGCCTTCTCCTTGATGGTGGCGATATTTTCTACCATTTTCTCAGTCTCCATGGAAAAATGCTCAATGGTTTCATGATACGCCTCCGGTATATGACCAAACACTTTCTCCTCTACCATCTCCTGTAGGATCCTGGCGTTGGTAGCAAAATTATAGCTGTTTTCCATATATCCCTTGACGCTGAAGCAGTAGTAGGAGAGAACACCGATTTCGTTCAATATTTGCCGCAACCTGGCGGTATGCCCGCGACGGGAGGCCGCCGCTGTGAATACCAGCTGGTTGGTAACCGTCCACCCGGCGGAGAGCAGTGACTGTAGACATTCTCTGACCTCTGGTGTGATTTCCAGTGGCGATTCGAAATGGGTCTGGATCACAAACTGTTTGATTCCGATCTTGGTGGCCTTGCGCTTAAAGTCTGCCAGAATCTTGATCAATTCCGGGATAATTCGCTGGGGCAGAAATACCGGTAGCTTGGTTCCAAGCCGCACGCGAACCAGCTCAGCGTATTTCTTGCGGGCCGGCCTTTTTTTGTTGGCATTCCGCTTGACCAGGGCCATTTCGTAAATGGCATCCAGAATGTTTTTCAGGGAGCTGTCCGAACTCATCAGGGCGTCCCCGCCGGTGATGAGGATGTCCTTCAGTTGGGAATCATTTTCAAAGTAGTGCATCAAATTGGCCAGCTTTTCCTTCCAGGATTTTTTAGGCCTCAATTTGTCCAGATCGAAGTTCAACGCTCCATTTTGAAACCCGTACATGCGCTGGCAGGATGAACACAAGCCGCCGCAGGCGCGACCCACCGTATCCGGTATGATGATGGCTACTTCGGGGTAGCGACGGTGGATATTGTGCTCCGGAATCAGCCAGCCTGCAGCATTGGGCTCTCCCAGCTTGACTGCGTCCTCCTTCTCCCAGGCTGTAATGCGCCCGAATTCCTCCACCAGTTTCCGGCTATAAAAAACATAGTCCCGAATGGCCAGGTCCGCACCAATGGCAAAATAGGGAACCCGGACATAGAGCAGGGAAAGGTAGTAAGGATTAACGAAGAAAGGAATACCGGCTTCCCTGGCGTCTTCGAGTATTTTCATGGTGTCCGGGTCCAGGGAATAACCCAGCATTTTGTTAATCATCTCGGGCGTTCGGAAGGCAAAACGCAGGTGGAAAAAGCGATCCTTCCACCACTCAAGGGCCAGGTTGTATTTTTCCTCCCGGGTCATGCCCGGCTCAAATTTGTATTTGGGATCCCGCTTTTCGCCGGCGTCGATCTGGTCGATGATCAGGTTAAGAATCCGGTCACGGTTCTCCTCCCGAAGACGGATAATGCGCGGATCCAGGCCGGAAGGATAACGGTTCATCCACTCTTCTACCTCCTCACGTTTCGGTAATCGTCGTTTGCTTTTCCCCTGGAATTGACGAAAAAGATAGAGCATATCCTCAAAAAAGGCCGGCTTGGCCCCTCCGGTTCCATGATTGACAGCCAGCCACAACAGCATGATCGGGTTGCTGATGGCAATCTCTCCTTGAGATTGAGATCCTCAATTTCAATTCCTGCATTATCGATATAGTCCAGAATGCGGATGGCGGCCATGTCGCTCCATTTCAACGCAATGAAAGTCTGGTGATCCGTCTTTTCCCGCCTGTAGTATTTCAGCGCTGCCGGACTTGTATAGAGACTGCTTAACACCCATTGCCGAACCCCTTCCAAAGCCTCGGTTTCATTTACGGCGTTGTGGAGAATCTCATCCAGAATCGGGTTCTCCTTACGTATCTCTTTCAGGATTTTATGAGAACGAACATTGATCGCAATTTTATCAAGTTGTTCAAGTGTCAGCATAGGCCCCTCTTTTGCTAAGCCTCACATTATCTGGCGCAAGCTTCACTTTATGTGACCGTTTGTCTCAAAAAATGGCCGCCAGTTGCTCAATGATCCGACCGGTTTCAGCCACAAAGAGCCGGTCCCGTTCAAACGATTTGCCTGCAAATTTGATTCGGAAGAAAATTTAAGAATATCAAAATAGGTGTCCAGGTTAAAGGCGGTCAGATAGGTATAACCGGCCTTGTTCGTAAACGTTGTCTGAAAAATATCTCCCTGATTATGGGCGTCGTCAAAGAAAGCCGGACTGAGAGCCTGTTTAAAAATAGATGAATCGGCTGCAATCACATGAGAATGGCCCCAATCCCCTCAAATTTTCGGCCAATAGTCCGGCTATCAACAGAAAAGTTGAGAAAATTGGCTCTCATTCTCATGGTATTTCGCTTCGATTCCCTAATTTTTAAACAGGCTCTAAAGCTGTCATAGGAATGACGGTCAATACAGGGCTCGATCTGGTACAAATAATCAAGGTCAAATCAAAGCTTTGCTTTGACCTTGATTATTGTGTGTCGTTACATTAAAGGCGTATTAGGTATCAGTTCCCATATGCCGCAGGGACAAGCCCCTTTGCAAAATCCACATCCAATACATTTGGATTCATCCACCACATATTCAAAGCCGGCGGCCTTTTCCTGCCGGCTGATGGCCCCTTCAGGACATACGGACACGCAGATACCGCAATCCCTGCAATTTCCGCAGGAAGCACAATCCTCACCACATGCTGATAGGTTGTCGGCATCCTGTCTGGGGTTATAATAGGTCAAATTTATCCGCTGGGTATCGATCATGGGGGATAGGCTAAGACCCGCCATATCGGGCACCTGGCCGTTAAGAAGCTGATCAATGACCGTGGCTGTTCGTCTACCTGCCCCAATGGCATCGGTGATAAGCCCAGGCCCCACGGCATCCCCGATGGCAAAGACCTTTTCATCCGAGGACCTGCCGATTTCATTCACCTTGATAAATCCCCTTTCAAGCTCAAGCCCCTCACCAAGGAAAGACAAATCAGGCACGTCTCCAATGGAGATCACCACCGTATTGGCCGGCAGCGTCTCTCCACTCTCAAGTTGAACCCCTTTGGCGTTAATTTCTTTGGTGAATAACGGCCAGCGGAATTGAGCACCGCATTTTTCGGCATCTTCTCTTTCCTTGCCGAACGCAGCCGGTTTCTGGACATCAATCAGGGTGATATCAACAGCACCGAGCCGATGGGCTTCAGTGGCCACATCACAGCCCACATTACCGGCACCGATGATCACGATTTTTTTGCCTGGTTTTATCTTGTTTTCTTTGGCCTGCTCAAGAAAATCATTGGCAAAAAGAGCACGATCTGCACCTTTGATCGGGAGGGATCTGGGTTTTTTTGCACCGGCCGCCACAACAACATAGTCATGGCTGTTTTTTATCTCGGTGAACTTTTCCGCATCAATTTCCTCTCCCAGTCTTATATCCTTTACATAAGAGGTTATCCGGTCTATTTCTGCATTCAGAGTGTCGGCAGGGATTCTGGATTCTGGAATCACAGCGGAAATTTTTCCGCCAATGGTCTTTCCGGCTTCAAATACCGTAGCGGTGTGGCCTTTCATGGTAAGTTGCCAGGCCGCAGAAATACCACCCGGGCCCCCGCCGATGACAGCGATTTTCTTCTGGGATTTTTTGGCCGGCTTTGGCGGTTTGATATTCTGGGCAGCCTGGCCCAGGAGGCGAACATTAATGGGAGCCATATAGGCAAGATTCCGGGTGCAGGACGCCATACACGGACTGGGGCACAGGTGGCCGCACACAGTCGCCGGGAACGGGGAATACTCAAGACCCATTGATATGGCTTCGTCAATGTTATCGGTCCGAACCATTGCCCAGCGCTGCTGGACGGGAATCCCGGTGGGGCAGGATGCCTGGCAGGGCGAAATGTATTTGCCCTGTTCCCAGACCGGAATATATCTTCGGTATTCGCCCTTGGTAATGACCGGCACAGTGCCCTTTTCAGTTTCCTCAAGGTCTCCGATCAGGCCACCGCGGCCAAGTTCCGCATCCCAGACCTGCTCCCTGAACCATGCCATGGATTTTCGGTCCGGCCCATCGGTCTTTTCCTGGGGATTTTTGGCTTCAAACAGCCGCCACTCTTTTCGCACAGCCAGTTGGCCAAACAATTCCGGCTGTTTAATTTTTTTAAGAAAAATTTTAAGGCCCTGGGTCAACCACGCCCATTCCTGATCATCAAGGTCCACTTCCTTGGCATCCTTGTCGGAATAAGTTTTGGCCTCACCACGAACAAAAACCTTGCCGCTCACCATCCCCACCAAGGGCCTGTAGCCCAGAATCTGTTCCGGGTTAGAAGCGTTTAAACCGCAGACAACGGCAATACCACCTGCCATGAATTCACCAAAGTAATCCCCTGCCGCCCCCAGCACCCACAGCTCAGGGGGCTCGAATCTGGGGTTACGCTTGGTCATGGTCATGCCCCGAGCGCCAATGCAGCCGCCCACATAAACCTTGCCCTGGCCTGCGCCGTTCATGGCCCCGTTGGATGCAGATCCATGCACGATGATTTCAGCACCGGCATTGAGCCAGCCAATATCATCCGAAGCCGGACCCATGACCTCTATTCTGGTATTAGGTGTACCAAGGGAGCCTGTGCGCTGGCCGGAATGACCAATGATACGGATGTCCATTGTGTCAGGGGCGCAATCCCAGAGTCGTCCACCGATGCCGTGCTGGCCCAAGGCCTGGATTTCAAGCTTTCTGTTGCCACGCTTGATGTGCTGGTGAATAGTATCTTCAAGAACCCGCGAGGAGATCCGTTTTTCGTCTCTTTTACCTGCTATAAAAATGTAGTCGCTTTTTTTCATATCCCGTCCTCCTTTACACCACGTACTTGATACTGAGACGGTCAGCAATGTTTTTATCATCAATTCCCAGCGCATCGGACATACCGATGGGAAGGGAGGTGGAGCGTCCCAGGGGTGCTACGATTTTTTTAAGTTGTGTGTCAAAGGAAACAAAAACATCCACCACGCGCTGGGCCACATCTTCCGGGTCAAGGCGGCGGTAAAGTCTGGGGTCCTGGGACGTGATGCCCTTGGGGCAGATGCCAAGATTACATACGTTACACCGGTCTTCTTCCGTACCCACGCAGCCGGCAGCTGCCTGCATCACATATTTTCCAATCTGAACCCCGGATGCCCCCATCATGATCAAAGCTGCTGCATTGGCGGCAATATTACCGTTTTTACCAATACCGCCCCCGGCAAAGATGGGTATTTCATTCTGTTTGCCCAGGGCTGTCAAATTCAAGTAGTTGTCCCGGACACAGCTGGCGATTGGGTGACCCATGTGGTCCATGGAAACGGCATATGCCGCCCCTGTACCGCCATCTTCGCCGTCAATGGCGAGCCCACCCGCATATTCGTTACGTGTCAAGTTATTCATGACCGCAAGGGAGGTAGACGAGGCGGAAATTTTTGGATATACCGGCACCCTGAACCCCCATGCCATGGACATGGACAGGATCATCTTGGCCACGGACTCTTCAATGGAGTACTGGGTTTGATGGGTCGGGGGACTGGGCAGGCTTACGCCCTGGGGCACACCCCGGATGGCGGCAATAAGCTTATTAACTTTATGCCACATTAAAAGACCGCCGTCACCGGGTTTTGCACCCTGACCGTATTTGATCTCAATGGCGCAGGGGTCTTCTTTCATATGCGGGATGGCGTGGATGATCTCATCCCATCCAAAATAGCCGGAAGCAATCTGCAGGATTACATATTTAAGGAAGCGAGAGCGCAGCAACCGTGGCGGACAGCCACCTTCTCCGGTGCAGATACGAACAGGCATGCCCATCTCTTCGTTCAAGTAGGCAACCCCCATCTGCAAACCTTCCCACATGGTCGGTGACAATGCGCCAAAGGACATGCCGCCGATGATCAAAGGATAAATCTCCCTGACCGGTGGAATCCAGCCCTTTTCCCGCAGTTGTTTCATATTTTCCCTGGGGGGAAGCACCCGGCCTAGAAGGGTGCGCATTTCAAATTCATGGCGCCCGGCATCCAGGGCCGGGTCCGTGAGCATGGAAATTCTGGTGAACTTGATTCTGTCGAGAACTGATCCCGAATCGTTGCGCCGACCGCCTCTGCGCCGGGGAATGCCATGCTGATTAATATGAAATTTCATCCTGTCCAGGCCCGGATTTAGCGTGGGCCGGATGGCATCATTGGGACAGACCAGCGTACACATGGCGCAGCCGATGCAGGCACTTTCAACCCGGCTATCCTGACGGATACCATAAAAGGTGTCATAGTCATTACTGTGCTCGGTATTTTTTCCCACAGATGTTTTTATAATCCGTTTCTGAAACGGATGAAGGGCGATGGCCTTGACCGGACACACAGCCGTGCATTGGCCGCACAGGGTACACCGGTCATTATCATATTCGATCCGCCAGGGCAGATCATTCAAACTTAAAGAGGAAGGTTCAAGGCTTCTGTTTGACGACATATATTTACCTCCTGCCGATCAGGGCTTACAATGGCTGTATCAAGATGCATGGGTTGAAGATCCATGGTTTTGTCTCTGTCAGGTATAACGGCATCCAATCCGCAGATCTCGGATGAGAAGGCAAACATACCCGGCTTGCCCCCCACCACGCCGGGCCGCAGTTTCTTGCGGTCCTGCACCATAAACATGGAGTGATCCGGCAGGGTGCCGATGACCATATTGGGGCCGTCGATGATTAAGGGGCGGCAGGTCTTTTTCAAATGATCCAGAAATTCGGAATTGGGATGCTTTTCAAGGGCATCACGCTGAAGCGGCGTAATCACATGCTTATAGCCGTCAAGACCTAAGCCCAGCTCTTCCATGGAAAAGTGAAGGATGTGGGCAAACACCTCGGAATCGGACTGGTAGCCCGTATAACCTGGGATATCCCTTGAGGAGAGAAAATCCTTAATGGGGATAAAAGCCGTATTTTCACCATTGGTCATGGTGCAATACCCCTTGATAAAGAACGGATGGCAGGCATACAGGTTGATGGCGTAATTTGTATTCTGCCGCCCCTGGGCCATGATAACCCTTGCTTCAAGTTCTTTCCTGTCAAGGCCCAGATATTCTCCCAGCTTCATGGGATCCCCGATCTCCTTGAGCATGATGGTGTCCGGCCAGAAGGAAAACACAATCATGTCTTTTTTTTCTTCGCCCATCGCCCGTATCTTAAGCCGGACCTCCAGAAGTCTTGTGGCCAGCTCATCCTGGGACAGCTCATCCCAGCCGTCGGGCAGCTCATAGGCCCTGATCAAATAAATTTGTCGTCTGGGAATGCCTTCTACCCGGGTTTTCGGTGGTTTCAAAGTGACTTTATGCTTGGTCAGAAAACCAAGGTCCATCATGAAAAGGTCCAACCGGCGGATGCCTTCTTCAGTAAAGATCCCTGACAGGATCGGAGCATCTTTCAGCTCCTCAAAGGTGCCACCAAGGCCCTGGAGCAAAAGCCCCACGCCAGAGCCGTCATGCCCTTCTTTCATTACGTCAAGGGCTTTGATGGCCAGCATAGGCGACTGAGGCTCCTTGCTGGTGATTGCAAACAGACGACACATATTTTTTAACTCCTTATGGTCTTTTCTTTAAGCAGTCAAAAGACTGCGGGTCAAAACTTCAAAACCCAAATATTAAGGACACTTAATAAGACTGTCAATCTTTATTTTCCCAACAAGGAGGCTTGTGGTTAGGGGGTGACATGCAGGAATACCGACGACATAAAATAAATATGCGAAAAATTAGGCTATACTCATAGAAGCACACTCATATTCCATAAAACACAAATATGCAAAATTTTCACCACTTATAAAATACAAATTTGTAAAATATCTATCTATGCATAATTCTTCTTCATAAACTTAGAGGCAAAATCGATTACCCATTTTTAGTTTTAGAAGGAATTGAAAACCCGGCACGTTTATAAATTGAGTGTATTTTGTGAAGGTCCTGTTCCAGGCTCTCCCCAGGATGTATTTTGCCCAACCATCTGGTTCTTTTGCTCTGGTTGTCCAGATACCAAAAGATGATAGGAACATCCGCGCCTTTGGCAATGTACCAGAATCCGGTCTTGATTGTAGACACCGACTTACGGGTGCCTTCAGGCACCAGTGCCACCACCAAATCCTCATTTTCTTCATATTTTTTAATTACGCCGTCCACAAAGCCACTGGACTTGTCTCGCTTTACCGGAAAGCCCCCAAGACTTTTTAAAAAAATCGACATGGGAAAAAAGAACCATTTGGATTTGATCAGCAGTTTTGCATCAACCCTGGCAAGTTTGATATAGGTCAGGGCACGGACCGTATCCATGTTGGTTGTGTGGGGAAACCCTATGACCACACATCTGGGTTCCCAATAGGCCGGCAACGGGTCGTAAGTCCAGCCCATACATGTATAAATAAATTTGCCAAGAGCACTGAGCAAAAAAGGAAAAGGGTTAATATCCATTATATCCTCCGTTACGTTCTATTTTTTAAATTTTTCCCACCGAAAAAAACAATCAGTATGCACCTTTCTCACTTTAGACCCTGTTTAAAAATTAGGGGATCGAAGCGAAATATCATGAGAATGAGAGCCAATTTTCTCAAATTTTATGTTAATAGCCGGACTATTGGCCTAAAATTTGAGGGGGATTGGGGCCATTTCCATGGGATTGCAGCCGATTCATCTATTTTCAAACAGGCTCTTATCGTTTCCTTAATCCAAGGGCAGTGATAGATAATGTTTTTTGTGAAGAACCGCAATGCCGAAAACCCAGCACCGGTTAAAAAAGAAAACAGATCCGAAACCTTTATTTTATTTACATTGAAATTAGCCCATGCTATTTCCAAAAAGAAGAATTTCTAATATTTAAGCAAATCGGCAATACAGGTCATAGCGCAGCTAATTCGTAGAAACGGATTATTCGTTTTCCATCTAGTTCATCAAAATTTTCTATCTGGGGGAGGGCATGATCAAGCTAAATATCGGGGCAAAAGTAAACCTTCTTATCATTTCTGCCATGGTGCTTGTGGGTGGAGCGAGTTTATTTTTTTCCGTATCCGCCTTAAAACATGAGGGGCAGATTGCTATTGAAAAATATAGCACGGATATGATGACGGTTAAAAAAGAGCACATTAAGGACCTGGTCTCTTCTGCTTACACCATAGCCAAAAGTCGCCTTGATATAGCAAGGGATAAAAATGCTATTCGAAAAACCTATGGCGACAATGTCAAGGCGGCAGTCAACCAAGCCATTGCCGTATTCGAAGCCAACAATATGCCCGATGATTTAAGCCCCCTGGAAAAACGCCAGGCAGAAGCCATTAAGGTGATCGACAAGATGCGCTGGGGCGTTGACGGCACGAACTATTTCTGGATCCAGAGCATGAACGGACACATTGTTCATCACCCTTTAAGCAAGCACTTGAACGGCAAACCCCATGGAGATATCAAAGATCCGGATGGTGTGCCGCTCTTTGTTAAAATGGAACGCCTTGCAAAAAAAGACGGGGACGGATTTGTGGACTATAAATGGCCCAAGCCCGGCTTTACCAAACCCCAGGATAAAATTTCCTATATCAAACTGTTTACGCCTTGGAATTGGGTCATCGGCGCGGGCATCTATCTTGAATCCACTGAAAAAGAGGCCCAGCAGGATGCGCTCAGAAACATCGGTGCCATCCGGTATGGGGAAAACAGCCTTGGCTATTTTTTCATTGTCAATTCCAAGGGCGATTGTATCCTGATGCCCAACAAGCCCAAAGCTGAGGGCACCAACATGTGGGATTTAAAGGACAGCAAAGGCCTTTATATTATCCGGGAACTGGTTAAAAATGCTAATGCTCGCCCCGAAGGGGATTTTCTGGAATATGTTTATCACAAGCCAAGCGACAGTAAAGATACCAAAAAAATTTCCTATGTAAAAAAACTGTCTGGGTGGGACTGGTACATCGGTACAGAAACCTACATGGATGATGTGGAAACCGCTGTTGCCCTTGAGCAGGAGGAAATAGCACGCGAAGTCAAAGCGGCAACCACGAAGATTTTGTTCATTGTTCTGGGAATCATAATTCTGTCGATGGTGGTCTCCTATTTTGTTGTGGCCAAAGGCATTGTGGCGCCTTTACGAAACATTATCAATATGCTTAAAGACATTGCTTCCGGAGAAGGCGATCTGACCAAACGAATTATTGACACCTCGGGTGACGAGACCCAGGAACTGGCAGATGGATTTAACCGGTTCATTGAAAATATCCAGTCCATGATTGCGAAAATAAAGGGCAATACAGGCGATCTTACGGATGCCTCCTCGGAGCTTGCCGGCATTTCCGACCAGCTGAATTCAGCTGCCGAAGAGACCTCGGGCCGGGCAAATTCCGTCACATCGGCATCGGAAAATATGAGTCTAAATATGGATTCCATGTCTGCGGCCATGGAGCAGGCCGCCGGCAACATCAACATGGTTTCGGCCGCATCCGAGGAGATGAGTTCAACGATTTCACAGATCGCCCATAATACGGAAAAAGCCCGGGAGATAACAACAGAGGCCGTTGGACAGGCACAACACGCCAGCGCCCAGGTGGAAGATCTCGGTACTTCGGCCAAAGAGATTTTCACCGTGGTGGAGACCATTACGGATATCTCTTCCCAGGTCAACCTGCTGGCCCTGAACGCCACCATTGAGGCGGCCAGAGCCGGAGAGGCCGGTAAAGGTTTTGCGGTTGTTGCCAATGAGATCAAGGACCTGGCAAACCAGACAGCCAATGCCTCCAGCCAGATTAAAGAGCGCGTGGCCGGAATCCAGCACTCCACCGAGGGCACCACAGCAGAGATCGTCTCCATTACCAAAGTGGTGGGTGATATCAATGAAATTGTTTCGACCATTGCTACGGCTGTCGAAGAACAGTCGGCAACCACCAATGAGATTGCCCAGAATATTTCCCAGGCGTCCCTGGGTATTTCAGAGGTGAATGAAAACATTGCCGAAGGATCTGTCATGGCAAAGGGGGTATCCGGGGATGCAGGAGAAGTCACCACGGCAGCCTCGCAGATTGTGGATGCCAGCCGCCAGGTAAAAGACAAAGCAGCCGGTTTGTCGGGATTGGCGGACACGCTTTCCCAAATGATGTCTAAGTTTAAAGTCTGATTATATCGTTTTGGGCCTAAATAAAAACCTTAGATCACATTCCAGGCGGCAAGGCGCTTTCCCCTGCCGCCTTCGTTACTTTAAAAATTATTTTGGCTCTGCTGTTTTGGGGTGGCTATTGAAAATTGACATCAGTGCCTGTTTTGACTAAAACCAGATATTGTCTTAGTACACACAAATTGACAAACACAAATTCTGTCCGGCAGACCGCCGGGTAACTGAAACCGAATAAAAACGAAATAAGGAAAATACGCGTGATTACAGCCAATGAGAATTATAACAAACTGACTGCGTCATATTTATTTGCAGATATAGCCCAACGGGTTCAAAACTACCAGGACAACAATCCTGACAAGGAGGTGATTCGCCTTGGCATAGGCGATGTAACCCTGCCACTTCCCCCCGCAGTTGTTCAGGGATTTAAAAAAGGCGTGGATGAAATGTCCGATGATGCCACATTCAGAGGATATGGTCCTGAGCAGGGATATCAGTTTTTAAGGCAGGCCATTGCAGTCGGTGATTTCCAGTCCAGGGGTGCGGATATTGAGGCGGATGAAATTTTTGTATCCGACGGGGCTAAATGCGATACCGGCAATTTCCAGGAGCTGTTCTCCAATGATATTACCATTGCCATTCCGGATCCGGTTTATCCGGTGTATCTGGATACCAATGTCATGGCCGGCAGAACCGGTGAGTTCAAGGACGGACGGTACCAGGGCATTGTTTACATGGATTGCCTGAAAGAAAAGGGGTTTATGCCGGATCTGCCCGATTCGCCGGTGGATTTGATCTATCTTTGTTTCCCCAACAATCCCACAGGGTCCACTGCGACAAAGGATCAACTGGCCGCCTGGGTGGATTATGCCCGGGATAATAAAGCCCTGATCCTGTTTGATGCCGCCTATGAAGCCTTTATCCGGGATGAGGATCTTCCCAGAAGCATTTATGAAATCCCCGGGGCCAAAGAGGTGGCCGTGGAATTCAGAAGCCTTTCCAAGACAGCCGGTTTCACAGGCACCCGCTGTGGATTCACCGTGGTGCCCAAGGCATGCATGATCTATACAGCCGACGGCTCCAAGGTCTCTTTGCATGACATGTGGAACCGTCGGCAATCCACCAAATTCAACGGTGTCTCCTATCCGGTGCAAAAGGCTGCCGAGGCGGTTTACAGCCCGGAGGGCCAGGCCCAGATTAAAGCAAACATCGACTATTACCTGGCCAATGCCGGGGTGGTTCGCCAGACCATGACAGACCTTGGGTTTGACCATGTGGGAGGTGAAAATTCGCCATACATATGGATTGACGGCAATGGCCGGGATTCCTGGGAATTTTTTGACCTGCTGCTGGACAAGGCGGGTGTGGTCTGTACCCCCGGGGGGGGCTTTGGCCGGTGTGGGGCGCAATCCATAAGAATTTCTGCGTTTAACAGCCCTGAAAATGTTGCCAAGGCCATGACGCGCTTAAAAGATGTTTTAAAATGACCGTTTTTTTCAAGGTAAAACCCCTGGAGGAAGTTATAGGGATGACGCAGCTTTTCTCCCCGGTGGGCATAGAAAAAGTGCACACCCGTGATGCCTTCTCCAGGGTCCTTGCAAAGGATCTGGTTGCCGACGAGAATCTGCCCGGATTCAGGCGCTCCTGCATGGATGGGTATGCGGTAAACGCCGCGTCTACTTTTGGGGCATCGGAATCCGGTCCTGCATGGCTGAACCTTAAGGGTTCCATTGCCATGGGGGATATTCCGGACTTTGAACTGGCACCGGGGGAAGCCGCACGGATCTCCACCGGCGGTATGCTGCCTGCCGGTGCAGACGCGGTTGTCATGGTGGAGCACACCGAGGCTGTGGACGAACAGTCCATTGAAGTCTATAAATCCGTGGCCCCGCTGCAGCATGTTATTGATGAAACCGAGGATTTTGCAAAGGGTCAGACCGTCATTGAAAAAGGCCGCCTGATGCGACCCCAGGAAATCGGCCTGGCGGCAGGGTTGGGACACACCCGAATCCGGGCATATCAGGTACCCAGGGTTGCAATCATCTCCACCGGAGACGAAGTGATCCCTGTGGATAAAACGCCGGTCCCCGGCAAAATACGAGATATCAATTCCTATTCTTTGTCTGCCCTGGTGACCCAGGCAGGCGGAGAGCCTGTGCAGTACGGCATCGTAAAAGATGACCCCAAGGCGTTGAAATCAATATGTAAAAAAGCGTTGGCCCACACGGACATGGTGCTGCTTTCAGGCGGTTCCTCTGTGGGCACAAAGGATTATACGGTTGAGGTATTGTCAGGCCTGCCGGATACGGACATCCTGGTCCACGGTATTTCCGTAAGCCCGGGAAAGCCAACCATCCTGGCGCGATCCGGTCACACCCCTGTGTGGGGGCTGCCCGGCCAGGTGGTCTCAGCCATGGTGGTGTTCCAGGTCGTAGTGACAGCATTTCTTCACCGATTAAGGGGCCTGTCTCAGCCGGTTCTACAGGTAAAAACATCGGCCCGGTTGTCCCGGAACCTGGCATCTTCCCAGGGCAGGCGGGATTTTGTCCGGGTGGTTCTGGAACAGGAAGGTCACAACCTTGTGGCACGCCCCATTCTTGGCAAATCCGGTTTAATCCGGACCATGGTCCAGGCTGACGGACTGCTTGAAATCGGTGAGCATGTGGAAGGCCTGGAAAAAGGCAGTGTGGTGGATATCATTCTTTTAAATTAAGCACCAAGATAGAAATAATTTCCGGTTTAATGGTTTGTTTGAAATCGATAAAATTCCTTAATAATAACACTTTATCGAAAAAGTTCTGGGAGGTGAATTGGAATTTATTTTCATTCACCTACTTAGTATTTGAACAAAAAGTCACCATATGCACCTTGCATCTGGGTAACTTTTCATCCAAACACGGGGGTTTCGTTCAGGCACCAATTATTTATTGGGCGCATCAAGAGAGGAATATATGGGAACTAAACGCAATGTCTATTTAAATATGGTGGGAATCCAGCAGGCCCAGGATTGTCTGTTCGAGAATTTCGGTCATCTGGAAACAGGTGTACAGACCCTGGATGTGGTGCTGGCGCAGAACAGGATTTTGGCGGCACCTGCTGTGGCAGCCATCTCTTCGCCCAATTTTCATGCGGCAGCCATGGATGGTGTGGCTGTGGATGCCAAATCCACCTTTGGGGCAAGTGATGAGACCCCAAAGTCTTTAACCATTGAAAAAACCGCTTTCTGGGTGAATACCGGCCATGTACTCCCCGGGAAGACCAATGCAGTGATCATGATTGAAAACCTCAATATTCTGGATAAAAATACCGTTGAAATTGAGGCGCCGGCGTTCCCCTGGCAGCATGTGCGCAAAATGGGAGAGGATATCGTGGCCACCCAGCTGTTGTTTCCCAGGGATCACAAAATCAATGCCTATGCCATGGGTGCACTTCTGTCCGGTGGGGTGTTCAAGGTATCGGTGAGAAAAAGGCCCAGGGTGCTCATTATTCCGACGGGATCGGAATTGAAACGCTGGCAGGATGTGACGCCGGAAACCATGGATTCAGGAGATGTGGTGGAATCCAACGCCACGGTATTGGCTGCGCTGTGCGCCGATCACGGAGCAGATACCACGGTAAATCCCATGCTTGAAGATGACCTTGAAACCATTCAAACAGCCGTATCAAACGGGGTGGACCAGGGGTATGATATGGTCATGATCCTGGGTGGCTCCTCGGCCGGGTCCAAGGATTATTCAAAACCGGTGATTGAAAGCCTAGGACAGGTTTACGTCCACGGTGTGACCATGATGCCGGGTAAACCCCTGATGTTCGGACGGATTAAAACCACCCCGGTTTTCGGAATTCCCGGCTATCCGGTATCCGCCATTGTTGCCTTTGAAATGTTTGCAGGGCCCCTGCTGCTGGCCATGCAGCATCTGCCCCCTTTAAAACAGGAGGTCGTGGAGGTCTCCCCGATCAGAAAAGTCGCGTCAAAGCTGGGTCAGGAAGAATTCTTACGGGTAAAAATCGGTTCCGTGGACGGCCGACTCATGTCTTCCCAACTGCCCCGGGGATCGGGCAGTATCACCACCCTGACAGAAGCCGACGGGATCATACGAATCCCGCAGCATGTAGAAGGTATCGAAGCCGGCAAAAAAGTGCAGGCCCACCTGCTTCGCTCCCAGGAATCCATTGAAGATACGGTGGTGATCACAGGATCCCATGATAATACACTTGACCTTCTGGCGGATCAGATCCGGTTAGAACATCCAGGTATGGGCATATCTTCCAGCCATGTGGGAAGTATGGGCGGACTGATGGCCATTAAAAAGGGGGGCTGCCATATGGCCGGCTGCCACCTGCTGGACCCCGATGACGGCTCCTATAATATCTCATACCTTAAAAAGTACCTGCCTGATGTACCGGTGCGTCTGGTTAATCTCGTGATGCGCCAACAGGGACTGATTCTGCCCAAAGGCAACCCGGACAAGGTAACAACCCTTGCAGATATTGCTAAAAAAGACCTGGCCTTTATCAACCGCCAGCCCGGCTCTGGTACCCGGATTTTATTTGATTTCAGCTTAAAAGAGAATGGCCTGTCACCGGCAGATATTCCAGGTTATGAAAATGAGGAATACACCCACATGTCCGTGGCTGTGGCCGTGTTATCAGGCCGGGTCAGAGCCGGGCTTGGCATCAAGGCGGCGGCCCTGGCCCTGAAGCTGGATTTTCTACCTGTTGTGACGGAATCCTACGATCTGGTGATCCCTGAAGTTTATTACAATCTGCCAAAAATACAGGCCCTTCTTTGTACGATTCAATCTGCTGAATTTAAACAGCGGGTCATGGCCTTGGGTGGATACGGGGTGGAAAGAACCGGAGAAGAATTGTTCCGATCTGTTTAAAATAGTGTCTGAACGAAAACCTGGAAATTTTGTTGAGTACAAGGCGGGCTGAAATTTTAACCGGAGGAATACATGAAGTATTTCGAGGATTAAAATTTCAGGCCAACGCGGTAATCGGCAAAATTTATGGTTTTCGGTCGGGCACAAAATAATAATCTAACAGGGTTATAATTGCTTTATAACCCTTGCCTGGTAATAATTTCCTGTATTTTTCCTAAATTCTTTTGTCATGGAGGCAAATACAGAAAATGACACAGGTTTCGCAATTATCTTCAAACAGGTATTCTCCTTTGGACAACGAGCCCTACATGAGTGAAGGGCGGCTCGCTTATTTTAAAGACAAACTAATGCAGCGAAAGAATGAACTGCACAATAAAATTTCCAAATCCATAAAAAAAATTAAAACCCTTGAAGCAGCCCAGGCCGATATCCTTGACCGAAGTAACTCATATATTGATCTGGAACTTGAGGTAAAAAACTTCAAGCGCCATTCAGATATGGCCGTGCAGGTGGATCGTGCGTTGGCGCGTATTGACGACGGCAGTTTCGGATACTGTGAACTAACCGGCGATAAGATCGGACTGCGGCGCCTGGAAGCGATTCCTTTTGCGACCATGTCCATCAAAGCACTGGAAGCCTTTGAAGCCGGCCAGAGAGATAGGTTTGTGCCCAGACAGGCATTGTATTCTTAGGCGTTACAGAAAAAGGTGCAACTAAACACAAACACCCGTTTACGTAAAAAACCCTGCCGAAAAAATTTCCGGCAGGGTTTTTTATTTACTTAAATTACTGCGTTTAACCGCGGAACATTAAGATTTAGTAGGGATGAATTTCAACCCTTCTGTTCAAGGAGCGGCCAAAGTCTGTGCTGTTCAGGGCAACCGGCTTGTCAAAACCAAAGCCTGTGGTGGCCAGACGGTCGCGGGAAATACCTTTGTCTACCAAGTAGTCGGCAACGGCATTCGCACGTCTCAGGGACAGGTCCATGTTGTATTTCTTAGAACCGATATTATCCGTGTGGCCCTGGAGTTCAGCACTCATTGCAGGATTTTTTTCCATAATTTCATAAACGGCATCAAGCTGTGCAAAGGTTGCAGGTTTGATGACGGCTTTGTCAAAATCAAACAAGACGTTATCAAGAACCCAGCAGCCCACTGCATTTACTTTTGCACCTGCAGGCGTTCCGGGACACTGGTCATCGGGATCAAGAACGCCGTCACCGTCGCTGTCCATGGGGGAAGGTGCAGGTGCAGGCACAGGCTCATCGGCTTTTGCCAGGAAAACCTTTTCAACAAACGCAGCCATTGCTTCGGCGCACAGAATATCCTTGGCGTTTACCAGACCCGCGCAACCACCAATTTCTGCAACCTCAGAAAGGAATGCAGTACCTTCTTCGGTATTGCCTACCAGAATGGGGTAAAAGCAAACAGCGTCGCCATACTGTTCTTTAACGGCCTTAGCCTGGGCAATGTCCGCGTCCATACCCAGACCGTCGGAAATGATAACAACGGCAGTTCTTCCGGGAAGGGTTTCAAGGTCAGTACCCATGGCGGCAATGGCTGAACCAAGGGGGCTGTAGCCGCCGGCTTCTGAAATAGCACCGAGTTTTTCAGCCAGAGCAGCTGAATTGTACTGTTCCATACCGTAAAACAGTTCGGTTTCGTTTTTGGATATGGAATCTGCATGTCCAAAGCTTCTCAAACCGGCAGTCTGTCCGAATTCAGGAATGCTCATGTTCATATTTTCTACAATCGCTTTGCCGACCATGAATTTGGGATTGCCCATACAGTCGTCGTCCATGGAGCTGGAGGCATCCAGGATAATAACAAAATTATTCACTTTGGACTGATACGCGGACGCATCAAACTGTTTAGCAGCGAATGAAGGAAGCCCGGCAGGTTCCTTCGCAGCACAACCAAACAGGAAGAGGAAGGCGGTCATGGTTAAAAGTGTTTGCACTAAACGTTTCTTGTTCATCTGATCTCCTTTTTTACAATTAGTGTTGATTTCTTATTAAAACTGATGATTGCCCGTACAAAGAATTTGAAATATTCTACAAAAGAAAATAAATGAAATCAACTGTTCTTTTTCAATATAGGGTCAATGGAAGGCCTTTAGGAACCTTGCAATTTCAAGCAAACAATTATATACGTCCAATGCTCAATCTATAACTTCCTAATGTTTACTATAACACTCAAATCAGGATAAAAATATGGAGATCTATCAGGGTATCATTTTAGGTATCATCCAGGGGCTTACAGAGTTCCTGCCGGTAAGCAGTTCAGGCCATCTGGTCCTGGGCCAAATCTATTTCGGAATTACTGAATGTGGCCTTGTTTTTGATGCGTCCGTACATATGGGAACCCTGGGCGCGATTTTTATTGTATATTTTAAAGATATCCTGGAAATCTTTAAAAGCCTGGTGTACTACGCCGGAACCCGGGATGCTTCAGGGCATGAAAGGAATCTGATCCTGGCTGCGGCCATTGTCATTGGTTCAGTACCCACGGCAATTATCGGATTAGTGCTGAAACAATTTGAGGACATTTTGTTCACCTCATCTCTATTAGTGGGTGCCATGCTCATAGTAACCGGGACTCTTCTGTGGGTGTCCAGGCATTACTATAGGGTTGAAGAAGGTAAGCAGTTGACCCCTTCAAAGGCTGTCATCATCGGCATTGTCCAGGGGCTCGCCGTTATTCCCGGCATTTCCCGGTCCGGTGCCACCATTGCCACCGGACTATTCACGGGCCTGGACAGAAAAACAGCGGCCCGGTTCTCATTTCTTTTGTCCATCCCTGCCATTCTCGGTGCCCAGATAATCAGCGTAAAAGACATGATAGAATCCCAGGGGCACATTGACCCTGCCACCATTTGTGGTACAATCGCTTCATTCATTGTTGGGCTGGCAGCTTTAAAACTCTTATTAAAACTGGTGCATACCGGAAAATTTCATCTGTTTGCACCCTATTGCTGGCTGGCCGGAATTCTAGCACTTTTTTCAAATTTTCTATAGAGGAGGAAACTATGCATCCTGGAATATTCAGGGAATATGACATCCGCGGCATTGCAGGAGAAGAAATTTCTGAACAGGACGCCAATGCAGTAGGTAAGGCATATGGATCACTGCTTATGGGACAAGGCCGCAAAAAAGTATCCGTTGGCCGGGACTGCCGCATCACTTCCGGGGCCTATTCAAAGGCATTTATTGACGGGATCTTGTCCGCAGGATGCGATGTCGTGGACATCGGTATCTGCCCCACCCCGGTTCTCTATTTTTCCATTCACCAACTTAGCCTTGACGGCGGAGCCATGGTTACGGCCAGCCACAACCCTCCGGAATATAACGGATTCAAGCTGATGAACGGGCTGGATTCCATCCACAGCCACGGGCTGCAGGATATACGCAAGATCATCGAAGACCAGGCCTATACCCATGGCCAGGGCACGTTGACCCAGGCCGATGTAATTTCTCCATATATGGCCATGCTCCAGGAGAACATCACGCTGAAGAATACAATCCGGGTCGGCATTGATGCGGGCAACGGCACCGGCGGCATAACCGCGTTACCGGTGCTGCGGGCGCTGGGTTGCGAGGTCCATGATATTTACTGCGATCTGGACGGCACATTTCCCAACCACGAAGCAGATCCCACACAGAAAAAAAATATGACGGATCTGATTGCCCTGGTGAAGAACAAGAATCTGGACCTTGGCATCGGCTATGACGGAGATGCCGACCGCATTGGTGTGGTGGATAAGTACGGTAATCTTATTTACGGGGATCAGCTCATGGTGATTTATGCCAAAGAGATTTTGTCCCGACATCCCGGTGCCACCTTTATTTCCGAGGTCAAGTGCTCCATGGTCATGTATGACCAGATCGCAAAGATGGGCGGCAACCCGATTATGTGGCGCACAGGCCACTCCCTGATCAAAAAGAAAATGAAGGAAGAGGATGCGGCCCTGGCAGGTGAAATGAGCGGGCACATGTTTTTCAAGGACCGTTACTACGGATATGACGATGCCCTGTATGCCTCCTGCCGACTTCTGGAAATCATGGACAGCACCGGCCTTGGTGTGGACGAATTAATTAAAGACCTGCCCAAAACCTTTACCACGCCCGAGATCCGAGTTGATTGCCCGGACGCGGTCAAGTTCAAGGTTGTAGAAAAAATAGTGGCATTGTATAAAGCCCGGCAAAAGATCATTGACATTGACGGGTTGCGGGCCATCTATGAAGACGGATGGGGCCTTGTTCGGGCCTCCAATACTCAACCGGCCCTGGTGCTTCGCTTTGAGGCCCTGACCGAATCCCGTCTGGAAGAAATTAGAACCGAAATTGAAACCGATTTGAAAAAAATCATTGAGGACACGTAGTTAATTTTTATGCAACTATCCCAGCCCCAGCAGGACGCTGTTGATCATACCGGCTCCCCGGCCTTAGTGGTTGCGGGAGCCGGTTCCGGTAAAACAAGAACGCTTACTGCCAAATTCTCCCATCTCATTGATACGGGCCATGCCCCGGAGCGTATTCTGGCCATCACCTTCACCAATAAGGCGGCCCAGGAAATGAAAACCCGGCTTATGGAGATGACAGGTCTTCCCCAGATGCGCTTTGAATGGGTAAGAACCTATCATTCCGCCTGTTTGATGATCTTGAAACGGCATTGTCAGATCATGGGATACACCCCGCCCTTGCAGGTGTTCACCGTATACCAGCAGGACAAGCTGACCAAGGAGCTGTGTGTAAAAAACAATATTGACAAAAAATACGCACGCCGGATTCTTTCATCCATTTCCCGGGCCAAAAACGACGGTGATCCCGCCAAATATTTTGATCGAAAACCAGGATTTCTCAACATTCGAATGGCCGATATTTTTGCCCAGTTTGAAGAGCGCCTTAGGGAAATGAACTGTGTTGATTTTGACAATATCCTGCTCAAGGCCCGGGATCTGCTCCGGGACAATGAAGAGATCCGAAATTTTTACCAAAATCTTTTTTCCTATATCCTGGTGGATGAATACCAGGATACCAACAACCTGCAGGAGGAGTTGACTTCGCTTCTGTTGGGGGGGCACCGCAACCTGTTCTGCGTCGGGGATGACTGGCAGGCCGTATATGGATTCCGCGGTTCCAACGTGAACCACTTTTTACGGTTTGGAGAAAAATACAAAGATGCAAAAATTTTCAGGCTGGAGGAAAACTACAGATCTGCCGACGAGATTGTCCAGACCGCCAATGATCTCATTGACTACAACTCAGACAAAATGGAGAAACGCTGTTTTTCACAGAAAAAAGGCGGGGTGCTGGAGATCTATGAATTCATGTCCGATGCCCATGAAGCCGAATGGGCTGCCAGGCGTATCCTGAATCTTCACAAACAGGGACAAGGCAT
>Ga0193964_1000368_pt1 | contig 22162 bp, 20 predicted proteins | sample FB_7_MG_FD_140323 | JGI IMG/M metagenome (GOLD analysis project Ga0193964, IMG submission 140323) | Microbial mat bacterial communities from the Broadkill River, Lewes, Delaware, United States - FB_7_MG | ecosystem: Environmental > Aquatic > Freshwater > River > Microbial mats | place: USA... | reverse complement strand
CGACACACTCTTTTTGATCTTGTGTTGGAACTTGAGCGAGATCACTCATAACAGTGTCAATGTAGATTTCGTGTGTTGTAATGCGGCAAAATTGTTTTGCTGCGATGCACACGCTGGGTCAGTGCACGTGTTTTTTAACCTCTGAAACCTGCCTACCAGATCGTTTTCTTTCGGTGTGAAAGGTCAGTGCCATCCGTCTGCGTCGGTCGTCGGCTTTTATTTTGTTTCTTGGGCCGAGCAACAGAGACGCTCGCCACACAAAACAAGCAATCGTGAAAAAATGACAAAAGTATTGTGTATCGGGGGGTCTTTAACAAACGGCCGGGTTACTTCATGCAACGGCGTTGTGCATTATCCGTACACAAAATCGTTGGCCAAATTGCTGGGCACGCGTGCTGTCGTCCACGAATACGGTGTGGATGGCGAGACAGTGCACCAGATGACGATGAACCTGAGATTTGAATTTATATTGAACCAAAGCGAAAGTGGCGAGCCATTTGACGCAATCGTTTTGGAAGGAGGCACAAGCGATCTCGGGTACGGTGCGTCGCCCAAACATGTTTTACAACATCTCAAAATGATGTGGCAAATGGCACTTGAACACAGCCGTCGCGTGCACGTGTTTGTGCTGACAATTCCCAGTGTCACGTATGCCAGTGCGCTGCACAACGAGCATCGCGATCAAGTCAACAAAATGCTGCGCAAAGAGATCGCTGCGTCATCAAACGAGCGCTTGTGCCTTGTAGACACACAGCAAGCGGTCAGTGTGCCGTCTCCTCCGCGCTGCACATCGAGTCTTTGGTCAGACAACCTGCACTATTCTGCCCAAGGTCACGAAAAACTCGCGATGTACATATTTCGAACAATAGAGTCACGTTTGGCACATCGTATTGAAGATGCCGAAACATTGACGTTTGTTGCACTCGAGATTGTCAGTGCACCATTGCAACAGCAAGTAGGTCGCGCAATCGCTTACAATGGTGGCTACGTGCCACATGTGACCCCAATGTACAAAGTTTCCGCATACAGTGCGACAAGTGCGACCGCGCATGCAACAAAAGACCTGTGGACTGGTCTTTGCTTTAAGAAGACGCCTGAAAACAGCAAAATCTATCCACCGGCAATGTCTTGGTGCGAATTTGAAAAATCTTATTGTGTTGTTTAAAACAATTCCGACCCGCAGTTTAATTTTGTTCAAGTTCTTTCAACACGGCAGCTTTCATTTGTGCCGGTGATCTGCCGTTTATCTGAAACTCTTCGAGTGCACGCTGAAACCATGTGGGCCACGCGCTCTCGGAGATATCTTTGGCACGATATCGAAATAGCCGTTCAATCACACACAGTCGCCTCCAAGCAGTTTTGGTGAGATGGTTGTGGTTGGTCAAGTCGCCACACACATGCATGGAATTGACAAAGGCCGCGCGAATTTCTTCCCAAAATGACTGGTTGTCCTGCAGGTGTTGACCATTGCTTACATTGTTTGCGTCTGACGAGTGGCGGTAAGCACAGCCATACAAAAGACAAACAAACATGCACGTTGAAAGCAAAGTCAATCCGACAGCAGAAACCCAAAGCCGGTCATACATGTTGAAATTTATTTGCGACTGTTTGCGACAGCACAAGGCACAATTTTACAACCACAATAAAGACATAGTAAGCAATTGTTACTCTCAAGGAAAGGACCAACTTGTTCAGATATGCTGCGATCACTTTACGAACCGATACTGCGCTTGAGCGGCTTGCTGCCAGACAGCAACCAAGCATCAGTGCGCATTGATGCTCTGCAACCATCCATCATACACGACGAAAACCAATTGCGGATCAATTTGTACAACGTTATAAAAAACGGTGTGCTAAAACTCGAGCCATGTCAGCTGAGTCAAAACTTTGTGCAATGGACGCACCTGTCGGACAATCGTTCGGCATCGTACGCATGGATCAGCTTGGCTCAGTTGAAGGTTCCGGCAGACCTGATGCGCACGGTTGCGCACGATGTTGCACTCAAAATAGCCTATGAGCCTCTACCGCAAAACACAGACCGCTCCTTGCAAGTGGAACGCGAGGTTTATGAGCGTGTCACGAATCACCTGCTCATGAATGGAAACACGCCACATGTGACATTTTACTATGGTACGCTGGCTTGCGACACGTTTGTTCAACAGTTGAAGCAAAACGCCGCGACAAACGAAGACGCCAAGCGTCTGTTGCACAATATGCACAAGCATTACCGATGGCGTTCCATGCCAAAAAACTACAATCTTGATCACATGCGCGCCATGGTTCTCGAAAAGAACGCCGGTAGAACACTTGAGGCTTTTCTGCGCCAAGATGTCAGCGGCGACAAGCTTGCCGACTTTGAGGTGTTGCTTCCCATTTTTTTTCAAATCATCTACACACTCGCCGCTTTTCGTGACGTCGGGCTGCAACACAATGACCTGCATACACAAAACGTTTTTGTTGGAAAAAAAGAGACCGCAGCGAGATCTGTCTATCAGGTCACAAAAGACAGTGCTTACGCGCTTGACACCATTTACGACGTCCGCATTTTTGATTTTGATCGTGCCTACAAGGCGAGCACAGCGACGAGCAGTTTTGAAATCAACAATGTTCATTTACGAGAAGAGTTGTGCACGACGTTTGGTGTGTGCGAGAAACAAGACTCTCGGCTCGAACTGTTTCGTCTTTTTCATTTTTGCAACAAGCATAGCAGCAGTAACAAGGCGCTGCGCGAATTTTTGGAATTTTGTGTGCCAGCAGACCTGCTTGATCTCGTCGGTGATGACGAGCCGTACGATCTTCCGGCTGTGGGATCTGCATGCCTATGCAACGCTGCCAACGGTTGTGATACATGCGACATAATTAACGATGTGCGCATAAAATTGCCACGCGAGATCTTGGCATCACACTATTTTGAGCGCTACCGTCTACCACAGACATCGTCACTCCCTTTGGAATCGGCGGCCGCAGTTACACCCGGCAGCGAAAATATTGTGTGGAGATTGCCCACGCTTGCGGTGGATGAAAACTAGGGCTCAGCGAAGAATCAAAGATGTCGTTGATGCCAGTTTTCGTTTGGAACATTAAAGTATGATTGAGCAAGTCAAAAAATGTCAAAGAACGATCATTACGATCATACCAATCGTTTCGTTCCAACATGGACCAAGAAATTTCATTCGTTCAAACGCATGCAGCGCCCAAAAAAATTCACGGCGCACAGTCGGTCAACAAAAACTCTCAACCGTCAAACAATGAGTGGTGAAAACAACAATCTCTTTGTTTCTATCGACAGTGCCAACAAGGGCACCGCTTTGCATGCACTGAAGATGCTCTACGCCATCGACGGCTCGGGGTCGACTGGTGGCACGGTCATGCGCCATCAACAAATGTCGGCACATATGCTTTGCAAAGTGTTGCCAATCTGCCGCATCGTTGGTTGGGGCACAACTGCGACGCTTCAACCGTCGTTGCGCTCTGTTGGATCGACTTACGGTGGCACGTCACCGGAAAGTGTCATTCCCTATCTGAAAGACCAACCGAACCAGTGCCTCATTCTCTACACAGACGGTCAAATCTACAACATCAGCCGTTTTTGTGAGGCAATGCAGACTGTTGAGGCTCTGCCGATCATCATCGTACTGACGGTGTCATCTTCGTACACGATGGCTTCAAGGATCGCCGACATTGAAACGCAAGTCAACATGTCTATTCCAGAGGCGATGCTCGCGACAAGCAACGATGTTTTGATCGCCGTCAACGTCGGCGGTGAGCATAAAGTGCTGATGGCGAAAGGGGCATTTGACGTGTTTGGAAGCCTTCCGCAACTGGAAACACAAACGCGATTGGAGACACTCGTCGACTTTGACATGAACCGTTTGGCAGCCAACAAGAATGTGCACTTTCAAAAATTGTCACCCGGTCTTGTGCGACTGCGCAGCTTTGAGCAGCCGCTCGATCTCGAAGCGCTTTACGTCGCGCAAGACATTCCCGTCGATGTTCTCCGCGCTCTCGCCGACCGCACTCTATTTCCGCAGTACGATGTGACCCGCCTTCATGCAACGCTGACGCGGATCTCTCGCAAACTCAACGAAAATCCCGAAATTGCGCGACTTGCCGCGCAACTGGCCGAGATTGCAGTCGACAAAGAACTCTCTGGTGGCGAGCAACACCGTGAACTGCTGGCGCAGTATCAAGCTGCGCGAGAGAACAAAAGTGGGCAGCGCCAGGGCTCTGTTCGCGAGAAGCGCACGGCAATCGAACGCCTGTTCAACATGCTGAATGATTATGCGGCCGATCGTTCGTCAATTGTGCTCGGTTCCAATCGTGCCAACCGTGCGGTGGCGATTGCCGCTGAGGCGTTTGACGAATCTGCGCTCGGAGACTGCATTGCACTGCCAGAGTGTCCGATCTTTCTCACCGAAGACGCGCCGGCGTGCGTTTTGCTGCGCTACCCGTCGATCGTTACCACAAACGGTGAACCGGAAAAGGGCGGCAAAAACGTTGATGATGCTGCCCAAGACGACGACGAGAGTCATAGTGACGAAGACAACGTTTTGTCTGTTGCAGAGACTCTAAAGTATTGCACCAGCGACTATGCAATGGAAGCGCCATTTGCGTTTGGCAAAACTCTGGCTCGCTGTGTGACTCGAGGTCTCTACAGTCTCGAGTTTGCACGCGACGCTAAGCGCAATCCGTTTTCTCGCCAATCGGTTGCCGGCTATGTGCCGCTGTCGAAAGACCCCAACGTCGTCATGCGGCACATGGCACGAGTGTTTGGTGGTTCGCGCGAACTGTGGCACTTTGTGCGTGCCTACATCGGCATGATGGTTGAGCACTGTGCGACGTGCGAGTGGGCTGAACGTGCGCTCATTCACCAACACCTGCAAGCGCTTCTCGACAACTATGTGTGCAACCATCATCTCAAAGGTCAAACTGACGATCGTCGTCCGCTGCGAGCGTGCTTTTCCTATGTTGTCCACAACTATGCCGAGTGCTTGCGCGATCGCTATCCGGAAGACTCGATCACGATTCTCGAGATTGTTGACACACTCATGCCGTCACAAAAGTACGATCGCAAGAGCATCATGGGTATGGTCAGCGTGGTGGCGACATTTTCCAAGCTTTTGCGAAAGCACAAGAAGAATCTGCACGAAGACGCAATGATGCTGGAAGTGATCGAGGTCGACGAGTGTGGACACTTTGTTCGCGAACGCACCACTGTCCGCTCTCTGATCGCACGCATTTTTTGGTACGATCAAGTGATGGCAGAAACGCCGATCTATCGTGGCGTCAAATTGCAGTATGCTATCGACAAGGCACTCAACGATCGTCGCTTTGGCGACCTTTTGCGCACCGTGTTTGCCGGAGAGTCACTCGACGTTGCTGACGAGCGTCTGCGCATCGCTCTGCCAGAGCCGACTGGAACGCATGCTCAACAGGAGAAGTTTGGTCACTGGACGAAAGACGGACGCGCCACCGACTGTTGTGTCTACTGTGGTGAAACATTCAATGATCCGCTCGATCTCTATGCCCATCTCAAAAAGGAATTTGGCCCCTACTTTTTCAATGGTCAGCGCGCTGTGCAGTGCGCCATCCAGGAACTGGGCATCACCGCCAGCGACACCGATCTGTTCAAGCGCACCAAGCAGATCGTCTTCAAGCGCCACGGCATTTTTAACGGGGCACTGCACACACAGTTTACAAAGCAACGTCTCTTTATGTTTATCCAAAAATTCAAAGAGGTTCTCGCTGCTCGTCCCAACTGATCGATTGAACCCACTTTTTTTCACTTTCCAACCACGTCGCTTCCCAACCAAACCTGCACTGCAGACTGTACCGCGGCCAACCAAAAAATCCAGAGGTTTGTTTTTTTTGTTTGTGTTTGAACGAACAAGCTGTTTTGAGCGAACCGGCGGTTTGAACGAACAAGCTGGTTCGAGCGAACCGGCAGTTTGAACGAATGTGAGTGAGCATTCATCTTCAGCCGCCCAACAATCTGCATCCTACAAACAACAATGTTTGACTGTCAGCTGTTGAACCTTTCTCTCTTGTCATTTATCTTGGCGGCCGGCATGTTTCTGACACTGCCCTGCTTGCTCAATGACCAAAAAGCGGCAGTATGCATCGTTATTCTGTTTGTTGGCAGCGCGTGCTTCACATGGTTGGGCGGTGCACTTTTATTTGCTTCCTTTTTGGAATGCGGCGGACCGGAAGCAGTCAGCGCACTCTTTTAAAGTCTGTAAAAAAACTAAACAAAAGTATTGAACAAACAATACGCTTTTTGACTTTTTTTGCTTTTATTCGTACGTTCCTCTGGCCCGTCAACGATCAATCACGGCTTGCTTTCTGAAAAACATGTTTTCCAGTACTTTTGTGTTTCTGAATTGAATTGTCGCGGGGTTTGACTAGACGTCGGCACAGGTGTCGGGGTGGGTGATTGTTGCGCACCAATCTCGTGAAATGGGCAAAGAACAGCGAGATTCCCGCCACATGAACAGCGCTGTTCGCGTGGGGCACTTTCCTGCCCACTCTTGATTACGGCCGGTGAAGTTTTTTCTTGCCGCCTTTGTTTCGAGTTTTGCAACAGCGATCGTGCGCAATCCATACAGACATCGATAGGGCCGTCGTGATAGCATTTTAAAATGTTGCGTGCCTGGCACGCATCGCAAATGCGAACGACTTTTTGTCCGAATTGGTTGTATGTCGCATCATGCAACAGGCTACCATTGGTTACAACATGGCGTAGCATTCCCTCGGAACAGCGCGGCGATTGAGAGTCGCCACCGACGGGTCGCCCCATCACACCCGACACGCGGCCACGATACTGTTGTGGTGTTCCGCCTCTTTGGTCGCATGTGCCGTCGCTATTGTGAACCCAAAACTGGGGCAGAGAGATCGACATTGTTGTTGTCTTGGCTACGCTGTATTTTTGTGAAAAAATCGATTGCTTGCAAAAGCGCACATTTTGTCAACAACGTCAAATCGGCGACAAAAGAGTGTTCCAAAAAGCAGTGAAATTAAACAAAACCCGAATAGAGACAATGAGTTTGCCCAAAAATGAAACCGACCAGGTTTCTAATGCGAATGAGAGGGATACGAACGACTGCGACTCTAAAGTGTGGTCTCTCACAGACGCACAGCGGTGCGAACTGGTGCATTGTATAGCAATGTTGCCAAATAGAAAAAAGAAAGAACAGGAACGCTTGTGCAAACAGCGCTGGGACAATGCGGTTCAAAAGCTGAAAGACTTTGCATCGACCACTCTTCCCGGCTCTTCTGTGGCTACACGCATCGTTGATCGATCGCAATTTGCAGCGCTTGTCCGCGAAGCGGATGCTGTCGGCATTGTTGTTACACAGCTTGACCCGCCACCAGATCAGCCGATTGCCGATGCTGGCAACTTTGTTCGTCGTTGGTCAATGGATCTAAAGTAAACGATGAACATTTAACGGCGTTCATTTAATAGTCTTTCAGTGCAATAACAACATACGCCGCCACCATTGACAAAATCATTCCAAGCCCCGATATCCAAATTCGCCTCATCACCTGAGCGGGCTCTTCCATGACCTTTCCAGTCGCCAGGCAATATTTCTCAGCGTGCACAATCACATACTCTATGAACGATCCGACAAACAGACTTGTCGTCGCCAAAACAAGTGCCACAATCGATGCCCACTTGGCTCTATTATCTTTGTAGATATTCAGGTCGGTTGGCAGTGGGCGCGATTGCATATAGAGTTTCTCGCCGCAACATTTGCGACCATCATAAAAAATCTCGGTCGAGTTGAGCGAAAACTCTTTGGTGACCGCAGAGCGAAACGAGTCGCGCGACCAATTCACACCGGTTTTCTGTTGATGCGACCAATAGTTGTCCCACACTATTGTTGTGTTGCCCGTACACTTGTACGATACTTCGGCGGCCTTGCAGAGGTACAGCGAATCAACGCGCACGATCGTACAATCGATTCGTTCAAATCGTTTGACGGTTTCCTCTGCCATGTGCAGCGCGCTCTTTGTCATTTCAACCCGGTAGATCTCGAAACAAACTGCAATCAAGACCAAAATTGCAATCGTTGGTAGGAAAAAATAACGCGAATTCATTGTTGGACGGACCTTTTTTTTCGATTTGGTGTATTTTCCTGTCGTCCACGCGCGCCGTGCCCAACCCTAGTGCGCTCATATGGAGGAATACGAAGAAAGGTCTGTTTGCTCATATAGAAGAATGCAATTTGTAACTGTACACGCCCATCATTTTACAAAAGGTGATGCCGTGCGAAACACAAAGTAGTGCCATGCAAAGAACAGCAGCACTGAAAAACACCCCATTGCCGACAGAATCCATAGCGCAATGTAGAAACGCCTGGTCCAAACACCTGGCGTGTTTACCGGCAAACCTTGAGATAGAACAATAGAATATTGAAAACCCGCAACGGCAACACCTTCCACCAGCATCAAAAGTAAAAGTGTTCCGCCGATCATAAGGATAGAAATGTAGCAAAGCTTTGGCTGTACGATAATCTCGTAAATCGCCAGTTCGTGAACATCGGGTTCCTTTTGGAGGAACAACTCTTCTTTGCAGCACTTTTGTCCGTCGTACACAATGCAGGTCGACCAAAGTGGAAACACACTTGACACAAAGTGTCGAAACTGTTCGATTGTCTCGTTTCGCTTCGCAAACCGCACCGTCGCTGTGATGTTCCTGGAAATTGCCGAACAGTGACACGCGACAACTGCAGCGCTATCAAGTTCTATCGCATCGACATGCGTAACAGTGCAATTGTGTATCTCGAAACGCGCAAGACTCTGTCTCGCAGCAATAGACGCTTTTCGAACCGAGTCTCGGAAGCGTATATGTGCAGTTGCAGCACAAAGCATGCCCATGCAAAGCGTGAAAAACATGCACAACGATGGACCCTTCATTTTCGAGGCTGAGAGATTTTTCTGCGCTCTGCAAGCGCGTGCGTGCACGGTCGATTGAACGAAATTCTTCTGCGACGCGCACGGTTGAACGAAAAATTTGCCCCCAACCCTACCAACCAACACAACAAATTATAGCCAGCAATGAACAATAGTCAGGAAATGCTCTCTGATGACAAACATGATAATGGAAAGCGCACTGGCACACCCGATGGCGACAGTGAGCAAAAGAGACGCAAGGTGTTGCGCACCGAGGATTTCCATTTCGATACATTTGCGCATTGTCTCGACGCTGCGCTTTTTGTTGCCGAAATGCATCGCAACCAAACGCGCAAGACTGGTGGAGCGTACGACGTCCACCCGTTTCGTGTCGCCAACATTCTCGCTGAAGCGGGCGTGCGTGAAATCGAAACACTTGTCGCCGGCATGCTTCACGATACTGTCGAAGATACCGAAGCAACGCTCGCCATGATCTCGGCGCGATTCGGTGCACTCGTTGCTTCCATCGTCGGCGAAGTGACCGACGACAAGGATCTCAACAAGGCGCAGCGCAAGCGTGCACAAGTAGAGCACGCAAAGGTGGCGTCTGTGGCCGCCGTGCAAATCAAGATGGCCGATGCGATTGACAATCTGTCGGGGCTTGTTAACAATCCACCGCCATCTTGGACTGCCGAGCGCCGCATCGGTTACTTTGTTTGGAAGAAGCAGGTCACTGCGTCTCGCCACGGAGTCTGTCCGGCCCTCGAAGAGCAACTGGCGACGCTGTTTGGCGCTGTCATTCCCGAAGACGCCGATGAAGCGGCGCTTTTGCGAGATTATTATGCGAGCATGGAGACGAGCGTAGACTGATTGATTGCTGAACCGTGCTCTGCTGATCCTCAATTTGAGATTTTTAAAGAAATTTATTTTATAATCCATCTATGACGTTGCCTTCTTTGCGTCGCAAGCATTTGGTTGCCCAGACGCATCATTACAAAAACGCAGTGGTAACTGCACAGAAAATGGGGTGTGCAAAAAAGAGCCCAATCCAGCGTCAGTCTGCTGTGACTTTTGCAATGCCGCCATCCAACAGCAGGTATGCAAAGCCGGCCAATGCACCTGTCAAGTGTCCGATAAATGAAATGTGCGGCTGCAAGAGGTTTGGTAGAATTTGGATGGCCACGTCGAGTGCAATATCGCCAATAGATCCACCAAGCAGATAGTTGCGCACGACAATTAGGCCAAAAAGCACGCCAGAAAACCCAACTGTCGTTCTCTTAGTTGACGGGAACAATTCGTGCGCCACAAAAAGCAGTGCGGCAGAAAACACGGTGAGAAACACCAACATTTGCACAAATTTGATTGTGCTCATCGAGTTGGCGAGCGGCGTCACTCGCCACAGCGCAAAGAGATTGGAAAAAAGGTGGAGAGTGTCGGCGTGAAAAAACTGCCGCAGAACATAGTCGAGCGGCTCCACACTCGAATTGGGCATCGGCGCGCCGACAAAATAGATAAGCATGAGCAATGCACCGATGACGAGGATCAGTGAGTTTGGCTGCAAAGAAACAAAGTTGCCAATAGCCAACTGGGTCACAGGTTGAGCAGAACCCGTTCCTGCAACAGCGCTGGTCGACATTTTACGGTGTGGTAACTTTCAATCAAATGTGATCCAGCAATATGCTAAACCCCTCTGAAAACCTTTTTTGCTTTAATTATACACATAGATGCAATCGTTTGCTCCACAAACCTACTTTTCATTTGCCAGTGGTTGCGCGAACAAACTGGAATGGTTCCGTTCCGTCAATGACGTACACCTGCTTTTCAATGTCGTCCAATCTATTGTGCCCAAGCAAGCAAAGTCCGCAGGTCTTGCTGCGATCGTTTCGACACTGCTTGCACATTGCATCGAGAATGTCGCATCCCACAGCCAGACTCGCTTCGTTCTGCTCGACATTTGCCGGATCAAGATTCTGTTTGGGCTGTCGATCGCGCCAATTGGGGTTTGGTAGCGTAGCGTTTTTTAGCGCCCGTACGCACACCACTGCTCATGCTTTGCCAAGGTGCAAAACAGTTTTAAATACCGAAATATGCTGACCAAAAAAATCTTCACGTTTTCAGTGTGTCTGCGGCGCGCTTTACAAGCATGAATATTTTCCATTTCCTAAACATTGTCTCGCGATCGCGCATCTCTCGATTCAAGCACGCATCATAAATGTGCACAGATATGAGCACCGGCAATTGGAGATGCGCGAGACCAAAACACAACCATTGCTTTTGCAGCCTTATGTAGGTTTGTACAACAAAGTCGTTTGCGGCCTTTGTCCACCTGTTGCCCGACCGAAAAACATTGATAGTCGCACCAGAAAGCAAAAGTTTCTCGACGAGTTGCTCGTTTTTGTCTTTGCCTGCAATGTCAAGATAGTGATTTAGGTCTGCGCCGTTTTGCGCCAGAACGGGAATTACGGCAACATTTCCACAACAAGCGGCTGTTTTCAACATTTTTGCAGAGGGCACGACAGCAAATCGACGCAAAAGATAATCGACAATATGGTTTTGCCGACTGTTAATCGCACGACCAATCAAATACCGCAGTGTCTGCGCTTTTATGTCGTTCTTGTAAAACAACATTCGCCTGAGGCGCAATAACTCGCCACACTGCACGCACCAGAGAACAATTTCACGGTCTTGTTGCATTCCGCTTTCGAAAAGTAGGTCCAACACATTGCCGTGCGAAGAAACATTGTTTTTTTCTGTTAACGATTGCATCAACACTGACATTACTTTGTCCCGCACGCGGTTTGTTAAAATATCACAGGCAATTAGAAAGCGGAAGACTTTCTCAATGTCAATCTTTTTGTGCCACCAAACGAGCCGTGAAAAAAACCTTGATCCGAAAGAAACGTTTTGTGCTACTGCAAATTGAATTGTGGACATATTCAACCACAATATGTGTGGGTGGTCAATCTGTATCGGATCGCGATGAAAATTTCTCAACGCACACAGAAATTGCACATCTTGCTTTGCCAGAATTCTGTCGAAAACGCAAAGTTGCCGTTCCTTTTTCCCTTTTGTCATAGCTAGACCTGCGGCCAAAACAAGTTGGAATAGATCAATGTTACGACCCAAATATGCAACATCGATGAGGTTGTGCTTTTTTGATGTCAAATCAATTCTGGCACCACAAATGATGGCCTCACGTGCCTCAATAAGGTTGCCCGTGAACATTGCGTTCCACAACATATCATTGTACTGCACAGCACAGTTGGTCATAGTTTGTGAAACCAAAAAAGGCGTTGCAAAAACAATGAGAGGGTGGTCTGGCTGATGAATGAAAAGATACACCAATTTATTTTTGCTATGGAAACGGGTCGGGCAGTGTCGGTGGTGCGCCGGTCATTGCACAAGTTGCGTCGAGTCCCGCAGCACTGCTGAAAGAAACATCGTAGGTGAGCGCCGGCATTGCCGGTGGATCGGTTGTGTTGTCCACGCCACTCCATTGCAGTCGCTCGACCCACTGCAGCGTCGGCGACGCACCGGGCGCCACCGGGCTCGGGTCGACAAACGTGACACCGAGCGAGATAATGTCGGCAGGGTAGGCGGCTGTTGTCGACGTTACAGCGATTGCATCGGTCGAAGCGTTGCCGTTGGCGTAAAAGTATTGGTACGTGACATCGTAGAGCACGGCGCCCGGTGTCGAATCGACGAGCACCGCCGGATCGGGCACAGTGGGCAGTGCGCCGGCCGGACACGCAATGAATGGATCGGGCAGCACCGGCACGGTACCTTGCATTTGACAGGTATGATTCAGTCCAAGCGTGTTGCTAAAGACAACGTCATAGGTCGGCACTGTCATTGTTGGCGGATCGTCGTTCTCATCTGTGCCGTTCCACTGCACACGCTCTGTCCATTGCAGCAGTACAGTCGCTCCGGCCGCAACGGGACTCGGGTCGACAAACGTGGTGCTCACCGGCGTCACGCCGCTCGGGTACGAAGCAGTGGTTGGCGTAAGAACAATCGATGTTGTCGGCGCGGCAGAGTCGTTTGTGTAAGAGTGTGTGTACGTAAAGTCATAAAGCACTGCGCCCGGCGTAAGCGGTGCGACAAGCTGAGCCGTTGGAGTGCTCAACGCGACAGGCGCAGTGGGACAATCGACAAACGCCTCGGGAAGTGCAATGATGTTTCCATTAAACGGACACTGCACTGTGCTCAGATTTTGCGTGTTTTGCGTTGCAATCTCGTACTGCGAGTAGGACATGGTGGGCGGCGAGCCACTCGTGCCGGTCCACAGAAGAGTTTCCGTCCATTCGAGGAGAGCGCTGTCGCCTGGCGCCAGTGGGCTCGGATCGACAAACGAAATCGACTGCGACGTGACGCCGGCCGGCAGCACAGACACCGACGTGATCGTCATCGATTCGATTGTAGCGACGTTGACCAAACTGCCGCCGTCCGAGTTTTCAAAGGGCGACTGCCAGGTGATTGTGTACAGCACGGCGCCAGGTGTGCCGTCAATGAGCGTTGCTGTGTCGGGAAAGCCTGGCGCAGCGTCGACGGGCGGCTGAAGCATAAACGGACACTCGCGCACCTCGTTGCCAGGGGCGACGTCCAGTGTGTCTGTTCGACAAATGATGCCAAAGCCAGTGTTTTCACCGGGACCCGTGTAGCCGGCGTAGAGCGCCAAATCGGTGAGCACGGCGTCGACGTTGCGCGCCGGATTGTCATAGATCGTCATTGCCTCTACAGTCGCCGTATTGACGGCGCTGCTCAAAAAGTTGTTGCTAAACGTAAATTCCGGCGTCTCGAGTGTGAAGCGTTCCGAGCGATCGAGCAGCGGCAACGGACCCGTGTTCACAGGAACGCTAGCATCAGTGCCATCCCACGCGACATTAAAGTTTGATTCACCAGTGATTGTTTGGCACGGGTCAACTGTGTCGCGCACTCCCTGCTCGGCCGGGCCCGGCGGTGCAATGCTGCCCGAGTCAATAACAATGTCGCCGTTGGCAAACTGGTCGAAGATTTGAACATCGAGCAAACGGCGATCGCCATCGTTGTAGATCGTGAATAGCAACTTGCCGCGAAATTGACCAATGCTCTCTTCCAACGGATAACCGGGCGCCCACTCTTTCGAAAAGCAAAACGACGGACCGTCGATCGGCAGAAACGTGCGCGAGTCGGCACGTACAAGCGCCTCATTGGGCGCACGCGCAAGCACACTGGCGTCGTTGAAAATGCGAATTGTGATCTTTGGATCGATGCAGAAGCGAACGACAACCCAGAACTCGAGGCTCGTGCCTGGCAACAGCAAGCCGTTGCCGCCGGCAACATAGGGGTCGCCGTCGGGTCCGCCCGTTGCTGTCCACTCGGCATTGCCATCAAACGAGCCAAACGCATCATCGCTGCTGTCGGGTCCGGCGCTCTGAACTGGCGGCTTGACGACGTACTGCGCGCAAAAGTCCACGCCGCCGCCGTCAACCTCGTTGAGTTGATCGAAAAAGTCGTCACAGATGCGCACATTGTCCACCGGGACGTTTCCGCTGTTTGTGACTTTGAATTTCAGCGTTGCCTGATAGCAATTGTAAGTGGGCGGCGGCGGGTTGTTGAGGTCGTGCAAAACTTCATCGCCCGGCGTCGGCGGCGCATCGATTGCAAAGAGCACATTACTGAGATCGGTGAGGCGCTCGGTTGTCTTTTGCAGAATCAGATTGGGACAGTCGTCCGAAACAATGGGAATGACAAGGTTCATCTGTTGCAGCGCGCTGACGCACATGGCATTGTAGCGAACATAGAGCGCCGCGTCACCTTGCACTGCCGGCAATGCGCCCGACACGTTTTCGTCGACACAGCTTGGAGCCGGAACATCGATTGTACCGATTATTGAATTGTTCGACGGCATATAGTCATAGCGCACGCAAACCGTGAAGCCCTGTCCCGGCAGCAATGCGACACTGTTGGACGCGACGAGACGGTTATCGCTGCTAGTCAGCCCTCCGTTGATGCCAGTGTAGTTGGCGTTGGGAGTGACACTGATTGCCGGCTCGGGGAACGATTCGATAATGGTGACTTGCTGATTGTACACTGTTCCGAGTTGTCCAGCGACAACGCCATTTGCCACCATTGCGTCAATGAGATTGAGGTAGGGCCGTACGTTGAGTAGGACGCTACAGCCGCTATTGCAAAACGTCATTTTGAGTTCCACGGAATAGGGTTTGACAAACTGAACACGCCGATCGAACGGTATGTCTTGGTACAGGTTGACACGACGCTTGGCCGGTCGCACATGCATCAGGGTTTTGTCTACAGCGAGCCGCGGGCAGTCGTCGCAGAAGAATTTATCTTGCGCGTCGCACTGCTTGCTCTGAAGAAGCGAGTCAATGTACGACAACTGCGCCACGTTGCACAGTGGGCTGTCTGGTGTCATGAGAAACAATGCGTTGCGTTGAAACGACAGTTCAAAGTCGATTGCAAACGCATTGCCACCAATAAGTGTGTAGGACGCTTGTCCGAGCAAGTTGCTATTTGCTGCACCGTTGTACGCAGCGTTCATCGTCGGAAGAGTTCCGCTGCCGCACGTCCATCGTGCAATCGGGTCAACGGGACTAGAAAACGACGTGTTGCCACCGAGCGCACTCTGCACGTCGTCGACAATCGATAGAATGTTGAGCGGCGTCACGCCAGTGTTTTCGATTGTCAACGTTACCGGAACGTTGACGCGACGTGCCACATTGTCCATGTGCGCTTGGCCAAACCGCTTTGTAAAGCGCGCCTGACCACCGCAGTCGCGAAAAGTTGTGCTCGTCATTGCGTGCAGCGTGCCCGACTGATCGACCGACGTGTCGGTGATGGCCTCGACAACCGTCACAAGATTGCGCAGTTGCGCAGTGCATTGGCCGGCCGGCAGGATCCAATGCGGCGCAGTGACGCGGTACTCTACGGTGTTGCACGTGTGCGCCGGCAACGGTTGCGCGTCGACCAAGACATTGCTCAGTGCCGGGTCTGTGCTGGGCCCAGAGCCGGCAAATGTCGCGTTGACAAATGCCAGATTTGTGGGTGGCACAAAGCTGACGTTGAGCGTGGCCGGGTCATCTGCGCCGAGACCGGCCGCTTCCGCTTGGGCACGCACATCGTCGGTGAGCGTCAAACTGGTGAAATCTTCATCGCCATTGTTGCAGATTGTTACCACGTAGTGAATTTCAAACAGATCGGTCTCTGTGTTGTAGAGCGGTTCGCTGGCTGTCTTTTGCAGTGTGAGTGCTGCACCGCCGCCAAAACACTTTCCAATCAACTGCCACTCGCAGTCGCGTGTGTATGTCCACAGATTACCAACGATGCAGTCAATGAGGTAATCACCCACAACGGGCAGTTTTCCGGGAGCATCGTCGTCGAGCACTGGTCCCTCGACCTCTTCGCTGCCTGTGAAATTGTCGTAGAAGAAGATTTGTGATTGGCGAAAAGAAATCGGTGCGCATTCACCGCACTTCATTGGCAGCCAGCCGCACGTGCATCGGTCAATGTCACCGTCGTCATCGTCGTCATGCAGTGTTTTGCCGTAATAGTACATTTGACCAGTCTCCACGGCGAGCAGTGTCTGGCCAATGTCGACGCAGAGTCGCGGCGGATGTGTCAGAGGCGATTGGCACTGCACAATCAACGGCTGGCGCTCTGCTTTGCCACACTTTGCGCGTTTGCTGCGCGGTGCGCATCGAGACTGCTGCTCGTGCGGTGCGCATGAGACACATGATCGATCGCGTTTTGTCGCAGACTCGTCACTTGTCTCGTGTTCTTGCGATGAAGACATTTACGCGTCGATCGATGTTGTTCTGTTTTTCTTTCACGAAAGAGTGTCGATGCAAAAAAACAAACCAAACACGTTCTCCAGCACAAATCACTTTCTTTCTTCTTTCATTGATGAGCGATTTTGTGCCTATTGTGTGGACGGACGAGCAGGCCAACGAATATCTGTCTCACACGCCGCCCAACGGTCACATGCGACCAATCGAAACCAAAGACCAGGAAAGTGTCGTGGCTCTGTTAAAAAAACTTGGTTTGTATGAACGCAATCGTGAGAACATCAATGGACTGTTGTGGCGTGCCGACAATGTCTTTTATGTTATAGAAAATGCAGGTATGTTGGATCGCGTTCCCAGTTGGTTGGCAAACAAATACCCGGAATGCAATTGCACGCCGTTAGATCGCAGCATGGCGCACATGCGCCTGTGAAACTGGACAATTGATAAATTGAAAAAGTGCTCAACAATCGGGCACCGAGTCTTTAATTTGTACAACCTCACTGGCACCGGCACCGGCAGATCGCGAGCGCAGCCGCCGAAACCACAGCGCAGTGCTGCTTCCGGTTGCCGCCGCGATTGCAACGCCCGACCCAACCAGCATACTGCCCGCCAAGGCGCCTGCACCTGTACCAATTGCGGCACCTGCGGTCAACACACCAAGGACCTTTAGTGCGTTCATCGGCAATGCTCTGCCCGCCTCGGGTTCTTTATCTGTTTTCGTGTTTTCAGCGCTGTCCAGCGTACATTTATCTGCGATTTCACTCGACGTTTCTTCTCTACCACTTGACAGCGCAGGTTGGTTGGCCTGGTCAGTGGCGGTATCGTCGGAATCGCTGCGCAGCAGGTCGGCAAGCGAACTCAACAACTCACTCACTATCTCATCGGTGCATGGGCGGGTCTCGGGCGTCTTGGGTCGCACACTTGTCAATTGCGATGACTGTTGATCATCTGCTGAAGATGCGCCGCCGAGGTAGACTCGTCGCGGCTGATGCAACACTTGCTGCCGCCCAAAGTCATAGACTACGTCGGCATTGTGTACCATTGTTTGGGATCTTGCTGCATTTCGGTGCCCCGCGGTGATGGACGATGCACGTACACGCGCTTGTGCAGCAGCACAGGCAGCTGCGTGTGACATATGTTTGTCCAATCACGTTGTACTTTGGAGAGGTGGCATGAATATTTTCAAAGACTCACAAAAACCAATTGGGGGGCGCAAAGAAACATCTTGTGAGTCTGTGAGTCGGAAGACTTTTCGCTCTGACAAGCAGACACTTTTTTCGCTCCGACCGACGCGCTGCCGTCACAAAGCATCCCCCAAAAAAAAATCAAAAATGAGTCTCTTGGAAGGCACCGACACCACGCCGCTGACAAACTTTGTCGAATCTTTGATTGAACGGATGCGCGCTGTCAACGCGTTTGCAACCCAATTTCAAAAAGAAGTCAAAGAAGCGTTTGTATCGGACGACGTTGTTGCGGCGCGCCTCATTGCCGAACAGGAACGTGCGCGACGTGGTTTTTTGACTTCGTACGGTGGATTGCTGACGATGCTGCAGTCTGGAAAACATTCCGTCTTTCTCATCGGAATTGACGAAATTCGCTCAAAAAGTGAGCGCGCCTACACAAACCTCTACGAGGAAATGAAACAGAGCGGCGAAAAGGCAACGTATGAAAATGCCAAGGAACGCCACTTTTCCGACATTCATCCAAACTATCGTTGAAAATTATTGAAGATCTTTTTTTCTAAACAACAACTGCCTGACCATGATCAATTCAAACGGATGTTGTTGTGGGTTGATTGTGTGGCAGTTTGTAGATTTCATTCTCATCTTCATTGGTTCCCTGCCCGATGCAAATGGTGTTGGATTGTATTGAAGATATGCCAATTGGGCAGAAGTATATTTTTTTCAATTTCTCGCTAGTGCCAGAACACGTTTCTACATGCGCGGGTTGCTCAACGTCGCCGACGTCGGCTGTGACGCGCTTTGTCGGTTTTGGAAACAAACAGTGGTTGTAAAAGCGATGAGAATGGCAGAGCATGATGAAATGTCGGCAATTTGCTTATGGACACACGGTTTCTATTAACCGTGCTGACCATCGTCGGCATCGGTGTGGGCATGGGCGACGATTTCAGAGCGGGGCCACCACGATCGTCGTCGTGCGCATGACCACTGTGTTTGGGCGCTCGATGATCGACAGAGTCTGCGCGCTTGCTTGACCGGCGTCTGTGACGACCGCTGCGACTGTGCGTGCGGCGTCGCCGATGATGCTTGGAGCGCGGGTCACGGTCCGATGACAAACGGCCGCGCTCGGCGTCATCAACAGGGGAAGCAGCAGCTGTAAGCTTGGTTGCGACAGACGCGCGCTCGCTGACAATATTGGGCGTTGACCTGCTGAATGAAAGTGCGCGCTCTTTGGCAATGTACTCGTCTTCGAATGTGACGCGGCGAGGCGCAACTGGCGACGGCGGCAAAGGCGGCGGAAGCACCGATGCAGTTCGATCCACGCACGAATTACGGCGCTTTTTTTGAGTGGCGACCAACGGAACACGCCTTGCTGGTGGCGGTGTGCCCGCCTTGGATTTGGCCAGACCAAGTCGGACTCGTGCAGTTTTGGTGGCCGTGGTGGTGGTGGTGGAATCGCCGAGTGGCACTTTGCTTGCTTTGCGATCGCTGTTTGTCGGCGGAGCGCTGCTCTCGCGCAATTGATCGACGAGCGGTCGCAACGGCGGCACAGCGGCGTACGCAAGTATGTACAAGCCGTGCTGGGCCGTGCTGTGCCACATGCGCAGGTCGATGACAAGCGCGACGCGTTGCGGAATGATAAATTCGTTGGCCGTTTCTACCAAATCACGTGCGACGTCAGTGTTGGTGTGAAGGATACGCTCGATAAATTCAACGTGCTCTGGTTGAAGGCGGCTTGTAAACACCACCTTGTCGGCAGACACATTCCCAAAGTCTAGCATCGATGTGCTCTCTACAATTGCGAGCGCGTGTGCACGCTGAAAATCAGTCTTTTCGCCAACGCAGCGTTGCACAAATTGCAACGACGAGAGGTCATTGCACTCGTCAAAGTAGAACAGCATGTGCGGCGGTGCACAGCTGTTTGGCTGGTTGATATGATACTCTCGCTGACGGTTTTGGCTCACCCATTGCTCGCCCTGCTTGCGGAACGTTGTTCGTTTGTGCTCGTACTGCTGTCCTTGTCGCCAAACGAGCGCCTGCGCTGCAAGTTGGTTATCGCGCGACTCGCCCATTGTGTGCGCATGTGCACCGTCGCCGAAAAGCCTATCAAAGTACGCGTCGGCATAGTCGATCGATTCGCCAATATAGAGCGGCGGAAATTGTGAGAGAAACGAGCCGACGCACTCGTGCATAATGTTCTCGGCGACGCATGTCTTTCCCGAGTGCTTTTCGCCGCACAAAAGAATCAGCGCACCATCGGCGGCGAGGTGCGACGCTTCGAGTGGACGAACGGCGAGCGAATCAACTGTGGCATTTTGTGTCGCAAGAGTCGACGTTTTGTGCGACATATTTTTTCTGTTTGTGTGTGGTTTTGCAGTGTGTCTTTTTTGCGCTACCAATTTTTTTCCGATAATCCAGTGCAGACGCCACCGAACAGGAAAAATCACTTTTTAGTATAGATAAAATGACACCCGAAAAATGCTGCGCACTCGGACACACTGAGAGTTTACTGTTGTGTGTTTTTTTCCACTATTGTCGCAACTGATATGCCGAGTAGGGACAGTTGCGCCGAAAAAAACAGCACCAATTGTGCCGAGAACCAGTCGGGAGAACAGAATGGCCACTCGTGACACTTGAACACGCCATCGTAAATGGTGCCGCACCGCGCGTCTTGGTTTCGCACGTACACTGGTGCCACCCACTGCCACGCTTCGAGTGGACTGCATCGCAGTTGGAGGTGAAATGTGGGCAAATTCGTTCTCTCACAAATACCACAGCAGTTGTTTGTGCCGTTCTGCAACGCTGCTGCCTCTATGACCAATCGGTGATCGTCTTTGACGTGAATGACACGCGGCTCTGGATTCGGTTGACAGAGCGGCGCATCGTTTTCAACCCGTTGCGGTACCCGCCATGCAACGTGCTGGCACATCTGTGGCAGTTTGACATCGACGTAGGCAACAGTGAAAATGTTCGCGGCGCCAGACTCGTTGAGCCCGATTGACGCATTGTGGCACGGTACATCGAGCACCGGGTTGCTCACGTCAATGTAGGGCCGTAGATTGGCCGGGCCGACAAGCAGCAGGCACATCAGCGGCAAAATAAACACGACGGCTGTCACACTGTGGCATCCAGGTTCGCAGTGTTGTCCGATAGAGCAAATGTTCATCGCAATGACTGGCCAAATCAATGCCAGAAATATTAAAATTCCGTAGGCGGGCGTGGGAGTGCGACAAATGAAGATTGTGAACAGAATGCTGAGTAGGATTGCGGGAGCGGCGCGCAAAAACCCAATTCTTTGACTTGTCTTTGGTCTGCTTTGATGAGCGGTGTGTCGCACTTGCAAAGAGTCGGCGTCTGCTGTTGACGAAGCCGAACCATCTTGATCGCGCGTGGAAAGTGAAGCGTCCATTTCGATTTGGTCATCGGTGGTGACGCAGCGGTTGTCGGCGTACATGGAATCTGCAATCTTGGCAAAAATTGCAATTGTGCCAAACGAAACAAAGCCGGCAGAGACTGACCCAGACGCAAACAAGAACACTGAAAAAAGACTGCTGATCGCAGTCAAAGCGACAGCCGAAAAGAATTCGTTGTCGTTAAAAGTCATTGCTAACGGGTTTGTCAGGGGTTTGCTTGCTGGTCGGTGCGACCATTTATGTTTTTTTTTATTTTTTTCAAAGGCCATTGGCCACTTTGAGCGAAAATGACATTGCGGCACTGTCGGCCTTGCTCTCTTCCGATGAGTGTCTATCGTACCAACCGTTTGCGCTACCGTAATCGTCCAGTGCTTTCGCTGCGCCCCAGCCAGCCATAAATGACACGGAATCGCCAGCCAAGTTGAGATAGTTGTCAATGCGCGGCTTGCCACCCGGCCACGCTGGAATGTATTTGCGCACAAACGACGAGCCGCTTTCGCTGTTGCCGAGAATACCAAATGTTGCGTGTGCTAGCGTCGAGATCACCAGCGAAATGTTCCAAAAGTAAAACAGCACTCCGACCGCAAAGTGCAGCAGCGAGTACTGATCGAGAAACATTGTTCCACCATACTGCACCATATTCAAAAACAATAGTTGAGTGAAAGCCTTTTTCAAAAAACAAGAGGCCGTGTCGGGCGGTTGCGTTGGTTTTGCTATTTAAAGAGAAAATAGTGGAAAAAACACTACACAACCGTGTCATACTCTTTACTGCAAAATGCGCGCCAAAACAATTGGCTCGGCGAAAACATACTGTCTATGTAGTAGAACAGGCGGCTGTCTTGCGTCGGTTCCAATTCAATGGAGCCGTCGATCCAGTCGCGCACGGTCAATT
>Ga0193964_1000367_pt1 | contig 22245 bp, 17 predicted proteins | sample FB_7_MG_FD_140323 | JGI IMG/M metagenome (GOLD analysis project Ga0193964, IMG submission 140323) | Microbial mat bacterial communities from the Broadkill River, Lewes, Delaware, United States - FB_7_MG | ecosystem: Environmental > Aquatic > Freshwater > River > Microbial mats | place: USA... | reverse complement strand
TTTAGATTATTGCAGACAGCAAGTGTTCCTGTGTCAACCCGTCTTGCACCGTAATTCCACAAAAAGAAGCACACTCCTGAGGCCAGCACGCCTAAATAGATGAGAGAGAGTATTTGTTGGCTAGAGAACGCTGTTATTTGCCATCTGCTCATTGCCGGCAAGAAGGGTAGTGTCGAGAGTATCGCTCCGAGGTAAAGAAAAGAGAAAACGTTAAGGTCTTTTTGAGGGACGTTTTTCATCACTTTCTTGTAAGCGACTTGGCCGAAGGCAAAACTTAAGTTTGCAGCTTGAATCAATAGGAAGCCAGTTCTGAATTCTGATAAATGTAAATCTCGATAGAGAATAATGCTCGTGCCAAGGACCGCCAGCAAGGATGCATACATAAAGCGGCGATGGAATCTAAGCGTGAAACAATCGTTAACGAGAGTAACGTAAATCGGCGTGAAGATGGTAAATAGGGCGACCTGGTAGCCTTTTAAGTAGTGAAAGGATGTGGTGTAGGTCATATACATGACACCGTACTGGATCGCACCAATGAGAAGTAAGGAGATGATTGTGGTTGGCCGACAGTGTTTGAGCCGAGTAAATGGTAGGAACACGAGCCAAGCAAGAAAAAGGCGAGCTGTTGTGACTATGACAGGGTCAATTCCTGTGAGCTGCCCCTTGATCAATCCGAACGAGAAGGCCCAAATAAGTGAAACGAGGATGAGGGATGACATAATGGGTACGTTATTCTTAAGGATTGACGTATTGATAAGGAGAGCCTCTTATTCAGATCAAAAGGCCGAGAATTGTTATAGCGGTAAACTGATGCAGTTTTTCCCTTTTTTCTTGGAACGATACAGTCCTGCGTCTGCAATGGCAATAATTTGATTTTTGGTAAGGTTTGCGTCCTCAGAACAGTAAAATGATACACCAATGCTGACCGTTGCTGAAATTGTTTCACCGTGCCAATCAATCGTTGCTTGACTGATCTCTTGCCGTAAGCGTTCGGCAATCTCTCCAGCCGTTTCGAGATCTGTTTCAGACAGAATGATCGCAAATTCTTCGCCACCATAACGAGCAATAATGTCGGTATTGCGCATGGTGTCTAATGTTGTCTCGGCAATTTTTTGCAGTAGCTTGTCGCCTGCTTGATGACCGTAGGTGTCATTGATCACCTTAAAATCATCGACGTCAAACATGAATAAAGAAAAAATTGTGTTGTAGCGTGTGGCTCGTTGAAGTTCTCGATCAAAAAAATCGTGAAAGTAACGTAAATTATACAGACCTGTTAAGCTGTCTTGAAACGCTAGGCGGCTAAGTTCGGCATTGGCCTCACTTAATTTAATGCTTTCTTCTTGTGCTCGTTTCTTCTCTAGTTCGTACTGCTTGTTTAATTGAGCTGTTGACAGGTTAAGGTTAGAGAGGGCCTCATTCGCTTCTTGTAAAATCTCAGTAGCACTTTTGGCTAAACTGTTAGGGATGTCAAAGAATGATAAAACTTCACAACTTTGCTCCGAAACCTCTTCAATGATCTGATCAATCTTGCTGTTACTGAGCTGGTAGAAATTACTTAACTCATCACGAAAGGTACTTAGCTTACTCGGTGCTGGTCGACCATGAAACGCAGCGGATAATTTGTCCGCGAGGTTGATAACGCGAGCGGGGCATCTGATCTCTTCGGGGGCAAGGTTGGGTTGCTGATGCCACGCGATAGGTAATGTGATTTGTTCCGGTAGCCCCCACTGTTGTAGCAGTTCACTGCCTAATTGGGCGTGTGAAAAGCCAAAATGTTCCTGTTCGCTCTCATTGATACTTAAGTATGGTGTGTTGGGATTGAAAATATCGCGGTAATGGGGTAAGCAATTGTCGGCGATAACGATACCGATGTCGTGTAGTAGGGTGGCAATGAAGATATAGTCATTGCTGCGGCAGATGATGCGAGCGATAATATTCGCTCCGACAGCAGCAGTGACTGAGCGCTTCCAAAAATAGTCGAAATTAAAGTTGCTGCCCGGTTGTTGTTTAAAGTTGCTCACAAGAACAAAGGAGAGGGCAATGTTAGTAAGGAGAGCGGTCCCCATCCGCGTAATCGCCTTATTTAGACTGTCAATACGACCTGTAGGGGTGAAAATTGGTGAATTTGCAATACGAAGTACTCGCGCAGTGAGTGCTGGGTCGGTGTTGATTAATTCGGTTAAACGGGAAAAAGAGGGCTCTTCTTTATGAACCTCTTCAAGTATTCGCAGAGCAATAGCCGGTGGTGTTGGCAATTTAATACTTGAGTTGTTTGCTAGTAGCTGTTTGATAGCGCCCATGACATTACCCCTCCATCTCTAAATATAGCATAATTGACCCTCATAGTTATAGATAAAATAGTTGTTTGCTGCTCTATTGTTGACAAAATGGTTATGTCTGACTATTTTAGCCACGGATGATCACACGAGGACGAAAGTCATGCTCTTGCGTTCTTCGGGGTGTTCGTTGTGTACGAATAGAGAACTGGAAAGGAAGTTTTATGCCGTTGTACGAATATAAATGTTTATCATGTGGGGTGCTTTTCGAAGTGCGTCAAAAGTTTTCCGATGCACCGCTAAAAGAGTGTCGTGAATGCGGTGCTGAAGTGACGAAAGTTGTTTCGCAGGGTGGGTTCGCCCTGAAAGGCGGTGGCTGGTACGATCAGGGCTATTCGGCCTCAAAGTCAGATGCTAGTTGAGGAAGCTGTTCTAGGTCTACTGAAAAATAAGTGCAAGTTTGTACTGTTTTTTTAACTTAATGTGTTCTATTTGGAGGTCAAAATGGGTCAGCTGATTGATGGAAAGGCTCTTGCTGCACAGATGCGTGAGCAGATGTCAGATCGTGTTCAGGAACTAGAAGCAAAAGGGATAACACCAGGATTAGCCGTTGTGTTGGTTGGTGAGGATCCCGCCAGTCGAGTCTACGTATCCATGAAGGAAAAAGCGTGCGCGGCAACAGGAATCTATTCCGCAGAACATAAGCTTGCAGCCGAAACGACTCAGCAAGAGTTGTTGGCGTTGGTTGACCAGTTAAATAATGATGAGCGAATTGATGGTATTTTAGTTCAATTACCACTCCCCAGTCATATTGACGAGGATTGCATATTAAATGCAATATCGCCGTTAAAAGATGTTGATGGGTTCCATCCTTTCAGCGTTGGTTGTTTGGCGACGGGTAACCCGACATTTCGCTCCTGCACCCCTTACGGTGTAATGAAAATGTTGGAATCTATCCCTTACGACTTAAATGGTAAGGAAGTGGTTGTTGTGGGCCGCTCGAATATCGTAGGTAAGCCCGTAGCACTCATGTGTTTAGCTGAGAATGCAACGGTTACGATCTGTCATTCACGTACGAAAGACCTCGAAGGGCATGTTGGTCGAGCCGATGTAGTTATTGCGGCCGTAGGTATCCCTGAAATGATTAAAGGTTCTTGGATTAAAGAGGGTGCTGTTGTGATCGATGTGGGTATTAACCGTACCGAAAATAATAAACTGGTTGGTGATGTTGAATTTGCCGCTGCTGCTGAGCGAGCGAGCCATATCACACCTGTACCGGGTGGCGTTGGTCCAATGACTATTACAATGTTGTTGTTCAACACGATTCAAAGTGCAAGTCAGCGCGCAGTTAAGTAGCGCTAAGTTGTTCAGATGTAATTGATAAAAAAGGGGCTTAACGGCCCCTTTTTTATTGGCGATATATTCTCGGCCGACTTTGGCCAAGAATATATTCAAAGAAAGCGTGAATGGTTAGCTGATCTTTGTCGAAATCGTCGGGCAAGGCTCCATAAGGTTGCCCTTTGAATATCGCGGCAATCGCTTCACGGTTTAGTCTCTCGTGCTGAGCGCCGCTCAATACTTCAACGTCATCAACTGTACCGTCACGATTGATGATAATCTTGATTAGAACAACTCCTTGTTGCCCTTGATTGATGGATTCTTTTGGGTAGTTCCAGACACCGTAGATCCCTTTTTTGAATCGATTGAAAAAAGAGAATAGTTTGTCCTGCCGCATATTGAGGAGTATGTCGTCGCCGCTCTCAACGTTTGGTCGTTGTTTTGTTTGTTTTTCTCGGCCAATATCTGCTGCTACATTTGTCGCCGATTGCAAAAGGTCTTTAAGGCTTGGTAGCTGATCTGGCTGGTGAACAGGCTTATCAGCCGTAATCGTTTCGACTTGCTCGTTAACAACATTTTGCGGAGTTTGCGGCTTTACCTTTTTTGGGTGTGGCGGTTGAGGTTGCGCGGCGGTTGGTGAGCTGTCCTCCATGTCATTGCCTGGAGGAGCTTGCTCTTTCTCGACCCGTTGATTTAATGCGCCTTGGCGCTGGGTTGTGATGGGGGGCGCTTCAGGTTGTTGTGGTAAAATTGTTTCGCGCTGAGACTGTACCGTTTCAACCGGAGTTGGTTGTGGTTCCGTCGGAACAACTTCAACATAAACTGGTTGCGGTTCTTTAGTTTTTAAAGAGTGGTCTGGTGCTGAAAAATTCAATCCAACCAAGTGAAGCAGGATAGATAAAATAACACCGATAATCAATGGGTAGCGCGTTGACGTAAAATTCATAGTCTCAAGTTTAGTTGAGCTTTCATGTGGTTAAATTATAAGACTTAGACACCATACTCAAGTATTATAGCACTATGCTTTTATTGCACCTATTCTTCTTTTGTTAAGAGCTGTTGCTGGATTTCAGTTGACGCTTTATTTAGGAATCAGGTATAAATCTTGAACAATCAAACTATGTTTTATAACAGGAGGAGATATGCATCTCGTAGAACAGATTAAGGCAAAGGCTCGTACGAATATGCAAACTGTAGTTTTGCCTGAAGGTTATGATGACCGGATGGTTGAAGCCGCAGGAAAAATTGTAGCCGATGGCTTGGCTAATATTGTATTGCTCGGCGATCCTGAAACCCTTCGGGCTAAAGCAGATGAGCTCAACGTCACCCTTGATGGGGTAACGCTGCTTTTGCCTGCCAGCGCGCCACAGTTAGAGGATTATGTCACTGAATTGGTTGAGCTTCGTAAGAAAAAAGGGCTTACGGCAGAGCAGGCTCGCGAGCTGTTGACTGCTGATGATAATCTCTTTTTTGCTTCAATGATGGTTCGTAAAGGTGATGCTGGTGGCGCTGTTGCCGGTGCTTTTAATACTACTGGCGATGTTTTGCGTGCCGCGTTTCAGGTGATTGGGACTGCCGCAGGAATGAAGACTGTTTCTTCGGTGTTCCTAATGGTTACCAAAAATCCTGAGTTTGGTGAAAACGGTATTTTGCTGTTTGCTGATTGCGCCGTGAATCCAAATCCCAATGCTCAAGCTTTAGCTGAAATTGCTGTTTCAACAGCTCAAAGCTGCAAGAGCTTTTTAGGGGTTGATGCTCGTGTCGGCATGCTTTCATTTTCCACCAAGGGAAGCGCACAGCATGAGGACGCAGATAAAGTTTTAGAAGCGCTAGCGATTGCAAAGGAGCTTGAGCCATCATTGTTGATTGATGGTGAATTACAGCTTGATGCGGCGCTTCTTGCCAAGGTTGGCGAAAAGAAAGCGCCTGGTTCCCCTGTTGCGGGTAAAGCGAACACTCTGATCTTTCCGACCCTTGATGCTGGTAATATTGGTTATAAGTTGGTTGAGCGTGTTGCTGGAGCGGAAGCCGTCGGGCCAATCATTCAAGGCTTGGCTAAGCCCGTGAATGACCTCTCGCGTGGTTGCTCTATAGATGACATTGTCAATGTTTCAGCGATAACAGCGGTTCAAGCTCAAGGTTGATACGGGTAGGAATGGTTGGTTGCTAACCAACCGTTTATCTTGCTCGTTGTTTTCACTTTTGAGCTTATCGATAGTAAAATGGCCATCTCCCTGTTGGAAGATGGCCATTTTTTTGTTTATGACTATGTTGCCCTAAGCAACATAGTCAGAGTTGGTAAAGGTGTAGGGGAACTTTGTGTGTTCTGTGTAGGTGTCGTTGAGGATTCCGACGACATCCTCAACAAAGACAAGCTCTTCGTTTGTTGGGATAACAAAAACTTTCACTGGTGAATCAGGCTTGGTAATTTCTGTTTCGCCGCTCTTGCTAAAGGTTTTTGCATTCTTCTCTCGATCAAGGTGGATTCCCATAAATTCAAGACCTTCAACTGCCTTTTCACGAATAACCGCAGCATTTTCGCCAACGCCCGCAGTAAAGACAATCGCATCAACTCCACCAAGTGCCGCAGCATAAGAGCCAATGTATTTTTTTAACCGATATGCTTCAACATCAAGGGCTAACTGGCAACGTTCATTGCCCTCTTGAGCTTTAGTGATGACATCACGACGATCCGTATAGCGACCAGTAATACCTAGCAGCCCTGACTTTTTGTTGAGAATTGAATCAATTTCACGAGGGGTGCAGCCCTCTTGATCCATAATAAATGGCGGAATTGCTGGGTCAATATCACCACAGCGAGTGCCCATCATAGCCCCTTCGAGAGGGGTTAGTCCCATACTGGTGTCGATAGATTTTCCAGCTTTGATTGCGCTGTGAGATACGCCGTTACCGATGTGCAAAGTGATGATGTTGCACTGGTCTAATGGCTTGCCTAGGTTTATCGCTGCACGTTTAGAAACATACAGATGGCTGGTGCCATGGAAACCGTAGCGGCGCACACTGTACTCTTCATACCACTCATAGGGAAGCGGGTAGATGTACGCGTGAGCTGGCATTGATTGGTGGAATGCGGTATCAAAAATAGCAATATGCGGTACATTAGGTAGTACAGCTTGAGCCGCTTCTATGCCTGAGATATTAGGCGGATTATGTAGCGGTGCAAGATGTTGAACCTCGCGAATAGCATCAAGTACTTCTTTATTAATTGGAACGGAACAGGTGAATTTCTCACCACCGTGAACCACCCTGTGGCCAACGGCAGAGATCTCTTTCATCTCTTTAACAACCCCGTGAGTGGGGTGAGTTAATGTTTTGATGATAAGATCAATCGCCACGCGATGATCTGGGCATTCAGATTCTTCTTTGTATGTTTCTTTGCCTGGGACCTCATGGGCAATAAATGAGTCACCAATGGTTACGCGCTCAACAACACCCTTGGCAATTACCTCTTTTTTGTCCCAGTTGAATAGCTGGTATTTTACTGACGAGCTTCCACAGTTCAAAGCGAGTATATCCATTCTTTGTTCTCCTCCAATTGAGATCTATATTTTATTAAAATCTATATAATGCTGTTTTAATTGGCGTGTACGCCGTTGTCGTGCTGAATGGTAACTACGTGTTTTTAAGGCAGAAAAGTAATCGTAAGCCGTTATGAAGCATAGCTAAATATTATTTCTATTGCAAGGAGTTTTGTCCTTTTTTAGTTCTGCTAAACAGTTTTGTTTTGTTTTGCACTAAAGGAAAAGGCAGAGAACTTGGGCGTTTGTGGTGTTAGTTCGTGATAAGACGAGTGAAATTGTGATGTTGTGTGTTGTGTTAAGAAATCTAGTTAATGTTAATTGTAGGCAAGTGAATATCGGGTTTTTAATATTAATAAAAAACAAAAAAGCCGTGATGAAAGGTATTCACCACGGCTTGGTATTATTTGTCAAAATTAGCTTGTTTAATTAGAGGCTGCCTTGGAGGATGCCGGTTCAACGCTGAACTCATTAAGCTCCTCAGGTAGGTCAGAGAAAACAATCATAAACGGTATGGATTGTCCTGAGCCGATATTGACATTTGATAATGCAGCACCAAAGGGATTTGTCATTTGATCGGTTAAGTCTTTCACCGACGCAGACATTAGTACTTCTTTCGCGATGATATTGCCACAATAGGCGTTCTGGTGAATTAACGGAGCGCCTTTTTTCTGGTAGAGTGTTGCCTTAACGCACAGTTCAGATTGAGCCGTGGCGAAATCGTTTGTTGCAACGCCTTGGATAACGAAGAGTTGGCCCGCAATATCATTATCAATATAGTAGCTTTGTGTGGTGTTAATACGTATCTCCCCTTGCTGGCTTGTTGTTGGGGGAGTTAGCTGCTGTTGGATGTTCTCGATCATTTTCATCACATCTGTTGTGCCTAATGTGACGAAGAAGTAACCGTAAGCGCCAGCAATCATGAGGATGATGAGTAGAAGTAATATCATCAACTTTGAGGTTTTGCGTTTTTTAGTTTTTGGTGTGTGTTGAACTTCTTCTTCTGGTTCTGTCGCTTCCGCAGCGGGTTCCTCAGCTTCTGGGGCTGCTACTGTTGCGGGTGTTTCAATCACTTCAGGTTCTGGCTCAAGGCTCTCGAAGGTGAAGTCTGGTGATTCTGGTTCTTCATCAGTCGCCAACGTTTCGTCAACGGCCGGTGGGGCTGCTGGGTCATCGGTAAAACTAAACTCATTGGAAGGGGTGAAGCTAAAGGCATCACTGTCCGTGTCCCACTCTGGTAGTGGTTCTGGTTCTGTTTCTGCTTTTGGCTGTAATTCTGCTTCGGGCATTAGTGGAGCCGTGGCAGGGGTAGTCGTTGCGTCAGGGAGAGGCTGGGCCGCTGGTGCGGTGACCGTAGCGGTTGAGTCAATCGTGAAAACGTTTTTACAGCGTACGCAGCGCACCTCAACTTGCCCGGATTGTAGTGCAGATTCATCAAAGTTGTATGTTGTTTCACACTGCTTGCATTGGATAACCATCAAGCGTCTCCTTGGGCTAGCTGTTGAGAGGGGTCAAAGGTGTAAATTGCATCAAGGTTGCGATACAGTTCATTGTAGTCAAGACCATAACCAATGATAAAACCATCATCCATTGTTATGCCACAATAGTCGACTTTAGTAGAGGTTTTGCGATGTTTCTGCTTGCTAATTAGGGAGCATATTTTCAATGACGCGGGCTTGCGTAGCTGTAAGTGCTGCGTCAGTACCTGAAGAGTCAAACCTGTATCAATGATATCTTCGACTACAATAACATGCTTACCTTGAATATCAGTATCTAGATCTTTTTTAAAGGTGATTTTGCCTGTTGAAGTGGTTTGTCCCCCATAGCTTGAAACGCAAATAAAATCCATTGCGAGAGGGCAGGTGATTTGGCGTGCGAGATCCGTAGCAAAAACCATCGCTCCCTTGAGGACAATAACCAATAAAATTTCTTCATTCTGGTAATCTTGGCTGATTTCGCTTCCAAGACGTGAGACTTGTCGAGCGATATAGTCTTTGGAGTAAAGTTGTTTCATGGTAATAAATATAACTCATTGCTGTTGAAGTTTATGAACCGTTTATTTCTATATCAAGTTCAGCTGTTGATGTCAATTTACACCGTAACTATTGGAGAAATTATGCGTTTTATCTTTGTTGTCGTTATTCTGTTGTGGTGTTGTGTTGCAACCAGTTTTGCTGCGCCCGAATTGGCGGTTGATTCTTCGCTCATCGATTGGGGGAGTGTTTACTCTGGTGAAAAAAGAGAGCATCTCTTCATTTTAAAAAATGTTGGTGATGGCCCCCTAGAAATTAAGCAGGTGAAGAGTTCATGTGGGTGTACTGCGGCAGTACTGAGCAGTAAAATTATCCCTTCTGGTGGCCGATCTGAGTTGCGCGTGCGTTTTAATTCTAAGAACTTTCGTGGGCACGTAAGTAAGAAGGTCTACGTTGTTAGTGATGACCCGCAGCAGCCTAAAAAGGTATTTACCTTACGCGCTAGCGTGATCTCCGAATTAGAGGTGCGGCCATCACGTTTATCGCTTGGAGCGATTGGGGCTGGCAAGGCTGTTGAGCGCACTGTTACCTTTGTTAATCGTTCCGATATTGCTATTAATCTCAAAGCTGTTCGTTCCACTTCGCGCTCTGTCAGTCTATCCAATTATCCTGAATCCCTTTTGCCTGGTCAGGAGGTTCTTGTTACTGTCACTGTTCATCCGACGTCGACGGGGAAGAGTGTTCTGAATGGCTATCTATTAATCGATGCTCAAGGGCATACCCGGAATCAACTGAGAATTCCTGTTATGGCGAAAGTAGTGCGTTGATTCTGGTGTAACATGCCAGCTTCATGTATTTTCAGTTGCGTTTTCTATCTAGCAACATAATGGTACTGCTCGGAGTTGCCTTGACCAGTGACACCTGTCACTTGATATCCTTTACATTATATGTCAAATGACGATTGACAATGGAACGATCCGATTCGCTTTAGCAGCGTTGGTCAATGGTCTGTCAAGGTGTTTAACTTTACGCTAGTAGCGGCTCTCATCTCTCGTTTTCATTGTTTTCCCAATAATAACAGTAGATTATCGTTAAATGAAGAATACTTAACTGCGTATATCCCGAAGGATAAACGAGGTTGGTGTATATCTTGCTCATTACCATGTGAGTAATTGCTTTAGTTGGAAGAGGAGAATTAACTCAGTTAAACAGGTGAGGGTAAAGTATGGGAAGCAAGGGAACTGACACGTTAATTAGTGAACCTAAAGTCGATGCTGAACATGAACATATTAATTATGTTTTGGCATTAACAAGTTTGATTGTTTTGTTGCTTATCGTTACTTATGCCGCAATAAATCCTGAGCTGATGAATGCCCAAATGTGTTCTGTTAAAGGATTCATTAGTCGGTATTTTGGTTGGTGGTACGTAGGATTAGACGCTGTTTTTTGCTTACCCGTTTTTATTATTCCCTTTACTAAATATGGCGCATTGAAACTTGGCAAGCCGGATGATAAACCGGAGTATTCAACGTTCTCATGGATGGCAATGTTGATTTGTTGTTCTTTTGCGGTTTCGATCATTGTTTGGGCGGTTGCAGAACCCCTGTTTCACTGGATGCAGCCACCATTGGGTGCCGAATCAGGTTCTATGGAGGCATTAAAGCAATCGTTTCAAGTTACAATTATGCATACAGGATTAGGTGGCTTCGGTGTTTTTGCTGTCGCTGGTGCCTGCATTGCCCTTCCTGCTTTTAGGTACGATCTCCCGCTTAATTATTCCACCGCATTTTATGGTTTGTTAGGAAAAAAAGCCTATTCGAAAGTGCCATCAACTATATTTGAATTGATTGGTATGGTCGTTAACTTCTTGGGTATTTCTACCTCCATAGGTTTAGGGCTTATCTCTTTAAGGTATGGGATAAATTATCTATTTGGCATCCAATTAGGCACCGCCGGAATGATATTTGTGACATGCGTTGTCGGAGCAGGATTCTGTTGGTCTGTTTGGAGAGGCCTTGACTCGGGCATTAAAAAATTAAGCAATATAAACGCCTATGTCGCTATGATTGTTTTTTTGTATGTGCTCTCGGCAGGGCCAACCAGAAACATCCTAAATTGGTTGATTCAGGTTCCCGGTGAATATTTTAGTAACTTGATCTATTTAAGTTTTCATACCGATGCCACAGAACAAGCCTTTTCAGGCCGTTGGATGGGGTGCTGGAAAGTTTTTTACTGGGGATGGTGGTTCTCTTTTGTGCCATTCGTGGGCGGTTTTTTAGCGAGGATCTCTAAAGGCCGATCATTACGGGAAATGTTGTTGTGTTGTACTTTTATTCCAATTTTTACCTGTATTGTTTGGTATACAACCTTTGGAATTTCTGCAGTTTACACCGAAATGGCTGGCAATGTCCCTCTTTGGGCTGAAATTCAACAAGATGTAGGGGCTGGTTTTTACGTGATGGTTAGCCAGTGGCCACTCGGCTATCTGTTTTCAGTGGTTACGATGTTAATGCTTCTTGTTTTTATGGTCACCTCTGCTGATTCAGCTGCATTCTTTTGCGCCATGCAGTTGACGAATGGTTCCGCAGAACCAGGTCGCCCTGTACGAATTATTTCAGGACTTTCTATTGCCACCCTTGCTGTCACACTTATATTGGTTGGTGGTTTGGAAGCCTGTCAAACTGCCGCAGTCGTTGGTGGTTTCCCCATCTCATTCCTGATGGTTCTTATGCTTTTTTCTCTTTTAAAGTTTTTGAAGAGAGAAGGGGAAAAACTTGGGTTTGAAAAATATTATTAGTGCAAAAGGGTTTCTTTTTGTGGTTTCAGCTCTGTAGTATTTGCAGAATTGCTGAAAGCCCCAGCGCTGTTGTTTCAACCCTCCCCAGTAACTTTGCTGCGAAAGTTGTGTGTGATTGCAACGTGATTTCGTATGGCTGCATGTTTTAACCCCACGTGATATTCTCGATGATCGCGAATTTAGCGAGTTCCCCTAGAGACAAGGCCGTTCCGGACGATGATTATTTGGGAGCGGCCAATCCCTTTCCACTACACCCATTGAGTTCAGAATCTAACAATCAGTTTCCTGCGCTGAAATGGGCATTTTGCTTGTCCTTTTCGCTACACCTTAATTCGTTATTTTTGAATTCTTCATCCTTTGTTTGCCACATCCCGCGAACTTAAATTTCCAATTATTTCCCTGTTTCGCAATTGTTCATAGAGGTGTGAACCTTTCGGTGAATTTACTCGTCTAAGGGGTAAACAGGTGCCAGTTTAATATTGTCTTCTGTCGTGTGTCAGTTTACATGTTTCCGGTCGATGAACAGTAAAACCTTTTAAAATCATGGTCTTATGTTGTCTTTAAACTTATGGCATGCCGGTTGCAATAATAGAAGATCAACTACAAACGGTTTGCTTTGGGGTAATAAAAACAAATCTAAAACAAAGGATGAAAAAATGAACATCATTGCGTGCATTAAAGTTGTACCAGAGGAGCAGGACATTGTTGTCTTGCCTAGTCAAGAATTATCGTTTGATAAAGCTCAATGGAAAATCGGTCAATATGATTTGAATGCTCTCGAAGCAGGAAAGCAATTGGCTAAGGAAACTGGCGGAACCATGAAGGTGCTGACTCTTGGTGGTGATGCCTTAAGTAAGACAAAGATTAGAAAGGATATCTTGTCTCGCGGTGCTGACGATCTGAATGTTGTCATAACAGATAAAGACCTCAGTGATTCCCTTATCACAGCAAAAGCAATTTCCGCGGCTTTAAAAGAGATGGGTGAGTGCGACTTGATGATCTTTGGAACAGGTTCTTCTGATCTGTACGCTCAGCAGGTGGGTAATCAGGTTGGTACGCTATTGGATGTGCCTGTTGTTAACGAGGTGAACGTCATTAGTGCTCAAGATGGCAGCATTAAGGTTGAGCGTGTACTGGAGAGTGATGTTGAAGTTTTAGAGCTACCTTTGCCAGCAGTTGTTTCCGTAACGGCTGAAATTAACATGCCAGCTATCCCTGGTATGCGCGACATCATGTCGGCAGGTAAAAAACCTGTTAATGAATTAACGGTTGATCTGTCTAGTTTAGCGCAAACGACTGAAGTCGTTAGTGATCTAGCTCCAGTACAAAAAAACAGAAAATTGCAAATTGTTAAAGGTGATACTGAAGAAATGGTTGATGCCTTGCTACAGTTCTTGAACAACTAGGAGGAGAATATCATGTCCTATAATAATATTTTTGTAATTGCTGATACTGAAATGAGTTTGAAAGAACTTGCCAGTGGCGCAGCTAAATTAAGTTCAAAGTCATCAACCATTATTTTTGACAGCAGTTTAAAATCTCTGGCGAGCTCTTTTGCTGTTGAAAACGTCTATCTTTATGAGTCTGACGACTCAGTAATGATTGAAGACTACGCCAAGATGATTGCTGAAGTGGTCCAAGTGCAAAATGCAGACTTGGTACTGGTAAGCAATTCTGTGCGCGGTAAATTGTTGGCAGGTAAATTAGGCGTTTATTTAGACACTTGTGTCGTCTCTGGTATCTCATCGTTAGAAGAAAAAACAAGCCAAAGAATGGTTTACGGTGGAGCGGCGTTTAGAAGTGAAAACCTTACTGGTGGCGTTACTGTTGTGACAAGCGGTGCTGGTGTTTTTGAATTGATTGAGCCGAACGCTTCTGAGGCAGCCAGCGTAAAAGTCATTTCTGAAAAGCCTGAAAGTAAAATCAAGAAAATCCAAAATCAGCCAAAACAAGAAGTTGTTTCAAATATCGCAATAGCAAAAAAAGTTGTTGATATGGGCCGTGGCTTTAAAGAAGAAAAAGATGTCGAAATGTGTCGCGAGCTTGCAACGCTATTGGGTGCTGATCTGGGCTGCTCACGACCTGTTGCTGAAAATAATGGTTGGTTGCCTAAAGCCGTCTATATCGGTGTTACTGGAATTATCCTCAAGCCTGAACTTGTTGTTGCCATCTGTACCTCTGGTCAAGTTCAACACATGGTCGGAATCAATCAAGCTAAAACAATTGTTGCCATCAATAAGGACGAAAATGCACCAATCTTCAGTTCTTGTGATTTCGGTATGGTTGGTGATGTCTATGAAATCCTGCCGATGCTGATTGAAAAACTGAAGTAGCATTTGAACGATGAATGGTTCAACAGCCGGTATTTAAGCGTGCAAACAACAGCAGGTTTTCACGGCTAATATCGGTATTTACATCCTTCAGTGGAAAATATCAATGAAGGTAAGGTCCCGTTGGATGTTGAATTGGAGATTCAGTAATTTAGTTTCTCTAATGACTTCAGCCCCAATCGTTTTATTCAAAACAGGGGCGGTCTATAAATAACCAAGGCCGCCCCTTTGAAGGGCTGAGGTGAACATGATTTTCATATTTAAAATCAGGTGGTGATGTGGCTGTTACGGTGGATACGACAATAAATAAGAAAAATATTGGCGAATTATGGCGTGATCGTTTAAGGCTTGATAACGATAAGCTTTTTATGATTTACGAATCCAAAAATGGTGATGTTACACAAGCTACGTATGGTGAAGCGTATAGAGACATAATTAAAGCGGCAAATCTGTTTCTCGATCTAGAGATCAAAAAAGGCGATTTTGTCGCAGTGCAACTTTTTAATAGTCCTGATTTTCTGTATGCATGGTTTGGGCTGAATATGATTGGGGCTATTCTTGTCCCAATTAATGTTCACAACACAAGTGCAGAATGCGCTTACATAATGAATAAGTGTAAGGTTAGCTGCGTAATCATTGAAGAAAGTTTCTTGCCAATTCACCAAGCGCTAACAAGCTCACATATAAAGCATAAAATCATCGCGAGGACAGATAAAAAGATTGATGGATATATCAATTTTGCTGCGGGGATGCGTGCACAGCCCATCGAGCTGAAAGAACAGCGCGAAGTGGGTTCTGATGATATTGCCGAAATTCTATTCACCTCAGGCACAACTTCCCTGCCTAAGGGAGCCATATTCAGCCATTACAATCTACTTTATGCTGGGCAGTTTCATTCAAGGCAGATGGGTCTGACACCGGAAGATAGGTTCTTTACTGTGTTCCCCTGTTTTCATGTTGATTGGCAAGCGATGGCTGTCTTACCAACAATAAGTATGGGTTCAACTGTCGTGATACAAGAAAAATATCATGCGACAAAGTTCTGGAAGCAGATTCGCGATTACAACATTACCATTGCTGAGTCCATTCCAATGATTGTGCGAACTTTGATGCTGCAACCAAAAGATCCAGATGAACAAAAACATACTGTTCGTCTTATGTATTTCTCTTTGTGTCTGTCAACAGATGAAAAAGATGAATTTGAAGAACGCTACAACGTGAAGCTCTTTAATTGTTATGGGATGACTGAAACCGTTGTGTGTAATACCGCTGATATCTGCACTGGTGAAGCTAAGTGGCCTTCTGTCGGTAAAATATACGAGCCCTATGAAGTTAAAATTGTTGATGATAACAACAACACTCTCGCAGCTAAGCAAAAAGGCGAAATTTGCATAAAGGGTATCAGAGGCAAAACCTTGATCCGTGGCTATTATGATGATGTTGAAGCAACTGATCGCTTATTTGATGAGAACGATTGGTTGCATACTGGCGACAGAGGTTATCTTGATCCGCAAGGGTGGCTTTATTTTGTTGATCGCCGAAATAATTTAATCAAACGCTCCGGTGAAAACATATCGGCTGTTGAAGTCGAGAATGTCCTAACCTCTCATCCAATTATTGAAGAAGCTGCTGTTGTCGGTGTCCCTGATCCAATTAGAGAGCAAGTCGTCAAGGCGTATGTAAAGTTTTATCAGGGAAAAATGATTGATATTGATGAAATTAGCCACTATTGCATTGAAAGATTAGCCCATTTCAAAGTGCCAACAATATTCGAAATTGTAGAAGAATTTCCCCACACGTGCACTGGTAAGGTTCAAAAAAAATACCTTAAAAATGAGGCTTGATTTTACAATTTAAGGCGCGTTGATGGTTGTTAATTTATGACCATTTATGGTTAACGGGTATGACGTTTCGAGGGTAAATATATGTTTAGGGCACTCATGTCTTTCTGGCCGCTTTTTTTCGGATTGGGAATGATCGGGTTTAATATTGGCATGCAAAATTCACTGTTGGGCATTCGCGCCTCTATGGAGAATTTTAGCATTATGAGTACCGGACTGATGATGTCGGGCTACTTTGCTGGCTATTTTGCTGGCGCCATCTATATTCCTAACATTATTGCTAAGGTCGGTCATATCCGGACATTTGGAGCTTTTGGTTCTGTGACATCTATGGTTATCCTGATTCATGCCTACTTCGTCGATCCGTTTGTCTGGACGTTGATGAGGTTTATCTCTGGGGTTTCCATGATGGCGATTTTTCTTGTTGCTGAGAGTTGGTTGAATGCGGACTCTAGCAATAACATAAGAGGAACGGTTCTCTCGCTTTATGTCATGGTTCTTTACGCTGGATACGGTTCGGGCCAGTTTTGTCTTAATTTGGGTAACCCTGCCGAATCTGAGCTTTTTGTGATGATCTCCATCGTTGCAAGCCTCTCAATGATTCCGATGCTTTTAACGCAGACACATACACCATGCTTTTCGGTCGTGGATAAGATAAAAATTGTCGAATTATATAAAATTTCTCCCCTGGGAGTACTTGGCAACTTGTTTAATAATGTTATTAATTCCATGTTGCTAGCAATGGGGGCTGTTTTCGCCAGTCAAATCGGTCTTTCTCTCTCCGACATATCGCTATTTATGGCTGCGATGTTGTTTAGTGGTGTCCTGTTTTTGTGGCCTATTGGTAAACTATCTGACCTTGTGGATCGGCGAATTATTATCTTTGCATGCGCATTGCTCGGTGCCGTTTGTGCCGTAATTGGTGCATTATATTGTCACACCAATAGCGCTCTACTTTTTGTGATTATTGCTTTGCTTGGTGGTTTTTGTCTGCCAATTTACTCACTTTGTTTAGCTCATATGAATGATTCACTTTCTCCTGAACAGTTCGTCAGTGCAGGAGCAACCATGTCACTTGTTGCTGGAGTTGGCTTGGTTAGCGGCCCTTTTCTGACCGCTTTGTTTTTGCGGGTACTTGGATCACAGGGGTTTTTCTGGGGAATAACAGCTCCTTGTGGTGTATTAACACTGTTTACCGCATGGCGAATATGTAGATATCCCCCAGTTTCTATTGCCACAACGCTAGAATAGAGCACTGACAGTGAGCATCACTTGGTTCTCCACATCTAAACCCCCTTTCTTGCTTGCGTTTGTGCTGAAGATAGACGACTCAATCGCGGTCAGGAAAAACTTCAAGGTTAAGGAAGGTTTCTGTTTTGTTATACTTGAATATTGTATTTGGAAATCAAGCCGTGCAAATGTTGACGCGAAATATTAATTTCACGTGCTACCTTTGATATGTTGCCATTACATTTATTTAGAGCAAAGGTTAAATATTCTGTGTTGAATTTATCATTGAACTCATCCACTGCTTTTTGATGAATAGCTTTATAGTCTCCCAGTTTAAATTCATCGTCTCCTAATTCAGAATTTAGCGATGTGCGCTTTTGAGGATATGTTGCCGTCGAAAATTCATTGATGTAATAGGGTAGATGGTAAGGCTCAATAAAAAATTCATCTTCATCCATCATGTTTGCTGCATGTTCTATAATATGGCTCAATTCTCGACAATTTCCTGGGAAATTATAGTGTTGAAAAACATCAAAAGTGTCTTCAGAGCAGTGTTTTATTTTAGTGCTTAGTTTATCATTTATGTGTTTTATAAAATTACTCGTAAGCAGTTTAAGCGCGGGAAGCCCTCTTTCTCTAAGGGGGGTAATTTTAAGAGTAATCACTGCAATACGATAAAATAAGTCTGCCTTTAATTTCCCTTCATCTATGGCGGTTAGCGGGTCTGTATTCATAGCCGAAATAACTCTAATATTTACAGGGATGTCTTTGTTGCCGCCAACTCTGCGAACTGATTTTGTTTCCAATACGCGTAAGATTTTAGCTTGCATTTCAATGCTAAGAGCCTGCAATTCATCTAAGAAAATTGTTCCATTTTGTGCATCTTCAAACAGGCCCTGCTTATCTATTGCGTCAGTATAGGATCCTTTTGTTACACCAAATAAAATACTTTCAAGTAACGCTTCGGGAATTGCAGCGCAGTTTATCGCAACAAAAGGTTGCGATTTTTTCTTGTAAAATGAATGGATACTTTGTGCAAATAACTCTTTCCCTGTCCCAGTCTCCCCTACAATTAAGACAGAAGAATCCGATTTAGAAACTCTCTTGGCAAGTTTTACCGTTTTCATCATTGCATCACTGCTACAAATGATATCGTCAAAAGTAAATAGTTCGTTTTTCTTTTGGCTGATAATTGATTCGGTATTTATTAACTCTAACGTATTTGAAGTGTCGATATAGTTTATGGCTCTCTTTACTTCATCGATATGCTTATAAAGAGTAATCGCGCCAATAATTGTATTTTTGCTTATTATCGGAAATGAATGGTATAGAAAATGGTGCGTTTTGTTTGTTTTGTTCGATTTGTACTTTAGGTGAAGATTTCTGTAGGGTTTTCCAGAGTTTAAGGTATTTATTAATATACTGGAGTCGTGCGTTAAGTTAAATGCTTCCGTCGTGTGTTTACCCACGAGTTCTTCAGCAGTTGTCGAATCGTAGGTACAATTTGAGGAGACGTAAATGTAATATCCTTCTGCATCAATAACTTCAATAAAGTGGCCCAGTGCAGCGATACAGTCTAAAAAATTGATCGTTTGTTTTTCCAGTTTCAAGGGTTTGTCCGTTTCTTTCAATCTTTTCGAATGCATAGGCTTACCTCGTTTAGGTCTATTGTGTGCTTGAAGTTTTTCCTTAGGGATCCTGTCTTTTTAGTTCTTATTGATGGTGACAAGGTCAAATTAACGCATTAATGATATCATCCGCTTCAGCAGTTTACTGAATTTTTACCGTGGTGTATGTACCCTCTTCAGATATTTCATACTGCGCATGTTTCTCGTAAATACCATCAAATTCTCATCCCTTCACTCTCCAATTGTTCTTTGCTTATACTTAGTACTTCATGCAAGTAGTTGACCAGAAATGCAAACTATATCGTTAGCCCTTTGTTGATGGTTCCATATAGTCGCTTGAGGCGGGCTTGCCCCTATCTTTGAGCACTTAGATAGTTGTGGGTTTATTGATCTGCGGTGCGATAAGTGCCATCTCTTTTGAAAATTATTGCCAGCGAATTAAATCTGTAAACTCGGCGTGTCAACTGTAAATTGAAACGCGACACCTTCGACAGTCTCTTGCTCTACGAACGAACCTGAAACTTCTAACTTGTTAATTTCCCACACTTAATTCACGTAATATTTAATGGCACAGCCTTTGCTAAAGGTAAGACTAGGTTCGGAGTTTGATTGGTGGTTTTTTCTTTTTAGACTCATTCTAGTCGACGTTTCCGTTTGAGAGCAGATGTATCGTTCTTAAACAGTTTTTTGCCAATGGCAAACCTCAGCGGACTTGGGCGAGTTTTCAGTGCCCAGCTTTGCAATTGGTTTTAGATCAACAGGTGGTGCTTGAGAATGAAGAGCTTCTCTTCGCCGTATGAATTTTTTTGCTTTTTCACATGGTGAATATCTTTGGCTGTGTAGTCTGACACAGTTGGCGATATTGCCCAATTCACGCTGAACCGGGACAAAGGAGATGGCTATGCCAAACAAGACAGTGCCTAATGACCAGATCGATCGTAGTATCGACTATTGGGTAAGTATTCCAGCGATTATTGTAGTTTTAGGCTTTGCAGCGGCAATGTTTGCGAATCCTGAAGGTATGAATACCTTCATGACTTCAACGTTTCATTTTATGAATCAAAATTTTGGTTGGATGTTGCTCGTATTCGAATTTGCATGTGTGGGGTTGGTTCTATACTTTGCCTTTGGTAAATATGCAAATAAACGCTTTGGCGATGAAGAGCCTGAAGGTAGCTCATTTTCATTTTATGCAATGCTTTTTGCTTATAGTTCATCGGCAAGTATTGTTTACTGGGTGTTTATTGAGTTTTACTACTATATCTCAGGACCTCCCTTTGGAATCGAGGCGTTTTCTGAAGAGGCGATACAATGGTCTATGGCTTATCCAGTATTTCACTGGGGTATCCTTGGATTTTCATCGTATGCAATTATCGGTATTGCTATAGCCTTCTTACTTTTTGTTAAGAAACAAGGCACTTCACGTGTCAGTGCAGCGTGCGAAAGTTTGATTGGCGAAGAGCGAGCTAACGGACCACTTGGCAAGACTATCGACTGCGTATTTTTGATCGGCATTATTTTTTCTAATGCGGGTTATTCACTGGCTGTTAGTGTTCCTATCATAGGAACGTTTTTTAGTAAAGTGTTCGGCGTAGAGCATACTTTAGCACTTGATATTGTGATTTTGCTCGTGGTTGTTCTATGTATGGCTGTTGCCATGTGGACTGGTTTGAAGAAGGGGATGACCCTTATTAGCAATGTGCGACTGTTTATGTTTTTCGGTGTTGCTATATTTATCTTTTTTGTCGGCAATACAGGCCAGTACTGTAATAGTATCGTCGCATCAACGGCACTTTGGATTCAAAACTTTATCCCTATGAGTTTGAATACTAGCCAGTGGTCTCAATCTTGGACAATCTTTTATGCTCTGTTTTTCATCGCATCAGTTTTGGGTGGCGGACAATTTTACAGTAAGCTATGTAAGGGCCGCACCGTTCGCCAATGTGTCTTAGGTATTGTGCTCGCAAGTTCTGCAGGTTGTGCAATCTTCTTCTGGACAATGGGTAATTTTGCCCTTGATACCTACATCGCAGATCCTGCACAATATAAGGCATTGGTTGAACAAGATGCCTATTCTGCAATTACCTACGTCATTGATCAACTGCCATTTTCCAGTGTCATTATGGTTATGTTGCTTATTTACGCATTTCTTTCGGGTTGGACGTTTATTCAGAGTGCTGTTTATGGCAATGCTCTGGTCTCTCAACCAAACTTGCCTGCTAGTGAAGACCCATCAAAATTTACCCGTCTGTTCTGGTGTGTGGTTACTTGTGTCTTGTCAATCGGATTTATGTTCATTGGTGGCTTGCAAACAGTTAAGAATGCAATGGTGTTTGCTGGCTATCCCGCATTCATCATTTGTATTTTAATAATTGCTGCATTCTTTAAAGATATTAAGAAGTATTGGGGCGATGTGGCCGAATAAGAGCATAACTGTAACTGCGTGATTTAAAGTCCCTAAAGATGAAATGTCTTTAGGGACTTTTGTTATTACGCCTCTTTGTGATGGCTAAAATATTCTGCATCCATTTCTCTTAACCATAAACTTCAGCAGGGTTGAACAGGGCGTGTGCAAAGAGTTGTTTTGCTCTTGGTGCCTGTTAGAAAAAAATCGCAAATCTATTGTTTAAACGAAAGGAAATACCATGCAAATCCGTACCTTCCCACTTAGCGCATATCAGGCGAATTGTTATTTATTATCAAAAAACGATGAAGCGGTGATTATTGATCCGGGCGATTCATGTCAGGAAATCGTTAAGATACTAGAACGTGAGAAATTGAGCGTGACGCATATTCTTATTACCCATATCCATTTAGATCATTTTTATGCAGCGACGGAGTTTGCAAAGCTTACTGGCGCCAAAATTCACATCAGCCCTGAGGATGGTTATTTGATCAAAGAAGAGGTTGATTCATGGCAGGAGTGTATGTATCGCAGCACCTGTGGGATGGTTGATTACGAACCTTTTTTGCCCGGCTCATGTGAGTATTTAGGTGAAAAATGCGACGTTCTGTCGACACCCGGTCACACTCCAGGTAGCCTTACTTTGCACTTCCCCGAACTCGAACAGGCCTTTGTTGGTGATGTTGTTTTTGCCGGTTCCGTGGGCCGAACTGATTACAATGGTGGTGATCATGCAACCCTTATGGACACCATTAAAAGCATAATTTTTAAATTACCTGAACAAACAAAACTCTACACAGGCCATGGCCCTACAACAACTGTACTCAGAGAGCTAACGCATAATCCGTTCGTCAAATAACCTGTCAATAGTCACTTTATGAAGTGTAAA
>Ga0193964_1000365_pt1 | contig 22342 bp, 18 predicted proteins | sample FB_7_MG_FD_140323 | JGI IMG/M metagenome (GOLD analysis project Ga0193964, IMG submission 140323) | Microbial mat bacterial communities from the Broadkill River, Lewes, Delaware, United States - FB_7_MG | ecosystem: Environmental > Aquatic > Freshwater > River > Microbial mats | place: USA... | reverse complement strand
TGCTTGATTCAAGCGTAGAAATGAGCGGTGGAACAGTCCATAAAGCAATATCATTAACAGTGCCATACCGGCAGCATTTATCGCCAGCATGGCACCGTATGATGCCAGTATGATTAACGAGATAGTAATTTGTGTGAGCCCAGTGATTAGCTCGGGCACATCTTCCTCTAGGAAGCTGACTAGCTCCCTAGACATATCTAGTCTAGCGCTACGCACCGAGATATTGAGTGGGGAATTACCTTTTATCGGTGGCTTTATCCGCGTTTATTTTTATCATGCGTCACTCGCACTTTAGTACCGTTTTCTTTTTGACGGCTCTCTAAGCACGATATTCAGTCTATGCTGATCTAAAGAGTTTGATGGAGGGTAAGGGTATGGTCAGTTATAAGGGTGTTGTTTCAGGTTTGTATATAGGGCAACCCCAAGGAATAGGACCTAATAACACCGCCAGTGGTATTTATAAGGGGGCTGTAGCGGATAACTTTTTAACAAAAACAGGGCTCGAAGGTGACGTTCAGGTCGACACGCGGGTACATGGTGGGCCGGAAAAAGCGCTGTATCATTTTCCCGCAGACAATTACAAAGTGTTACGACAAGCGCTTAGTCATTTGGAAGAGGTTTTTGTACCAGGCTCAATCGGTGAAAATATATCGGCTGAAGGTGTCATCGATAGCCAAGCACATATCGGGGATATCATTAGGATAGGTGAAGCACTGGTGCAGATATCTCAGCCACGCCGTCCTTGTTGGAAGGTGAATCATAAGTACGGGAACGGTCACATTGCACCGCTATTGATGTCTCAAGCTATCAGCGGTTGGTACTATCGTGTGCTTGAGGAGGGAAGTATTGCCACTGGCGATGTTTTCCAGTTGCAAGAGCGGCTTGATAATAGTGTTCCTGTCGCAAAAGTGTGGTCAATTTTTCTAGAAAAATTAAAGTCGAGAATGCCTCCTGAAGCATTTAACACGGATATTCCAGGTTTGTCTTCTGAGTGGCAGTTTGATTGACTTGATATACCAAGATTGCTTTTTAGCAGCAGAGTTTCTTTGACCTTTATTGTTTGCTTTTAGCGTCGCTTTGGCCTGAGTCACTGGCAAACTGCATCTGATGAGACTTGCGCCTCCTCTTTGTGGGAGGCGCGACTCGCGGCGATGGGCCTGTATTACTTATAGAACTGCATACTTTATTTAAGCCCGAACAGTTTCATCGGTTTAAGGCTTTCAGGCAATATACTTTCTACTCCTTGTTTCTTCTCGTCAAATGAACCCCATAGCTGTTTCAAACACATAGTCGTTGACGATGCTACCTTCAAACCCGGATGTGTAAATACTGCGATGTGTTATGCCGGCAGTTTTTAGAGGAATAGTCGAATGTTTGAAGGAGGTGCACTCTAGCTCGGCTAAATACAGAAAGCTCTTCCCTTAGATAATCTGGATGAAGGTGTAACGGAACCTCATTTAGACAGATGCTGGGCTATTTTTCGTTAGGTAGCGCTGCATATAAAGCGATTATATAAAAGTCTAGCAGATGACTGCTACTAGGTAATGTTTGTCAATTTTCAAGATGCTCAATCTAAGTATTTATTGTCATTTCTTATATATGGAATCTTTAGGGTTCAAGTGCCGAGATCTGTTATTTAGTACTGCTTTACATGTTTGGCTAATTGAGTTTTTTGCCGTGCGAGTTAATCCAGATTAGAGGTGGATGCTTTCTATGCACTCTAATCTAGTTTGGCGTTTGATGTCTGATTCATGGCGTTTGATGCCGAGAAGCTTTGTTTTATGGGTGCTAATTTTATGAGCATGGCTTTCGATGAACCATGTTGCCGAATAGATTGCATTAAAATAGGTTAAAGGATACATCTAAATTAGATGGTATTTATTGTTAGTTTTATTTAGCGATTTGTTTTTATGCGGTTGGAAGTGAAAGGCATCGAAAGCGATTGAACTCAAATAAATATAACAATGAGGTCTCAGTATGCGAAATTCCGCCATCACACGGCGTAAAGCGTTATGGTTTTCGGTTGTAAGTACAAGCGCTTTGCTGATGTCTAACCCTACTCAAGCCTTGCAAATACCATTTAACGAGAATAGCGAATTCTCAGGGAAATTAGATATTACTGTAGGCTATGCGACGGCAATCCGAGCTGAAGATAGACAGCCGGATCCAAACGCACTTGGTAAGAATGAGTTAGTTGAGTTTCGAGTTCCTGACAAAGGAGACCAATTTAGTAATGTTTATAGCGCGGCTATAGATTTTAATCTTGATTGGCGAAATTACGGCTTTGTATCTTCAGCGGCATATCAATATGACACTGAGATTATGGATGGAGATGCTATTAACCCACTTTCTACTTCTCTAATTGGAGGCAGTGGTGTTGGTAGTGTCGGTGAATGGTCAGATACAGCAAAAGATTACGCTGGAAATACCTTTGATCTTTTAAATGCCTATTTTTATGGTTCATTTGATGTTGGAGAAAATCCGTTAGAGGTTCGTGTTGGTAAACAAGTAATCAACTGGGGAGAAGGACTGTTCTTCGTTGATGGAGTATCTGCACAAACCCCTTTGAATATAAATAAGCTGACTACCCCCGGCACTGAACTTAAGCAGGCTTTTGTAGGCACAAATGCAATCTATGGCCAGTTAGGTGTTGGTGAAGCAGGTTCTATATCTGCTTACTATCAAGCAGAGTGGAAACGTTCTGAAATGCCAATTGCGGGTACTCAATATGGTGTGGACCCTCTTTATCGTGGTAACTCTGAATTAATAGCAGGTTCGGCTGCCGCTCTAGGCTTTCCCGCCGATGTTTCATATGCAGATAATGAGTTAAAACCGGATGACTCCGGGCAATGGGGTATCTCTTATAGGGATGTCTTTGCTGATGATTATGAGATAGGCCTCTATTACAGCCGTTACCATGAAAAGCTGGCTTTTTTTCAATCCACAGTTGATACCGCAGCAGTAATAGCCACAGGTGGAGCTGCTTGTTCGTTTACATCATTGTTCTGTGCGAAGCACTACTGGCCTGAAGATATAGATATGTTCGGTGTTAGTTTGGCAACAACCATAGGCGATTTTGCAGTTGCAGGTGAGATCGCTTACAGGCCGGATCGCCCATTGGTTAACCTAAATGATGGAATTGGTGCTTTCGGTGCAGCTCCAGGTGCGTTAGGTAAAAGTGAGCACGATACGATCAATCTAACTGTAAATGCTCTGTGGATTGGGGGAGCAGGTTGGTTTGGTATCGACAATCAACAAGTGCTTACACAGTTCGGTGTCGATCATATTAGCGGCGACACAAGTAATGTCACAGTGCATCAAACAGTTTCTAGAAATGGGGACAGCCACGCATTGGCCTCTACTCAAACGGCAGACAGTACCGCATATGGAGTTGCCGCTGAATGGACCGGAACCTGGACTAATGTAATGCCGGCGACCGACCTCTCTCTAGCAATTTTCTTGCAACATGATATTGAGGGTTATTCCCATTTCTACGGTAACTTTGCTGAAGGTCGTACCCAATTGTCTACCACGCTTACAGCCAATCTAGGAAATGAATGGGAAGCTTCTGTGGGCTATACCCGTTTCGATCAGGATGAATCCGATTATGAGGATTTAGATAGCTATCAACTTTCCGTGAATTATAAGTTTTAGAACACATGCTACTAGAGGTCCTAGTTATGACAAATAAAAAAACAATAGCTGCTTGGGTAGCGATGGCTGTATTGAGTAGCACAAATACTAATGCTGCAGTAACGCCAGAAGAAGCTGCCAAACTCACCGGTGAATTGACTCCAATAGGAGCTGAAAGGCAAGGTAATACCGAGGGAACTATCCCTGAATGGAAGGGAGGGCTAACGAAAGTGCTACCTGGTTGGCCGAACAAGAATAATGATCGACCAAATCCTTATGCTGATGATACTGTAAAATTTGTTATCACTGCTGATAACTACAAAGAACATGCGGATAAATTGACTCCGGGGACGGTGGCATTATTTGAAAGTTATCCTGAATCATTCAGTATAAATGTTTACCCAACACGACGTACCGCTGCTTTTCCAGAATCGTTCTATGACGCGACAACAGCTAATGCAACTTCTGCTTCACTGACCGAGGGTGGTATTGGGGTGCAAGGGGCGAAAGGTGGAGTGCCTTTCCCGATCCCTAAAAATGGCCAAGAAGTAATCTGGAATTATCTGTTAGGAAATCCGAATTCTGTTATCAGAACAGTTACGGCACAAGAAGGTGTAATTTATAACAACGGCCAGCGTCAGGACTGGACGTTCGACATGACGGTGTATACTCCATATCAGGATATGGCTAGCAAAGCCGGTGATAAAGATGTGCTGCTTAAAATGGCTTTAATGTACACGCAACCGGCTCGAGATGCGGGGGAGGGGGTCGTAGTAATCGATTATGCTAATCCGTCTGCCAACCCTCGTAAAGCGTGGAGTTATGACCCTGGTGAACGACGGGTTCGGCGTGCGCCAAGCTTGAAGTTCGATACTCCTGATCGCCCATTAAACGTGATTGATGATGTCGAAGTTTATAGCGGCTCACCTGAGCGCTACGATTGGAAATTAATCGGCAAGAAAGAGATGTATGTTCCATACAACAATAATCTCCTGAACTCACCAAACAACAAAGTTTCAGAGGTAACTACGGCACCTTATATCAAGTCTGATTTGATTCGATACGAGCTGCACCGTGTTTGGGTAGTTGAAGGTACGCTTAAAGATGGCCAACGTCACCTGTACAAAAAGCGTGTGAAGTATATTGATGAGGATAGCTGGAGAATTCTGGCTAATGAGCGATATGACGGTGCAGGAGAGCTCTGGCGAATTGGTTATGGTTACCCTGTGGTAGCGACAGAAATACCTCTTACTTCGGCTGGTGTATATACCAATATAGACCTTAAGAAAGGTGGTTATCACGTATTCGGATTACCTGCGGAAGGTGTTGGTTACAATTTCAGCGCTGAAATTCCAAAAGATTCTTACTTCACTGCAGCAGCTCTACGTCGTAGAGGGCGTTGATTGAGTATGGGGGCCATCGGCCCCCATTATCATGATCTTTCAAATAATAAGAAATAAAACAATATGCTTAACTTCATTAACGCTAGCCTCACTGCTGTAACTGGGTTTGTGGTACTAGTTTTATCTCCGTTTACTTATGCTGAGTATATCGATCCTATAGATGCTACGGCCCATAAGTCTCATATCGCAACGCATACGCTTCAGTTGGATATCACCACCATAAGCTCACGAGCGCTAACTGTAGGGGAGCGAGGCATCGTTCTCTATTCTGATGATCAAGGGAAAAATTGGCATCAGGCTGAGGTTTCGACTAGTTCGCACCTTAATGCTCTGTACTTCGCTAATGACCAGTTTGGTTGGGCTGTGGGTGAAGATAAGGTCATCATCAAAACATCCGACAGTGGTAATAACTGGGTACGACAATACGATGATCGGAACTCTGATCTCAAAGGGCCTTTGCTCGATATTTGGTTTGAAGATGAGCATACGGGATATGCCGTTGGCGTTTATAACTCATTACTAAAGACCGTAGATGGGGGAAAAACCTGGGTCTCGTGGCAAGAGCATATTGAAAACCTTGATGAATGGCATCTATTTGCAATAGCTGCTTCTGAAAACAATATCTACATAGCCTCAGAATCAGGGCTTATTTTCAGATCTATTAATGGTGGTCAGTCTTTTAGTGCTGTGAATACCGGACATACAGGATCATTTCATGGCGTTATCACTCGTGAAAACGCAGATAGTTTGGATGATGTGCTTATCTTTGGTGTCGGTGGGATAGTGATGTTTTCCCGTAACAGTGGAGACAATTGGGAGTATATCAAGATGCCTACGACTACTGGGTTAAGTAGTGGGATGTGGTTATCTCCTGATTTGGCGCTGTTTACTGGTGCTGACGGTACACTTCTCCAGTTGGATATTTCATCGCAAAAAGCAACACAGGTAATGACAGAGATGGGATTGCCTTTGAGTTCTGTTACGAGAGTAGATGAAGAGAGATTAGGCCTAGTGGGTCTTGGAGGAATTCAGCTTTTTTCTACTGAGCTACTAGTGCAAGAGGGCTCAAAACATGAATAACTTCTATGATTACCATTTTTCTTTTTTAACAAAATTCATAGTTAACAACCGAACTCTTTTATTGTTGTTTTTTATATTGAGTACTCTATTTCTTTCTTATCGAGCTTTATTTGTCGAACCAGATACACGCTTAGATCGAATGGTTCCTGCTGGTCATGAATTCATAAAAAATGCTGTGCTCTTCCGAGATAATAAAGTTTCAGGAAGTGTCCTCCGAGTAGCAGTGGCCAACCCAGAAGGGACAATATTCGACTACCAATATTTGACCACTCTACAGAAAATTAATGATGAAATTTCATTGCTCAATGGTGTCGATACTGCTGGTTTACAGTCGCTCTGGGCACCGAGCATGTTATGGTTTGGGATTACGCCTGAAGGCTTTGATAGTGGTCCTGTGATTGATAATATAATTCTGGCAGATACGCCAGAATCTATGGATACGATCAAAAGTAACATTCTCAATGCTGGGATCGTTGGCAGTTATGTCGCCAATGATTTCACCGCGTCAATGATCAGTTTTGAGGTGTTCACTCATAACCCCACAACCGGTGAACGTCTGGATACGCATCAATTTTCGAATGAACTAGAGATGGTTCGTCAGAAATATAAGGGCCAGGGGCTGGATATTCACGTAATCGGTGAATTGCAAAAAGTATCAGATTTGGTAGATGGCTTTGAACAGATCGTTGGATATTTTTTGGTAGCAGCATTCATTACGCTTATTTTGCTATATCACTATTCCCGTTGTCCTAAGGCAACAATAGCACCAGTTATCTGCTCAATTGCTGCGGTTGCATGCCAGCTTGGTATTTTGAACTTATTGGGATTTGATCTGGGTGTTTATTCCATTTTGGTACCTTTCCTGATTTTTGCGATAGCTGTTAGCCATAGTGTTCAGGTTATCAATGCTTTTTCACATGAAGTTGCCAAGGGGCGCTCTAATGTAGAGGCAGCCAAAATAACCTTCCATCTTCTGCATAAAGCAGGATTAGTCGCATTGATTAGTGATGGTATTGGTTTCGCTATGCTCTTAGTGATTGATATTGGAGTGATCAAAGATTTAGCGATCGTTGCTTGTATTGGGGTTGTGGTTGTTATTCTAGCTAATTTAATTTTGCTACCGATTATCATGTCTTATGTGGGTGTGACACGAAGTTGTGTCGATCATGCCCAGTATAAATTGGAGCAAAAAGCAGCTTTCTGGGAATTCTTAGGTGGTTTTTCCCTATCCTCCCGCGCTATAAAAGTACTTGGGATAACCTTTGTTGTTGCAGGGCTTGGTCTTTTCTACAGCATGGATATAAAGATTGGAGATCTTCATAAAGGAGCGCCAGAGTTGAGGCCAGACTCTCGTTACAACCAGGACAACCAGTTTATTACCTCCAGTTTTTCTACAAGTACTGATATTTTCAATATTTTTGTTGGTACTCCTGTGGGGCTGTGTGAGAAGTACAAGGTCATAGATCTAGTCGACAGATTAGGGTGGGCTTTGCAAAATACAGAGGGTGTTCAGGCTGTGTCTTCACCAGCGACAAGGGCAAAACTCAGTCGTTATCTGGGGAATGAGGGCAATCTGAAAATGATGGCGCTTCCTCGCGATGAGAGAGTGTTAAGCCGTGCAATATCTAATGTTGGTTTAGCTTCTATCGCTGAAGTAGGAGACTGTTCTCAGCACATCATCACAGTTGATCTGGTTGACCATAAACAAGAAACTCTGCAGAAGGTTGTAGCAGTCGTTAAGCATTTTTCTGCACAGAATGATGACGCAGATATCTGGTTCAGAATGGGGGATGGCAGTGCCGCGTATGAAGCCGCAACCAATGAAGTAATAGATCGCGCGCAATACGAGATACTTGTGTACGTCTATGCCGTTGTTTCATTAATGTGCTTGATTATGTTTCGCTCCTGGAGGGCTGTTATCTGTGTAGTCTTGCCTTTAGCTTTAACTTCGGTTCTATGCCAAGTATTGATGGTGGCTATGGATATCGGTGTAAAGGTTGCGACGTTACCAGTTATTGCTTTAGGGGTGGGAATTGGTGTTGATTATGGAATATATATTTTCAGTAGATTGCAATCGTATCTGGCTATGGGGCATTCAATGCAGTTAGCTTATCTGGAAACATTAAAGACTACAGGTAAGGCGGTAGCATTCACTGGGATTACCCTCGCAGTAGGTGCTGCTACTTGGGTTTTTTCGCCAATTAAGTTTCAAGCGGATATGGGAATTCTTCTTACCTTTATGTTTCTTTGGAATATGGTGGGGTCATTGACTATTTTACCCGCTTTGGCTGCTATGCTTTTTCAAAAAAGAAAATTAGAAAGTATCTAATCTGTAGCTATTTTTTGAGTATTTTATTTAAAACGGCAAATAGTTAATTAATAAAGTGATGTTCGAACGAATGTCACTTTTAGCTCAATTTTTTGTATTGTGCACCACGTATTAAATTCTAATTCGTAAAGGAGGGGGTTGGAGCTACACTGAAGTTTATCGTTTACAAAAATGTTAGAAATGCTTAGTTTTACGAATGTTCCTAGCTTTTTAGACATATATGATAGGTGTAGCGCTACAATGAGGTATAGCTGTGCAGGGTAAAACTATATTTTCTGAAGGTTTTTTTAGGAAATTTTCCGATTTGCTTTCTCCTCATCTGGATGAAGCAGGTATATCTCCATCGGTTTTAGATTATTCAAATGTTGAAGTGTTAGATAAGCAATATCTTCGCTTATGGGAAGTGTTGGGGGAAAAGGAGAACCCTAATATTGGGCTTCTTCTAGGGCAGGAAGTTGAGCTTTCAGATTTAGGTGCCTTAGGGCATGCTATTGGATCCGCTCAAACAGTTGGTCAAGCTCTGAACACTCTTAGTAGATTTATGGTTGTATTAAGTCAATCTTCATCGGTCGATATTGAAATTTCGTGTAACCGTATTGAGGTTAAATACAAGATTACAGAGCCATCGGTAATTTACAAGCGACAGGATACTGAATTCGTACTAAGTACCCTTGTAAAGCAATTAGCAGTAATGGCCAATACAGTAATTTGTCCTGTGAAGGTGTTTTTTGAGCATCAGAAACCATCAGATATAGTGTTACACAAATCTATTTTTAATTGTCCTTTACATTTTGATCAAGGCTTTAATGCAGTCATTTTTGATGAGGGAATATTAGATTTACCTATTCTAAGCGGAGATGAGAGGCTTTATATAGCTTTAGAACCATATTTAGAGAAAATGCGGGAAGAGAGATTAGATAATCTTAGTGATGAAAAAATACTTACGAAAGTAACACGGCTTATAGCTTTGCAGCTTAGCAATGGTGTTCCGAGTTTAGACGACATTAGCTCTGAACTAAATATGAGTAGACGTACACTTCAACGCAGGCTGCGACAGTTTGATGTAGAATTTAGTGCTTTATTGGATGATGTGCGAAGGGAACTCGCATTAGAATATGTTAATAAAGGAGAATACAGCGTAACTGAGGTCAGTTTGTTATTAGGCTATTCTGAAGTTAGTTCTTTTAGTAGAGCATTCAAACGATGGACGGGGGAAACTCCTCAAAAGTACCGAAGCTATTAGCTAATACCTCATTCAAATGGCGCGTTGAGTCAACTTGCTTGTCACGCCTGGGCAAGCGCCATAATTGTTAATTCTATATTATTTTTGAAAAACTTTAACTCTCAAGTATGAGTTTAAAGGTGTTTCTTCGACTACACCGAAGATCCTCATTACAAAAATAAGAGCGGGATTAGCATGCAAGTAGAGCCCTTAATTCCTAGAAGGCGTTTTCTCAAATTGGGACTGGCCTGCGGAATCACTTCTATAGTTGCCCCTTTTGGGGTTTACCAATACTTCTTCAAAGTAAAAGCGCACTATGCAACACCATATGGAACATTACTCGTTCTGAATAAAAGGCAAGCTGAAATTCTTTATGCTGCTAGTGAAGTTGTTCTCCCGGAAAGCATAAACTCTAAAGATGTTCTTAAAAATGTAGTGAAAAGGCTTGATGAAGAGTTGTTTTTTGTTGATAAACAAATTCAATCTGATTTTCGTTTAGCACTGGATAGTTTACAGTTTTTGCCGCTAGTATTCGGTAAATTGTCATCATTTACCTATTTGTCTAAACCAGAGCAGCTAATGGTTTATAAAGGTGCAATGGGTTCCTCTTCTGATCTTATTAGAGTTGTTGCAAATAATATTAGAGCTCTCCTTTTTGTCGTTTTCTATGGCTTAGATGTTAACTGGGAAGAGATTGCTTACGACGGTTCTTTTTCTGGATTAGCACCCATTGAGAGTGTACAGCGTAAATATTATGAAGAAGCAACTATAAGGAAAGGTTATGAATAATCTTTTTCAATATACCGATATTAAAGAAGACACTGTAGTGCGAGCTCAGGTCTGCGTTATTGGTTCAGGTTGTGGCGGTGCAACGTTGGCGAAGAAATTAACGGACCTTGGTATTGATGTGGTCATCTTAGAGCAAGGCGGTTTTTACGCAGCCAATGATATGGATCAAAATGAGTTGAACATGGCGGGGAAATTATCTGCAAATCGTAATTTTTCAACTAACCATGATGCAGGTACATTTCTCAGTTATGGGGCTAATGTAGGGGGGGCTTCAGTTCATTATTGGGCTGATAGTTATCGAACGCCACAATTCAAACTTGATGAATGGTCTGAAAATTATGGTGTAAAAGGTCATGGAGCTACTGATCTAGAATCAGCATTTTTAGAACTCGAAAACGAGTTGAATATACATGAGCCTGCAGAAGAATTTTTCAACCCTATGAATCAGCATCTAAGAGTAGCTGCAAAAAAACTAGGTTGGAAAGGTCATAAAGTACCTCAAGCTAGGAAAAACTGTCAAAAATCAGGTCATTGTATGCAAGGGTGTGTTTATAGCGCTAAACAAAGTCAAATTGTTACTCATATCCCACAGGCGCTTAATCAGGGAGGAAGGTTGTTTGCAGACGCAATGGCTGATGAATTTATTTACGAAGGCGATCGAGTAAATAGCCTGAATGTAAAGATGATAGATAGACCTTCAGGTAATCCAAATGGTATTCGCCTAAGTGTAATTGCTGATCATTATGTTTTGGCTGGTGGAGGATTCAATTCTTCATTCTTTATGCTCAAGCAAGGATTAAAGTCTAGGTTGCCTGCCCTAGGAAAGTATTTTTCTATGAATCCCACTGCAATGGTTCATGCAATCTATCCGGATGACATTGTTATGTGGAGAAACATTCCAGCAGCATTTGGCATAGACCATTTTATCGAAAGGAAATTTTCACAAGGCTCATATCTGGAAGGTGGGTATCTTGTGATGCCAAATCAGCTTCACCCGGGAACTTTTGCTGCAATGTTACCAGGTTTCGGAGAGGAGCATGCCAGGTGGATGAGTCAAATGAGCCGAATAGGTGGGACCATCAGTTGGGTTGACGATATCCCTGACGAATTAGGTGAAATTAGAATGACGTCGGGCGGGGGAAGAGAAGTTTATTACCCATACGGTGCTCAAACGACTTCAGTTCTAAGGGATTCACTTAAAAAGCAAGCTACTCTTCATTTTGCTGCTGGTGCAAAGAAAGTCATTATTGCCGGTGCTCAAGGCATCCAGCTAGGGTCTGAGAATGAAATAAGCATTATTGATAACATCGAAGTGAGTGCTGGACAATTATTCATGGGGGCACCGCATCCTGGCGGGGGATGCAGAATGGGGGAGAACCCAGATACTTCGGTTGTTGATAGCCATCATAAGGTGCATGGATTTAGCAACCTACATGTTGCTGACAGTTCTGTTTTCCCAACTAGTTCTGCTTTGGATCCAAGTTTAACAATTATGGCGTTTAGTCATATTGCAGCCCAGAATATTGCGGCACGTTTTTGAGGTGGAATATATGCAACCTGAATTATATGACAAGAGTATCAATCAAAAACTGAACTTGCTTACCCAAGGTTTTATAGAACAGAGATATCCTTCGTACCGAACCAGGAAGGAAAGGCTGTTACGCTTGAAAAAGATGCTTCTGGAGCATAAGGGAGGTTTAATGGGGGCGATGAAATCTGATTTTTCATCCCGCTCTGAACATGAGATGTTACTCACTGAAATCTCGTCTGTAGTCCACTATATAAATTACCTCATAAGTCATTTGAAAAAATGGATGCGACCAGAAAAGCGAAAGTTGGCATTACATCTTAGGCCGGGGAACGCAAAAATATATTATCAGCCTCTAGGTGTGATTGGCGTTATGGTGCCCTTTAATTATCCCATTTATCTTGCTTGCATGCCCTTGGCAACGGCGCTAGCAGCAGGCAATAGAGTGATGATTAAAATGCCAGAGGCAACACCGCAAACATCTGAATATTTTTCAACACTTATTAATAACACGTTTACCGGGGACGAAGTTCAGATTGTGCTAGGCGAAGTAGAAATAAGTACAGCCTTCAGTGCGTTACCATTTGATCACCTTCTTTTTACAGGTTCTAGTGAGGTGGGTAAAAGTGTTATGGCTGCAGCTGCAAAGAATTTAACGCCAGTTACCTTAGAGTTGGGAGGAAAGTGCCCTGTTATTATCGACGATGATGCTTGTTTAAGAACAGCTGCTGCTAGTATTTGTTTTGGGAAGTCTTTAAACGCAGGCCAAACTTGTGTTGCTCCTGATTATGTACTTGTTTGTCGAGATAAGCTTCCAACTTTTGTCTATGAATATCAGAATGCTTATAAGGATTTTTTCCCTTACGTGCAAGAAAACGAAGATGTTACTTCCATCATTAATAAGGAACACATCGAACGTTTAGAGGAACTCATAGAGGATGCTTCTAGTAAAGGGGCGACAATCGTTCGGCTCAGTGAAGAGGTATTACCCGTAGGAAGTAGGAAATTTATTCCAGCACTTGTGATAGGTGTCAACGACACAATGAAACTATCACACGAAGAAATTTTTGGTCCGATTTTAGTTATTCAAGCCGTAGTTGATTTAGATGATGCAATTCAACACATTAATGCTAGACCTAGGCCACTATCTCTTTATTTCTTTGGAAATAAAACTGAACATCAGAATAAAGTGCTTGTATCAACTCTCTCAGGCAATGCTGCGTTCAATGAAGTTGTTTTACCCATAGCAGTAGACGATATGCCGTTCGGCGGAGTGGGGAATTCTGGGATGGGGCGTTATCATGGTAAAGAAGGCTTTATTGCACTTTCGCACCCTCGCTCAGTGTTGAGTAAACCTAGCTTTAATCTGACAAAAATACTTTATCCTCCCTATGGAGGGAGGTTATCAAATCTAATTTTTAAGTGGTTATTACGTTAATCATCGTACATTTCACCTAGCACTCCTTGGTGCCTTTTACTCCACACCTAGTGTGGAGTTTTTTTATTTGATCTTAAGCGTCATAGCATACGTTGGTAAGCCCCAATTTCTCCTAACACTTCTTAGATATACAATCCATGAAAACAATGGGGCTTGCCAGTGATGCTATTTACGGTGATGAAAGCATTATTTAAGCCCGAACAGTTTCATCGGTTTAAGGCTTTCAGGCAAAATGCTTTCTACCTGTTGCTTTAGTTTATCAACGGGTAATGCACTAGGCAGTGGAGGAAGGTGATTTTTTAATTCTTGCAAAGGTGTGCTTTTATCAGGGTCTTTTTCGGTAAGCGATTGGGTAATCAATTGCTTAACGGGGGCAATATTATTCGCTAAACGTAAGGTCGCCTTTCTCACTAGTTTGGCGGCAAGTGTTTCGTTGGTAAATAAGCCAACGACTACATTAGTGCCATGATACAGAACACGAGTCGTTCGCATTAGCTCAGTTTCATAGGCCTTAAGTAATGTTTCACTGGCGATATCTTCACCTTCGGCGATAGCATTGGCTATCTCTTTAGATAGTGTGGCTTGGCCTTTAAGTCCGAGGTTAAAGCCATGGGCTGTTACTGGATGCATACCTACTGCTGCATCGCCGACCAAAGCAAATCGCTTGCTGACAAATTGATTGGCGTGCACGGCCACAAGCGGGTAGACATGGCGTTTACCCAGTAGTTTCATTTCGCCGAGTAAACCATCGAGTTGAGCTTCAATGTTGTGGTTGAATTCGGCTTCGCTCATCTCTGAAAATTGTTGCGCATCACGGCTGTTGACCGTGACAACAATGGAAGAGCGGTTTCCATTCATTGGAAGGATTGCAGTGGTGCGGCCATAGTGAAAGCATTCAAACGCAGTTTGTTGGTGAGACTCTTGATGTTCCATACGGCAGACGATTGCGCTACGGGAGAAGTCTTTCATGGTGGCCGATAAACCCATTTTTCGGCGCATCTCTGAAAAACGTGTATCAGCCGCTACAATTAGCTTCGCTTCTAATACTTCGCCATTATTCAGCGTGATAAAGCCCGCGCTTTCATTGGTTTGCACCTCTTCAACTACTGTTTCGGTGATCACTTCCACATGAGGGTGAGCACATAATTCTTCATAGTAGGCTTTACGAATTTGATGGTTCGGTACTAAGTAACCTAATGCGTCTAAATCTTGGGTCTGATTGTCAAAATCTAAACTATAGCTAGAGCTGCCATCAAAGACTTTAGCGCCTTCAATCGGTGAGACATCTTCAGCAGGAAGTCTTTGCCATGCACCACAAGCTTTCATTATTTCAACTGATTGATGGGTAAGCGCAATCTCGCGGCCATCTTCAGGCGGCGTTGCAAGCGTTTCTTCTGAGGAACGCTCTACTACAGCAACGTTGATCGGCAGATCGGCTAGTGAGCGTGCCAAGCTTAAACCCGCAGGGCCGGCACCAATGATTAAAACGTCATAGGGTTTACGCACAACTGTCACCTCGTTAATAGAATCTTGCGATACTGTACCTGTTTTTTCTTGGTTTTTACTGGATATAAATCAAGAAATGCTTCACTGTTCCGCATTCTTAAAATGCGCCGTTTTAGGGTGTTTTACCCATGAGAATAGTCGATGCAACCGCAAGCAGACCCTTTTATAGTACCGATCTGTCATGAGCAGATAGAGGTGCTCTACCAAGACGAGTCTCTACTGTTAATTAATAAACCAAGTGGTTTGTTAAGCTTGTCAGGTAAGCACCCATTGAATATTGATTCTGTTCACTATCGTTTAGTGAAAGAGTTCCCAACTGCCACACTGCTTCACCGTTTAGACTTTGGTACATCAGGTGTAATGCTGGTGGCGTTGAATAAAGCAGTGAATTCGGCACTGACGAAACAGTTTCAAGCTCAAAGTATTAGAAAAACCTATACGGCTATACTTCATGGGCACTTACCTGAGGAGAGTGGGATCATTGATGCACCTATTGCTAAAGGTGATTTTCCGCTACAGATTATTTCAAAAGAGAAAGGTAAGCAGGCGCTAACTCATTATGAGGTATTAGCGTTTGATGAAGCGGAGGCAGAGGAGGGTGAGCTTGAATTAACAACTCGAGTGTTATTTAGCCCTAGATCAGGGCGTACTCACCAGCTTCGTATTCATAGCCAATTTATCGGGCATCCTATTTTAGGCTGTGATCTTTATGCTTCGGATGACGCTTTTTTTATGGCTCAGCGTTTGATGTTGCATGCCACAAGCTTAACCTTTACGCACCCAGTTAGCGGTGAACGAATTAATTTTGTGGTGCCTTGTCCGTTTTAATTAGAATTAATCCACTTGAGGCGCTTTAAGAGACCGTGAAGAGTTAGCGGCTGTCATTATTTTAAACAACCATTGATGCGAATTTTTATATGAGTAATCGCTATAGCAAAGAAAGTTTAAGCGAAATCGAACGTGTGACCTTAGGGCATTATGAATCGAATGCAGCGTCTTTTTGGCAAGGTACTCGTGATCATGATGTTAGCCAGAATATTGATGCTTTATTAAGTGCATTACCACAACGAAAAGGGCTGGATATTTTGGATTTTGGTTGTGGTCCTGGGCGGGATCTTCATTATTTTAAAGCCTTAGGTCATTCTCCCACTGGCCTCGATGGAAGTGAGACTTTCTGCGAGATGGCTCGATTACATAGTGGCTGCCCTGTGTTGAATCAGTCGTTTAGCCATCTTGATTTAGGGGAAGCGTGCTTTGATGGGATTTTTGCTAATGCATCTATGTTTCACGTTCCTAGTCAGATACTCGGTGAGGTTTTGTCTAAATGCTATCTTGCGTTGAAACCAAATGGGATCTTATTTACTTCAAACCCTAGAGGGGCGGCGGAAGGGTGGAATGGTGAGCGTTTTGGTCACTATATGGAGTTAGAGGTAACCGCCCAATATTTAGAAGATGCAGGTTTTCGCATTCTTGATCATTATTATCGCCCTGCAGGTTTACCTTGTGCGCAGCAGCCATGGTTGGCTATTGTCAGCCAACGCTGAGGTGTCGGTCTTGTCTAACTCTTTTTTCAAATTGATAGTTTTCTTTTAAACACCCGTGAACGCTTTATACGATATGGAAGGCAGCGAAGGGGTTGAGCTAATGGTAATTTTAATATACTGTGTATTCATACAGTATATGGAGGCGGTGAAGATATTATGGCCATTAGAACGGTCCATCAAGTCATTAGTAAAAAGGGTTTAGTGATTGGGGAGTATATGGATCTCAAGTTAGCCAAAGAGATGGATAATCGTACTGATGTACTTTATTACATTGCCGATCTGGTCGAGGCCCAAGGCTTAGATGAGGCTGTTGCAGAGAAAGTCGCTGAATCGCTTTTGCAGGATGAGGTACGTCACGAACTATTAGGACGGTTGAAGACGGTAAAAGATCTCCCAGCAAGCAACTCTTAATCAATTAAGGAACCGAGTGAGTAGGATGCCCAAGTTATAGCGTCGGCTTCTCATGCTCTGTAGGTGATTGGTTCGCTAATCCTGTTCTATTCCATGATTGCCATTGAAGGCCTTCTTTGCGTTTTAGTCGCTTTAAGCTCCTGAGGAGTGCTTGGAATTCTACCGCATCGACGACATACCAGATTAACCACGCTATGGGAGCGTAAAAGAGCATCCGTAGATGGAAACGAGGCTGGGAATCATACGAGGTCTGGAAACTCACGAGCGCTGAGATTAGTAATATACAAAGACTTAGGGTGACATAGTCACCTGTGTAAACAATGTAGGTGAAAAATAGGGTTAGCAGAGGAAGTTCTAGTAATAGTAGAAACTCGGCATAAAGTGCAGTCGGTAGTAGTAACCAAGACAGATAAAAGTTATTGGTTTTCGAGCTATTAAAAAATAGTTGACGATGTTTTATAAATGTTTGAAAACGCCCATACTTCCAGCGCAAACGTTGATTGCATAGACTCTTTAGATCTGAAGGACCTTCTGTATAAATAATGGCATCAGGTGCGTAACGGCAGTGGTAACCCATTCCTAAAATACGGGTAGATATTTCAATGTCTTCAGTAATGATGCTGTGATCAAACCCGCCGGCCTCAATAAGCACGGATCGGCGATACGCTGCGGCGGCTCCGCCAATAATGTATACAGCATTGAAAACGGAATCAGCTCTTTTCATAAAAAAGCCACAGAGGTACTCGAGTTGCTGGATAATTCCGAGCCCAGCGTGACCATTACCGATCGCAACGTTGCCGGCAACGGCGGCTACCTTGTTTGATGAAAATTTCTTCACCATGTTCCGAATCGCCTTTGGATGCATCAAACTGTCGGCGTCAATAGTGACGACTATCTCGCCTTTCGCATGCTGTAGTGCGTGGTTTAACGCTTTGGCCTTTCCACCATTTTCTAGCGCAAGGTAACGTAATTTTATTGGGCTATTGGGATTGAAATGTGTGATGAAGTCACTAAGGAGTTGGTGGGTTTTATCGGTAGATCCATCATTGATGACGATCACTTCATAATTGTTATAGTCGGCAGCTAACGCAGATCGTAAGGTATTTATAATACCGACCTCTTCATTCCATGCTGGAATTAATACACTAACCGAGGGTTGTTGATCTAAAACGGGTTTGTCTCGAAAGTAATCAATTAATCCAGAGAGGGGGGCCGCGATCAGCTGGATTAAGAACTTTACGATAATTGGGATGAGTATAAGGGTTAATACTAGACGGTAGTTAGTTAAAAAATTCGCTTCTTGGGTGCTCTGAATTTGGATGGTCTGGATATAGGCAAGGTATAGAATAAAGCCGGTTAAACTGTACGCGATGACGGTATTGATAATCGATCGAGGAGAGATCCGGCCTTTCTGCAACATGCTAATGCCCCGAAACCCTGAAGGGAGTCTATTATGATTTTGCGCGGATTATGCGCTTAGTTGTTCGACTAATAAAGTAATCATTATAGATCCTTAGTCTTAGTGCTTAAGGATTGTTTTGTGATTTTTAATGACCGCCGGATATTAAACCAAAACTTGATGCAGCATAAAGGCCTTATCGAAGGCTAAGGCCTTACGTGCTACTTACTTTTTATAATGTTACAGCCGCAAACCAACCAAAGACGAGTAGTGGTAGGTTGTAATGTAAGAAGGTAGGCACAACGGAATCCCATATATGGTTATGTTGCCCATCGACGTTTAGACCAGACGTTGGACCTAAGGTTGAATCAGAGGCTGGAGAACCCGCATCTCCTAACGCCGCGGCTGTTCCAACAAGAGCGACAATCGCAAGGGGGCTAAAGCCAAGCTGCATGGCGAGGGGCACGTAGATAGCGGCAATAATTGGGATAGTCGAAAAGGATGAACCTATACCCATGGTGATAAGTAAGCCGACGAGTAACATTAGAAAAGCAGCCATAGGCTTATTGTTACCAATAATATCCACAGAGCTCGACACCAATGTGGCAATCTCACCTGTTTCTTTCAATACCTGAGCAAACCCTGCCGCAGCAATCATAATAAAACCGATCGTTGCCATCATTTTCATACCATCGGTCAGTAAACCATCAGATTCTTTCCAGCGCACCACACCAGTAATAGAAAACAAAATGAAGCCGAGCATCGCGCCTATTACCATTGAGTCGGTATAGAGTTGAGTGATAAAGGCGACAGTGATGGCGAGCAAGGCGACGGTAATATCTTTGGGTGTATATGTTTTTTTATTGTCTTCGACCGCGGCGATCTTTTTAATATCATAACGACGTTTACCTCGGTAACTAATAAACACTGCTATTAATAAACCAAACAACATACCGGCAGCGGGTATTCCCATCGCTTCAATGACTGATATATCGGTTATATTCAGTCCACTATTACTGATGTTTTTAAGCAGAATTTCGTTAAGAAAAATACCACCAAAACCTACAGGTAGAAACATGTAAGGCGTGACAAGTCCAAACGTAAGAACGCAGGCGATTAAGCGTCGGTCTAATTGCATTTTGCTCATCGCCAATAGGAGTGGCGGGATGAGTAGGGGGATAAATGCGATATGAATAGGCATGATATTCTGAGATGAGATAGCGACCATCAAAATGACAAACAACAGAATATTTTTAATGAGGTGAATGCGAGCTGGATCTGGGTTTTGACCCAGCATAAGCACAACGCGATTAGCGAGTGCATGGGGTAATCCTGATTGAGCAATAGCGACAGCAAAACCACCTAAGAGAGCATAACTTAATGCAACGCTCGCGCCGCCACCAATACCTGAATTGAAAGCATCAATCGTCGCTTGTAAGCCAAGCCCGCCAGTTAGCCCACCGACGAGTGCGCCAATCAGTAATGCGATCACGACATGGGTCCTAAAAAGGCTGAGTACTAACATGGTAAGAACAGCAATAATAACAGCGTTCATAATGAGGCCGTAAGCTCCCGCAATTAAAAAAGGAGGGGAGGGTGGAGGAGTCGATAGAAAGAGTCAATAACCGTATTTCAATACAGAGGGTCGTGCTGTTTTTCACCTTTTTACGGTTATTTTCTTGGTGAAATATTGAAACTTTAGGCGAAATTCCTTTTTGTTTTTTGTGAATGAGAAAGATAAATGCGGAGAGTGGTTATCAACGGCAACAAGAAGATGGCCCGTTATTCATGTTGCCGTTGAATGCTTAAGTGCTTAAAAGCGGAAAGAGTAAGCCGCTTTTATATAAGTGGCATTATCGTCTTCTACGATCGAACTATTGCTGATTTCGCTGCTCCATCCCATCGTGCTGATACCGACTTGTACGGTCTGCTGTTGATCAATTAGATAAAATGCATCGATACCAAGCTGATAGCTTGTACCACTATCTGCAGTGTAAGCGAGACGATCTACGGTAGCTTCATGGCTAGCGACGCCATAATAGTAGTTATTGAGGTCTTCGCTACGCCAATGCATCTTTGCTGAGGGTTTTACTAACCATTGAGCATTTAATGGATATGCTTTTTCCCAACCTATGCTTAGTTCGTGACCTTCATGGGTACCCGAAACATCAGATAAGAGGGCTGTGCTAAATTGTCCCGCTGCTGTTGTTAATGAAGCCCCAATACCTAATTCTAGGGCGCCTTCTCGCTCGGTCATACCTGCTAAAAATGAGGAATCGTCCGCTTCAAAACCTTCCAAACGATAATAACCCAGTGCTTTTAGTTGAAACTTACCATTATCGATTAAACGGTATTCAGCACGGTTTCCTAAGAGTTTGAAATTGCCCTTCTGTGCGGAAAAAAATGGAAATAGGTTTGTTTCAGTACCTACGCCTGTATATACGCTCTTTCCATTTTGTGCGCCCAAACCTAAACCAAAATTCCATTGATCTTCTGCGGCTACATTGAAGCTGAGCAGCGATAGCACTAATGCGCTTGTAAGTGAGGCTTTCATGTTTTCTCCTATCCGACGAAACCGTTGTCGTAATAACTAATGATTCATTAAATGAGAGCTACGACCAACGAAGAAGGGGGGATCGTTGATCGTTTCTCTCGTAAAAAATTGCTGCGGGCAGGATCTCAAAAACAGTGAGATTCCGTAATAAGGGATTGTGCATATATCGAGAGTGTTGCTACTTGGTCTGCTGAGGGTGGCGAGAGGTAAGGGTGTCTGTCAGGCAGATTTCTAGTGGTGTAGGATAAGGTCTATTATTTAGGTGATGATAATAGGGTGCAGTATTATGCATAAAATCATAATTCTCGATGATGAAAAAATGATGCTAAGCAGCTTAGAGCGCCGTTTTAAGTCTGAGTCTTCGGTGTATCAGCCTGTGTGCTTTACTTCAGTAAAAGAGGCGTTAGCAGAACTTGAATTGGGTGCTTGCTACGCCTTTGTAACCGATGTGAAGATGCCAGTATTAACGGGAGACCAAGTTGTTACCTATATTAGTAAGAAGTTTCCAGAGCAACCCTGCTTGGTTATAACTGGGCAAGCCGAAAAAGTAGAAATACAGCGAATTGTTCAAGCGGGTAACGTGCGCAGTATATTATTGAAACCTTTGGATTTTGATAAGTTAGTTGAAGCATTGGATAATATTAATACGGTAGATGAGCCATCTACAGATGCTTAACTGAGATTGGGATGTCGTCTACTTTAGCATTGTCCGAGATTAGAATTGCTGCCGTTGTGCTCGCAGGTGGGCAAGGGCTTAGGATGGGTAATCTAGATAAAGGTCTAGTCTGCTTTGACGGCGAGCCTATGATCTCCTGGACGCTTAAGTGTTTAGATCCTTCTATCGAGAAGATACTGATAAACTGTAATCGTAATTTTGATCTATACCAAGATTATGGCTATGAGTTAGTACAAGATGAGTTGGACGATTTTCAAGGTCCACTCGCAGGTATCTATGCTGCAATGGCTAAATTAGATACTAAGTACACGCATCTGTTAGTGTTGCCTTGTGATACGCCGTTAATAGATCAAAAATTACTAGAACGCCTAGTTTCTGCCGTATCAGGTGATCGATTAGCTATTCATGTTCTTCAAACCAATGAGCAACCGCAGTTTCTGCATGCAGTCATTCCCATGATTTATCAGCAGAACCTTCAACAGTGGTTGTCTGGCGGAGAGCGTGCTGTCTATAAATGGTATAAATCATTACCTTTAAAGTATGTTGAAGTTCCTGTTGTTTTGAATAAAACGCTGAAAAATATCAACGCCAAGGATGATCTCGCATAGCACCAGGTCATCTTCTTTTAAACCTGTCGTTGTCCTCTACTCTCTGTTATTGCCTATTAAAGTAATTGTTGTTTGCTGTTTTGTTAGATAGTCCTGTCGGGTCTAGAACACGGTGAAATTCGGTGTCTTTAGATTTCAATAGATTACAGAAATCTGTTCAGATAGGTGGGTCGGGTAATTCTTAGTTAGGATAGTATTTACCCGAAAAAACCTTGTTAAGAT